>Ga0118677_10000372_pt1 | contig 98667 bp, 96 predicted proteins | sample AliMusrvi5mmetaG_FD_86154 | JGI IMG/M metagenome (GOLD analysis project Ga0118677, IMG submission 86154) | reverse complement strand
GGGGAGTGGGGAGTAAAAAAACAAGTCAGGATTGAACCAGCCGCTTCGAATTCGCAATCGACATCAATATCCCCAGCGCCAGCCCGAGCGTCACCATGGCCGTGCCACCGTAGCTGATGAACGGCAGGGGCACGCCCACCACCGGCAGGATGCCACTCACCATGCCCATATTCACAAAGGCGTAGGTGAAAATAATCATGGTGACGGCACCGGCCAGCAGGCGGGCAAACAGAGTGGGCGCTTCCATCGCAATCGCCAGGCCACGCAGGATCAGGAAGATAAAGGCAGCAATCAGACACAGGTTTCCGATCAGGCCAAACTCTTCCGAGAAGGCGGCAAAGATGAAGTCGGTGGTGCGCTCGGGGATAAACTCCAGGTGCGTCTGCGTGCCCTGCATAAAGCCCATGCCAAAAACGCCGCCCGAGCCAATGGCAATCATGCCCTGAATGATGTGAAAGCCCTTGCCCAACGGATCGCGCGTCGGGTCTAACAACGTGCAGATGCGCTGCTGCTGGTAGTCGTGCAACACCGGCCAGCGCATGCCGTCGGCACACAGCGTGGGCTCAAACGCGACGATCAAGGCGACGCCAATCAGGCCTAGCACAATCGGCGGAACGATCAGCCTCCAGCTCATGCCGGCAAAGTAGATCACCGAAAAGCCGGCCGCCAGAATCAACAAGGCCGTTCCCAGATCGGGTTGTTTGATGATCAAGGCCACCGGCACAGCCAGCAGGCCCGTGGCTACGGCAAAGTCCAGCGGGCGCAACTGGCCTTCGCGCTTCTGAAACCACCAGGCCAGCATCAGTGGCATGGCAATCTTGAGAATCTCGCTGGGCTGGATGTCGGTACCCACATGCAGCCAACGCCTGGCGCCCTTCTTGGTCACGCCAAATACGGCCACGGCGATCAGCAGGGTCACACCCAGGACATACAGCGGCACGGCCAGAGACATCAGGCGCTGCGGTGGAATCTGCGCCACCACAAACATGATGACGGCGGCAATCAGCATATTGCGGGCGTGATCTTCGACGCGCGTGCCCCGATCCCAGCCAGAGGAATACATGGTCAACATGCCAGCGCAGGCCAGCAGGAACACGGCAAAAGCCAGCGGCCCGTCAAAGCCGGCAAACCAGGGTGCAATGCGCTGGCGAAGCGAAGGTTGTGAAAATGTGGAGGCCATAGTCACAATTATCCCGCCAAGCCGCACCTTACCCAGAACCAGTATGCAAACCACCCACCTTCTTTACCTACACGGTTTCCGGTCCTCACCGCAATCCGCCAAGGCACGCCGGATGGCGCAGCACATGGCCGAGCACTACCCGCAAGTGGTCTGGTTGTGTCCGCAATTGCCACCCTCACCGCTGGAGGCCATGGACATGGTGGCCAGGGCAACGGCCGACTGGCCTTCTGCGACCATGGCGGTGGTGGGCTCGTCCCTGGGCGGGTATTACGCGACCTGGGTGGCCGAACAGCGCGGCTGCCGGGCGGTGCTGCTGAACCCGGCGGTCAATCCGGCACGCGATCTGGAAAAATACATTGGCGCGCAAACCCAGTTCCACGCGCCCGAGGAGCATTTTTATTTCAAGGCGGAATACGTGCAGGAGTTGCGCAATCTGCACTGCGGCGAGCTGCGCGGTCCGAAAAACTACCTGGCCATCATCGCCAAGGGCGACGAGGTGCTGGATTGGCGCGAGATGCAGGCCCGTTATGCCGCGGCAAAAGTCCTGCTGCTGGAGGGTGGCGACCACTCCTTGAGCGACTTTGAACCGCACATTCCGGCCATCATGGCGCATCTGGGACAATCGCCCCATGTTTTTATTGTTTGAAGAAGCCGGAAAATACATGGCCGGTCGGGTGCTGTCGGAGGCGGACGCCTCTGCGCAGGTGGAGTTGGACAGCGGCAAGCGCGTCAAGGTCAAGAGCAGCAATATGCTGATCAAGTTCGAGAAGCCCGCACCGGCGGCCTTTATGCAGGCGGCACAGACCTGCGCCGCAGGCATCGAGCTGGAAATGGCCTGGGAGTTTGCCCCCGACGAAGAATTCGGCTTTGCCGACCTGGCGCGCGACTATTTCTCGGACAACGCCACGCTGGAGCAACAGTCCGGCATGCTGTTCAAGCTGTTCGAGGCACCGCACTATTTCCGCCGCGCCGGAAAAGGCCGCTTCAAGCGGGCACCGGCCGAGATCATTGCCCAGGCCCTGGCAGCCATCGAGAAAAAACGCCTGATGGCCGAGCAGATCGTGGTCTGGGCCCAGGAGCTCGCTGCGGGAACCTGCCCGCCAGCCATACAGGACCAGCTTTACAAGCTCCTGTTCAAGCCCGACAAGAACGCGCCCGAATACAAGGCCGTGGTGGAGGCCTCGCGCGCCACCCATACCGCGCCCCTGGAGCTGCTGCAAAAGGCCGGCGCCATCCGCTCGCCCTACCTGTTCCACTGGAAGCGCTTTCTGCTGGAAAACTTCCCCAAGGGAACCGGCTTTCCCGCGATCAGCGCGCCGCCGATTGCCGACGATCTGCCCCTGTCGCTGGCCCAGGCCTTCTCGATCGACGACTCGCAGACCACGGAAATCGACGATGCCCTGTCGGTGCAAGGTCTGGGCACGGGCACCGTCACCCTGGGCATCCACATTGCAGCGCCCGGCCTGGCGATTCAGCCCGGCAGCCCGGTCGATCTGCTGGGCCGTGCCCGCCTGTCCACGGTCTACATGCCAGGCTACAAGGTCACCATGCTGCCAGACGACGTGGTGCAGGCCTACACCCTGCAGGCCGGGCGCGATTGCCCGGCCGTATCACTCTACGTCACTCTGGATGAGGCCACGCTGGAGATCAAGGCCCGCGAAACCAAGCTGGAACGCGTACCCATCATCCACAACCTGCGCCACGACCAGCTCGATGCGGTGGTCACCGAGCCCTGGCTGCAGGACCCGGCCTTTAACCATGCGTCAGAGCCCGAGGCCCTGACCGGGCTGCGCGTGCAGCTGGCGTTTTTGCACCGCCTGGCCAAAGACCTGAAGGCCAGGCGCGAGCTGGTGCGTGGCAAGCCCGAAACCTTTAACCGTCCGGACTACAACTTCCGGCTGCTCCGATCCGATCCGTTGCTGGCCGGCACCGAGCCCAGCGGTGACGAAATCGTGGAGATCAGCACCCGCATGCGCGGTGCGCCGCTGGACCTGATCGTCGCCGAGGCCATGATTCTGGCCAACAGCAGCTGGGGCAATTGGATGGCGGAGATGGGTGTGCCCGGCATTTACCGCAGCCAGGCGTCTCTGGCGCCGGGCGTCAAGGTGCGCATGGGCACCCGCGCCCTGCCCCACGCCGGCATCGGCGTGGCCAGCTACGCCTGGAGCAGTTCGCCGCTGCGCCGTTATACCGATCTGGTGAACCAGTGGCAAATCATTGCCTGCGCCCGCCACGGCAAAACGGCGGCCCTGGTGGCACCGTTCAAGCCCAAGGATGCCGAACTGTTTTCCATCATCTCCTCCTTCGATGCCGCCTACAGCGCCTACAACGGCTACCAGGGCGCCATGGAGCGCTTCTGGACCCTGCGCTATCTGCAGCAAAACAACACACAGGAGCTGGTGGCCAGCCTGTTCAAGGAGAACCTGGTGCGCGCCGACGACATTCCGCTGGTGCTGCCGGTGATGGGCGCACAGGGCCTGCCGCGTGCCGCCAAGGTGCGCGTCAAGCTGGGCGAGATCGACCTGATCACGCTGGACGTGAACGGCACGGTGCTGGAGCGCCTGGACGCGCCGGTGCAGGAGACTGCAGAGGATGAGCAGGACGACGATGAGGAAGTGTCCGGCCCGATTGCCATTGCGGTGGATGTGAGCGACACGCCGGAAGCTTCTGGCGATAATCCGACCCAGTGATTCTCCGAAAATACAGCACCTTGCAAATTGCCCTGGGTGCATCGCTCGCGGTGCACTCGGTGCTGTTATCGCTGCGCTTTGTAGATCCGGAATCGTTTAACCGGGTGTTCAAGGACACGCCGCTGGAAGTCATTTTGGTCAATGCCCGCAGCAACGAGAAGAGTGAGCAGGCAAAGGCCATTGCCCAAGCCTCCTTGGCCGGGGGCGGCAATACCGAGCAGGGCCGCGCCACCAGCCCCTTGCCACCTTCGGAATTCAACGATGCCGGTGAGACGCTGGAAATGGTCAGCCCCAGCAAACTGCAAAACCTGCAGGAGCAGCAAAGCGTGCTGCTGGCCACGGTCAAGCAGCAAATTGCCAGCCTGCCGCCGGCCAACCCGCAGGACCTGCGCAACAAGCAGGAGCAGGTGCAGCGCGAAGAAAAGCGCCAGCAACTGGCCAAGCTACTGGCCGAGATTGAACGGCGCATCAACACCGAAAATTCCCGCCCTAAAAAGCGCTACATCAGCCCGGCCACCCGCGAGCAAGTCTATGCCGTGTATTACGACCACCTGCGCCATGCGATTGAAGACCGTGGCACGGAAGACTTCCCCACCGCCAATGGCAAAAAACTCTATGGCGACCTCACCATGATCGTTACCGTCAACTTTGATGGCCGCGTGCTCGCCACCGAAGTGGTGGAAGGCTCGGGCAGTGCCGCATTGGATCAGCGTGCCGCCGCCATCGCCCGCACGGCAGGTCCGTTTGGACACTTTTCAACAGCCATGCGCAAACAGGCGGACCAAATTCTGGTGGTGTCGCGCTTTCGCTTTGCGCGGGACGAGACCTTGCAAGCAAGGGTGAGCGGCTCGCCATGAGGACGGTATGGCGTTGGCTCTGGCTGTGTGTCCTAGCGCTGTTGTGCCTGCAACTTTATTTTGTAGCACGCATCGCTCTAATGGCCGTGCTGGCGCCACAATCCACCGCCTTTCAGCGCTCGGAGGCCTGGCGCATTGCACACGACAAGGGCGCCCTTCCATGGACCCAGCAGTGGCTGGATAGCAGCCAGATTCCAGACAGCCTGAAACGTGCCGTGATTGCGTCGGAAGATGACGGCTTCGCCAGCCACGACGGTGTGGACTGGGGCTCTCTGGAAAAGGCCTGGACCAAGAACAGCAAGGCCGAACAGCGTGCCGAACTCAAGGGCACGACCAAACCGCCCAAGGTAGTGGGCGGCTCCACCATCACGCAGCAGCTGGCCAAGAACCTATTTCTGTCCGGCGAACGCACCCTGTTGCGCAAGGGCCAGGAGTTTGTGCTCACCATGGCGCTGGAAACCCTGCTGAGCAAAAAGCGTATTTTGGAGATTTACCTCAACAGCGTGGAGTGGGGTGAGGGCGTGTTCGGCGCCGAGGCCGCCGCCCAACATTACTTTCGCAAGCCCGCATCCAGACTCACAGCGTTCGAGGCTGCGCGCCTGGTGGTGATGTTGCCGCGGCCCAAATACTTTGAGAAGACACCCAACTCGGCCTATTTAAACAGCCGCGCTGCGGTGATTGCCGCTCGCCTGGGCGACGCCCGCCTGCCTTGAAAACAGGACGCCAGTGGCCCGGTGGTATGGTCCAGCCATGAAAACTCAAATCGATCATCTGGTGGTGCTGGCGCAGTCGCTGGAACAAGGCGTGCAATGGTGCGAGGCCACGCTGGGCATCACCCCCGCGCCCAGCGGCGACCCTGCCCAGTACGGCACACACAACCGACTGTTCAAGATTGCCACGCCGGCCCATCCGTTCGCCTATCTGGAAATCATTGCCATAGACCCGCAGGCCAAGGCCCCGGCCCAGGGCAAGCGCTGGTTTGACATGGACGACGCAGCGCTTCAGGCCGCTGTGGCAACCGAGCCCCGTCTGGTGCACTGGGTTGCCAACACCGACGACCTCCAGGCCGCCCGCGTTGCACTCAAAAGCCAAGGGGTGGAGCGTGGCCCCGCCGTGCACGCCAAGCGCCACACCCGCAAGGGCGTGCTGCATTGGCAGATCACGGTGCGCGAGGATGGCCAACGCCTGTTCAATGGCGCACTGCCCAGCCTGATCCAGTGGGGCCGACCCGACGACGCCGAGCCAATGCGCTTGCACCCCCGCAACACCTTGCCGCGCTCCGGCGTTTCGTTTCAGCGCCTCGTTATCAGCCACCCTTCCGCAGACAAGCTGGCAGCGGCCTATGCTGCGCTAGGGCTGGAGCTTGAACTTGGAGGCGTTGCGCTGGAGACCGGTCCGGCCAACATCACGCTGGAACTGCGCACACCCAAGGGCATCGTCACCCTGCAAAGCCTGGGCATCTAGGAACCGACATGTTGGCTAAGTGGATGGCTTTATTTCTGTTGGGGCTGATCCGCCTGCTGACCGGCGCTCAGGCGCGCTGGGTTGGCTGCCCGCCCAAGGCCGAGCAGCGCATTTACTTTGCCAACCACCAAAGCCATGCCGATCTGCTGATGATCTGGGCGGCCCTGCCCAAGGAGCTGCGCCACAGCACGCGCGCCATTGCCGCCCGCGACTACTGGACCAAGACGCCCTTCAAGCAATGGCTGACCAGCGCCGTGTTCAACGTGATCTATGTCTCGCGCGAACGCACGGCCGATGAGGACCCGCTGGAGCCGCTGCTCGATGCCCTGGCCAAGGGCGACTCCCTCATCCTGTTCCCCGAGGGCACGCGCGGCCACAGCGGCGAGCCCCAGGCCTTCAAGGCCGGTCTATACAACCTGGCGCTCAAGGTTCCCAAGGCGGTGCTGGTTCCGGCCTGGATCAACAATGTGCAGCATGTGCTGCCCAAGGGTGAGGTGGTGCCGGTCCCGGTGCTGTGCTCGGTGACCTTTGGTGCGACCATGCAACTGCTGCCTGGCGAAGAGCGCCGCGACTTTCTGGAGCGCGCCCGCAACGCCGTCATCGCCCTGCGCGACGTCTAAGCAAATCTCCATGTACTTCTATCTCAAGAACCTCAGCCCCACGCAGCAAATCGGTGCGCTGTTTATTCTGGTGTTCGGCCTGTTGCTGCTGGCCAGCGTCAGCGCCTTTGCCTTTTCCATCAAGGATTTCGCCGACGAGCGCCAAGCCGAGCAACGCCGCGCCCAACTGGCCAGCATCAACGGTATCATCCGCAGCAGTTGGCTGATGGTGCTGGTGTTCTGGCTGGGCTGGATGATGGGCAACCGCGTCGCCCTGATCCTGTTTGCCGTGCTGTCCTTTTTTGCCTTGCGCGAATTCCTGACGCTCTCGCCCACGCGCCGTGGCGACCACCGCAGCCTGGTGCTGGCGTTTTTTGTCGTGCTGCCGCTGCAATACCAGCTGGTCTGGGCCGAGCACTTTGACATGTTTGCCGTGTTCATCCCGGTGTTCGTATTCCTGGCCCTACCGGTGGTCAGCGCACTGGCCAACGACCCGCAGCACTTTCTAGAGCGCAATGCCAAGCTGCAGTGGGGCATCATGGTCTGCATTTATGGCATGAGCCATGTGCCAGCCCTGCTGCTGCTTCACTTTCCCGGCTACGACCACCGCAATGCCTTTATGGTGTTCTTTCTGGTGCTGGTGGTGCAGGTCTGCATGCTCACCCAGCATCTGGCCGGGCGCTGGCTCAAGAGGGCAGCGGTGGCGCCGGCCATCAGCAGCAGCTTCCATTGGACCAGTTGGGGCATTGGCATGGGCGTGGCCAGCGTGTTTGGCGCGGCACTGGCCGGCATTACGCCCTGGGTGCCGGGCACGGCCTTCGCCTTCTCGTTTATCGCTTGCCTGGCCGGCTCGCTCGGCCACTTTGTCATGAAGGCGCTCAAGCGCGATCGCGGCATCCCCAGTTGGGGATTGGACGGCCGGGCCGTCACCGGCGCCGGTGGCCTGCTGGACCGGGTGGACGCCCTGTGCTTTGCCGCGCCGGTGTTTTTTCATTCTGCGCGCTGGTACTTCAATTTGTAAGGCAGGGCCGAAATTCCGGCTGAGCAATCCATTGCCCCAAGCGGACACTGCTGCCCGCCCTGTCCAGCGCCCACAGCAAACTAAACCTGCGCGTTTTGCAGAGCCGCGATGCGCTCTTCAATCGGCGGATGGGTGCTAAAGAGCTGGCCAATGCCACCGGCAATGCCCATGGCGGCCACACTCTTGGGCAACTCGCCGGGCGTCATGCCACCCAAACGGGCCAGGGCATTGATCATGGGTTGCTTGCGGCCCAGCAACCGGGCGGAGCCAGCATCGGCGCGGAACTCGCGCTGGCGCGAGAACCAGGCCACCACGATGGCGGCGGCAAAGCCCAGCACGATATCCAGCACCAAGGTGCTGATCATGTAGCCGATGCCGGGGCCGCTGCTGCGCTCATCGCCCTTGCGCAAAAAACTGTCCACTGCGTAGCCGATGACGCGGCTCAGGAACACCACAAAGGTGTTCATAACGCCCTGGATTAGGGTCATGGTGACCATGTCGCCATTGGCCACGTGGGCGATTTCGTGGCCAATGACGGCCTCGATCTCTTCGCGCGTCATGCCCTGCAACAGACCGGTGGAAACCGCTACCAGGGCCGAGTTCTTGAAGGCGCCGGTGGCGAATGCATTGGGCTCGCCCTCGAAAATGCCAACCTCGGGCATGGCGATGCCAGCCTTTTCGGACAGCTTGCGCACAGTCTCCAAAATCCAGGCCTCATCGGCATTGCGCGGCTGTGCAATCACCTGCACGCCCAAGCTCCACTTGGCCATGGGCTTGCTGATCAGCAGGGAAATAATGGCGCCGCCAAAACCCATAATCAGGGCAAAGCCCAACAGTGCGCCCAGGTTCAGGCCGCTGGAAGCCAGGTAGCGGTTCACGCCCAACAGGCTGGCCACAACCCCCAGTACGGCAACCACCAGTACGTTGGTCAGAATAAAAAGAAAAATGCGTTTCATGGTTTTCCAAAAGAGCTGAGCGTTGCCCACGCGTTAAAACCGATGTTAGGGCCAAGAGCGTCGAATGCAATCCTGAGTCCAGAAGCGCATATGGAATTTATGGGCTTTTCGGTCGCAGGGCACGGAAGACGCTGGCGTCGGCATAGAAGTCGGGTGCTTGGTTTGCCGCCCACCAACCCGGCACACCCAGCACCGGAAGATGGGCAAAGGGCTTGGTCGCCAACAGTTCGGCGCTGAGTTCGGCAGCCAGCCAGGCATCGATGTCGGCCAGCGCCCGACTGGGCTCTTGCACGCGGAACACATGGGCCGTGATGGGCTTGCGCGGTGCCACCATTTTTTCTGTCAGGGCGTGACCAAACAGAATCAACTGCGTCTCTGCCCACAAGGGACGCAGGGTCACAAACAGCGTGGCCCAGTCCTTGGCCGCCAGTGCATTCCACAAGGCGTCCGGCGCCTGCAGCAGGGCTACGTTTTCGTCGAACAGGGTCAGCGCATCGCGCGCCGGGCCGCGCACCGGCCGGATGCCTGTGCTGGCAATTTGCGCCGCTTGCAGGGCGTTGAGCCGCAGCTTGGTTCGCGGAAAGTGCATCCAGACCAGGCCATTGAAAAAGTCGTGCAGTCCGTCGCGCGTGGGCACGCAGCCACTGTCATAGATGTGCTGTTCATAGGCCACACCCGCGGGCAGTTCGGCCTGGGGAATAAAACGCTTGGCTGCTTGCTGCGCGGCATTCAGTGCATCCGCCACCGAAGCGCCATCGGCCACGCGCCGCGCGATGGGCTCACCGGGGTCGCGCCAGGGCCAGAGCCAGGGCGCGTCCCAGTTGATCGCATCCAACCCAGGCCCCAAGCTGTCCCCTGTGCGTGTGGGTCGCGGCCCCCAAGGGGCACAGCCCGGTTTGGGGCGGCCCGGCACCGGATTTTCCCCTCCCCCACGCTCGCCCACTTCGTGTGGCTCGCTGCCCCCCGAGGGGGCACAGCCCGGTTTGGGGCGGCCCGGCACCGGGATTAAACCATGCGCCACGCCAGGGGCTCGCCGCCGGCCAGGGGCTTGAGTTGGGCCTCGCCAAAGGCATAGCTTTCGGGCGGCATCCAGCTTTCGCGCTTCAGTGTGATCCTGCCGCTGTTGCGCGGTAGGCCATAGAAATCGGCACCATGGAAGCTGGCAAAGCCTTCGAGCTTTTCCAAGGCTCCGGCCGCGTCAAAGGCCTGGGCATACAGCTCCATGGCCGCGTGCGCCGTGTAGCAGCCAGCGCAGCCGCTGGCGTGTTCCTTGAGGTGGGCCGGGTGTGGCGCGCTGTCGGTGCCCAAAAAGAACTTGGCGCTCCCACTAGTCGCGGCCTGCACCAGGGCCAGGCGATGCGTTTCGCGCTTGAGCACCGGCAGGCAGTAGTAATGCGGGCGTATGCCACCGGTGAAGATGGCGTTGCGGTTAAACAGCAGATGGTGGGCGGTCAGTGTGGCAGCAGTGAATGCGCAGGCGTCCCGCACATAGTGCGCGGCTTCCTTGGTGGTGATGTGCTCAAAGACGATTTTAAGCTCGGGGAAATCGCGCCGCAGCGGAATCAACTGCTGGTCGATGAACACCGCCTCGCGGTCGAACAGGTCGATGTCGGGCGAGGTCACCTCGCCATGCACCAGCAGCAGCATCCCGGCGCGCTGCATGGCTTCCAGGGTCTTAAAGGTCTTGCGGATATCGGTCACACCAGCATCGCTATTGGTGGTGGCGCCGGCCGGATAAAGCTTGGCCGCTACCACACCGGCGTCCTTGGCGCGCAGGATCTCGTCGGATGGCAGCATGTCGGTCAGATACAGCGTCATCAGCGGCTCGAAGTCCATGCCTGCGGGCACGGCGGCACGGATACGCTGGGCATAGGCCAGGGCCTGGGCAGCGGTGGTCACCGGCGGCTTCAGGTTGGGCATGATGATGGCGCGGCCGAACTGGGCGGCAGTGTGCGGCACCACGGTGGCCAGCGCTGCGCCATCGCGCACATGCAAATGCCAGTCGTCGGGGCGGGTGATCGTCAAGGTGTTGATAGCGTTCGTCATGGCGCTATTGTCCCCGCAGTTGTATCCGCCCTTGTGCCGCTGGCCAAATGCTCCCACAGCGCCTGGGCTGCGCTTTTGTGGGTTTTGCCGCCACCGCGCGTGCCTTCCTTGCCGCAGGAGCGTTCCCGGTAGGCTCGGATTTCCATCTTGGCCTGCAACTGCGACATATGCGGCGCGGCGGCGCTGACCAGTTTTTTGGAACGCAATTCCTTGCGAATGGCGCTTTGCGGCAGAAAGGCAATGCCATGGCCCTCCAGCGCCATGGCTTTCAGGCCCTCGGCCATATCGGTCTCGTAGACACGCTCCAGGTGCATGGCCACACCCGCATCTTTCAGCATCATGTCCACCACCTGCCCCAGATAGGCGCCGGGCGCATAGCCCAAGTAGGGCAAGGGCGCGTCCAGACGGCCTGGCAACTGAAACTGCGGCAAACCGTTGGCGTCGGCACGCGAAAACGGTGCCACAATTTCCTCACCCAGGCTGACCATCTCGTAACGCGCGCTGTCAAACTGAAAGGGTTGCGACTGGTGGTGATAGGCAATCAACAGGTCACAACTGCCCTCCACCAGACGCATCACGGCGTCGTGGACATTGAGTGCAATCAACCTGCTCTTGATGCTGCCAAAGTCTTGGCGCAGGCTGCTCACCCAGGCCGGAAAGAAGGTAAAGGCCAGGGTGTGCGGCACGGCAAACTCGATAAAGTCCTGCCCGGCAGACGAATGGCCACGCAGCATGGCGCGCGTGCTTTGCAGTGCCTGCAGCATTTCCAGCGACTGGTCATACAAGGTCTGGCCCGCAGGCGTGAGCCGCGTGGGGTAGGAACTGCGGTCCACCAGATCGGTGCCAGCCCATGCCTCCAGCGATTGGATGCGGCGCGAAAACGCGGGCTGTGTCACATGGCGCAGCTGCGCCGAACGGCTGAAGCTGTGCGTCTCCGCCAGTGACACAAAGTCTTCAAGCCATTTGGTTTCCATGGGATTTGTCCGTTTTTGGATTCATTCTGTCCATCGAATTTACAAAGTCATGCACAAACGGCCATTTTGATGCAGTTTGATCAACTTTTGATCAAGACATGGCTGCCGATTGCTGGAACAGTCGGACCCTCAGCTTTCGACGACAGCTCACCAAGTATCACCGGCCCTTCACTACAGTGAGGATATATGGAACTCGATCTTTGCAACAGACAAAAACAGACCGCGACCGAGTTCTGGAAGTCCTATTTCGCCAAATTCCGCCGCTCCGTTGCAGACCACGAGCCGTCAGAAACCCAACAGGCCGCCTTGTTCGCCGAAGCCGCTCAGCCCCTGTATTTCCCGGAACGCAGGGTTTCCGGCCTGCGGCGCAACGCCGGTCTACGCATCGGTTAAGTCAGCGCCGGGCCGCCCCAAGCTGACTTGCGCCCCTTTGGGGGCAGCAAAGTACATGCAGTGACGAGCGTGGGGGAATTAAGCCAGCGCCACGCCCTCGTCCGCCTGCTGCAAATTCCACATCTGGGCATAGCGTCCGCCCTGGGCCAACAAATGAGCGTGCGTGCCGCGCTCAATGATGCGGCCGGTGTCCATCACCAAAATTTCATGCGCATCCACCACAGTTGAAAGCCGATGGGCAATCACCAGCGTGGTCTTGTTGTGCGCCACGCTTTGCAGCTCGGTCTGGATGGCGCGTTCGTTGGCCGAGTCCAGCGCCGAGGTAGCCTCGTCAAAAATCAGTACCGGCGGATTCTTGAGCAGGGTTCGGGCAATCGCCACGCGCTGCTTTTCGCCACCGGATAGTTTCAGGCCACGCTCGCCGACCATGGTGTCGTAGCCCATGGGCGTGGAACTAATAAAGGCGTGGATGTGGGCGGCCCGGGCGGCCTTTTCCACCTCTTCGCGGCCGCAACCGGGGCGGCCATAGGCGATGTTGTATTCCACCGTGTCGTTGAACAGCACCGTGTCCTGCGGCACGATGCCGATGGCGGCGCGCACCGAGGCCTGGGTCACCTGCTTGATGTCCTGGTCGCCGATCAGAATGCGGCCCTCTTGCACGTCATAAAAGCGATACAGCAGGCGCGCCATGGTGGACTTGCCGGAGCCGGATGGCCCGACCACCGCCACCGTCTTGCCGGGAGGAATTTCAAAGCTGATGTCGTGCAGGATGGTGCGCGCGGGTTTGTCTTTGACTGCACCGGAACTGCCTGCCGGATCGTAGGAAAAGGTCACATGGTCAAAGCGCACTGCGGCATTGCCCGGCGTGAGCTGCAAGGGCTGCGCACCCGGGACATCGGCAATCTCGCGCTCGCGTTCCATCAGCGTGAACATCTTTTCCAAATCGGTCAGGCTTTGCTTGATCTCGCGGTAAATCACACCCAGAAAATTCAAGGGGATATAGAGCTGAATCATGAAGGCATTGACCATCACCAGATCGCCCAGCGTCATGCGGCCATCGACCACACCTTGCGTGGCGCGCGTCAGCATGGCCACCAGCGCAAAGGCAATGATGAGCTGCTGGCCGGTGTTGAGCAGGCTTAAGCTGGTCTGGCTCTTGACCGCAGCGCGGCGGTAGCGCTCCAGGTTTTCGTCGTAACGTTTGGCCTCGAACTCTTCATTGTTGAAGTACTTGACGGTCTCGTAGTTCAGCAGCGAGTCCACGGCGCGGCTGTTGGCGGTGGAGTCCAGCTCGTTCATCTTCTTGCGGTACTGGGTGCGCCACTCGGTCACGGTGATAGTGAAGGCGATGTAGACAACCAGGGCGATGATGGTGATCCAGGCGAACCAGATGTCGAACTTGACCGCCAGCAGACTCAGCACCAGGGTGACCTCGATCAGTGTGGGGATGATGCTGTAGAGCGAGTAGCTGATCAGCGAATGCACACCGCGCGTGCCACGCTCGATGTCGCGCGTCATGCCGCCGGTCTGGCGCTCCAGGTGGAAGCGCAGGCTCATGGCGTGCAAATGGCGGAACACCTGCAGCGACAGACTGCGCGCCGCGCCCTCGGTGGCCTTGGCAAACACCAGTTCGCGCAGCTCGGTAAACAGCGAGGTGGACAGACGCAGCGCGCCATACCCGACCAAAAGCGCCACTGGCACCACCAAGATGGCGGCAGGGTCACCAGGCTTGACGGTCATGGCATCGACCAGGTTTTTCAACAATAGGGGCACGCCCACATTGGCCATCTTGGCGCCCACCATGAAGCCGAGAGCGGCCATCACCCGCCATTTGTAGGCCCAGAGGTAAGGGAACAGGCGCGTCAGCGTTTCCCAGTCGGAGTGGGCTTTGACCGGTTTGGCGCTGGCGATGGCTAGGGGATTAGAGGTGGTGGCAGGGCCAAAGGAACGCATGGAGGACAATTAAGACTAGTAAATACAACGATTGTGCCTATGTCCCGTAATTCAAGCGCCGAGCCGGTCTCTCTGCCCACCGACCAGGAACTGGTGCTCAAGGTGATTCCCATGCCGGGGGACTGCAATCCCAATGGCGATATCTTCGGCGGCTGGGTCATGGCGCACGTAGACCTGGCGGGCTCGGTGCAACCCGCGCGCTACACCCAAGGCCGCATGGCGACGGTGGCGGTGAACGAATTTGTATTCAAGCAACCGGTGAAAGTCGGCGATATTTTGAGCTTCTTCTCCAAGGTGACGCGCATTGGCCGCACCTCGATCACGGTGAAGATCGAGGTCTATGCCGAGCGTCATTACAAACAGGGTGAATATGCCAAGGTCACCGAGGCCTCGCTGACCTACGTGGCGATTGACGAGCAGGGCCAGCCGCGCGAAATTCCAAAAGACTGAAGGTTTGCCCTACCGAGCCCTGTTATCTCAAAACTTATGTAAAGCCCACGTAAACTTGGTCAACGGTCTGACCCCTTGATCGTTATAGGAACAAGCCCTTAGAAATCTTGGGGCTCGCTTGAGACGGTCGAAGCTACAGCGACTGTCGTTTTGTAAGTGAGAAGCCACATGTTGAACATCAAGTCCCTGATTGCCGCTACCCTGTTGACCGGCGTTGCCGCTCTGTCTTTCGCTGCTGCTCCTGAAGCTGCTGCACCAGCAGCAGCAGCAGCACCAACTGCCGATGCGATGGCAAAGCCTGCTATGAAGAAGCATGCCAAGAAGCACGCCAAGAAAATGAAGGCTGCTGCCGCACCCGCTGCTGACGCTGTTGCAAAGTAATCAAGAACCTTACGTTCTGATCGGGGTACCCGGGAAACCAGGTACCCTTTTCTTTTGCGTCAAACCTGGCGCTATTCGTAGCGGAAATCCTTATGACAGGCCTTGCAGCTATTGGTCACGCCGTCCATGGCGCGCTGCACCGACTCCAGCTTGCCGACCTGTGCCGCTAGCAGCAGCGCATGGACGCTGGCCTGGTAGGTATCCTGAGCCCGCTTGAAGGCCTCCGGCTGACTCCACACCGCGGGCTTGGCATGCGTAGGCGGGTAATTGCCATCCGCAGGAAAATAGATCCAGGGCTTGCCAGACAGCTTCTCCAGGTCCTGCACCATGGCCAGAAATTCGTCCGGTTTGTAGGCATTGCGACCGCTGGCCACCAGACCCATGGGCTCGAGCGCACGCGTGAACTGTTTGAACAGCGCACGCCGCTTGGTCAACACCTGGTCCGGGTGCGTGTCCTTGATCGGCTCGAAACAGGCGCTTAAGCACATGCAAAGCAGCACACAGGCCAGGGTTCTGAATTTAAGGGGCACAGCAATCCCGCAAATAGGTGCTAGCAAACCAAACCAGCACGCCACAAAAAGCCACGGCCAGTCCGCAAACCGTCAGCAGGCGCCCAAACCGTGGTTGGTATTCTTTGCGTTCAGCACTCATGGCGTGATTGCACGCCGTTGCGGGCTGGCTTCCACCGTGTTGGCGCAGGCAATGTCCGTGAAATCCGGGCCGCTGAGACGCAGCGTCTTGCCATCATCAAACAGAATTTCGGCGGGTGGTGCAAAGCCCAGCAGGCTGCGGTCGTTGCCAAAGCCCTGCCAATCAAAGTGGTTTTTCTGCACCGTGCCGTCCAGCGAGCCGTTGAGCGATTTGATCTTGACGCGGTCCGTGCCGTGCAAATACAGGATAGAAAAGCTGCCCGAGGGCGCACTGCAGTCGTAGCGCTCGAGTTTGGTGGGCGGCGGAATAAAGCTACCGTTATGCAGCGCGCTGAGGCCAATGCTGCCCAGCACATAGACAACGGCGCCACCAATCACGGTAAAAACCACATAGGGAATGAATTCCACGCGCAGCACAAAGCGCGCGACCTCGCCGATATCAAATTTGCTCATGGCCCGATTATCAGGCTCTTCTGTCAAGAGATGATGTAGGCGCCCGCACCGGTAGACAACAGCTTGCCATCGGCGCCCAGAAACTCCATGCGCGTGGATGCCACACGGGAACCCAGTCGCAGCACCTCGGCACGCAGCACAAAGTGCTCGCCAATGCCGGGGCGTAGGTAATCAATGCGCAGGTCTATGGTGCCCAGCTTGGCAAAACGGTGCAGCCGAGCCTCGATGGGTTCATCCATGTGACGCGCACCAATGGCCGCCAGCACGGCCATGCCGCCCATGGCATCCAGGCCGGCGCTGATGACGCCGCCGTGGATGCGGTTGTACGCAGGATGCCCGACCAGTTCGGGGCGCATGGCCAAGCTGCCCGTCACCCCTTTCTGGGTGACGGAGGTGATCTTCAAACCCAGCGTCTGATTGAAGACGATGCCTTCTTCAAAGATTTTGGTCAGCGCCTGGACAAATTCCGGCTCGAAATCAAGGAATGCGGCTTTGGGCATGAATATCTTACTTGTCCTTCATCTTGCCGCGCGGAGCGACATAGGTGGTCACCGTCGGGCGCACCGGTTCATTGCTGCTCGAAGATGCGGGCTTGGGAGGCGAATTGTCCTTCTTCGGCTTCTTGGATTCCTTGTTGGTTTTTTGTTGACCTTTTGCCATGGCGATTACCCTCGTGGTGGTTAAAAAATGGAATGCTCTGCAGATTCAAAATGCATGCAGTCTAATACCCGCAGTATGACAGCGCCCATCACCATCAACGAGTCGGAAGTGACCGTCACTGCCATCCGCTCCCAGGGTGCGGGTGGGCAAAACGTCAACAAGGTCTCCAGCGCCATCCACTTGCGCTTTGACATCCATGCCTCCAGCCTGCCCGAAGACGTCAAAGAGCGCCTGCTGTGTCTGCATGACAGCCGCATCACCCAGGACGGCGTGCTGATCATCAAGGCCCAGCAGCACCGCACCCAGGAAATGAACCGCATGGACGCGTTCGCCCGCCTGCACGAACTGGTCAACAGCGTGGCCAAACCCCCGCGCGCGCGCCGCGCCACCAAGCCGACCCGCGCCTCGAAAGTCAGACGACTGGAAGGAAAAAGTCAACGCTCCGGCATCAAGGCCAACCGCAGCAAGGCCGGTTTGCAGGATTGAGCACTAATCCAGCGTCTGCCGGTAGCGCTTAAGCGCCACCACACCGGCCACCAGCAGAAACACCAGCATAGGCCAAAGCTCGGGCCAGAGTTGGTCTACCGTGTTGCCCTTGAGCAGGATGCCGCGCACGATGCGCAAAAAATGCGTCAGCGGCAGAATTTCGCCCACCGCCTGAGCCCACTCCGGCATGGCCCGAAACGGGAACATAAAGCCCGACAGCAGCATGGAGGGCAAAAAGAAGAAAAAGGTCATTTGCATGGCCTGCAACTGGTTTTTGGCCACCGTGGAAAAGGTAAAGCCCACGCCCAGATTGGCCACGATAAAGACTCCGATCAGAACCAGCAACAAGGGGATGCTGCCCACCATAGGTACCTCGAACAGGGTGAAGGCGGCAATCAAAATTACCGCTAACTGGATATACCCCATCACCACATAGGGAAGGATCTTACCGACCATCACCTCGGCAGGTCGCACCGGCGTGGCCAGCAGGTTTTCCATAGTGCCGCGCTCACGCTCGCGCGTCATGGCCAGGGAAGTGAGCATCACCATGGTCATGGTCAAAATGGTGCCGACCAGGCCGGGCACGATGTTGTAGCGCGACAGCCCCTCCGGGTTGTAGCGCCGGTGAATGCGCACCTCAAAAGCGGGCGCGCCGATTGCCAAGCCATGCAGGGAGGCCGGCAGATCGTGCGCTATTGCCATGGGCACCAGGGAACTGAGTGCTGCAATCGCATTGCCCGAGGCGCTCGGGTCGGTGGCATCAGCCGACACCAGCAGCGCCGGCTTTTCGCCGCGCACCAGGCGGTGGCTGAAGTCGCTCGGAATCACCACCATGAATTGCGCCTGGCCGGTCTCCACCAAGGCCTCGGCATCTTTCTCGCTGGTCAGCACATGGTCGATGCGGTAGTAGCCGGTGTTCTGCATGGCCGCCAGCACGCCGCGCGACATGGGGCCGGCGTCAGCGCTCACCACCACCGTCGGCAGGCCCTTGGGGTCGGTGTTGATGGCATAGCCGAACAGCACCAACTGGATGATGGGAACGCCCACGGCCATGGCAAAGGTCAGCCGGTCGCGCATCATTTGCTGGAATTCCTTGATGAAGACAGCCAGCATGCGGTTCAGGGAAAGCCGCTTCATAACCGGCCCCTGGCGCGCAGGGGTCCAGCCCCATTCGGGTCGGAGAAGTTGTCCGGCGCAGTGGCAATCAGGCTAATGAACACATCCTCCAGATTGGCGCTGGTCGGCTCGATTTGAATGCCGGCGCGCTGGCGCAGCGGGTGCAGCGCCGCCTCCAGCAGTGCCGCATCCTGACCGGCCACGTGCACCGCATTGCCAAAGGCAGCCACCGACAGCACGCCGGGTGCCGCCTTGAGGTCGGCCAGCATGCCGTTCAGGTCTTCGCCGCGTATCGCCCAGACCTTCAAGCCCGAGGCATCCATGATGTCGCGTTCGGTGCCGCGCGCCAGCATCTTGCCGTAAGCGATATAGACCAGCTCGTGGCAGCGTTCGGCCTCGTCCATGTAGTGGGTGGAAACCAGCACCGTGATGCCCTCGGCGGCCAGTGCGTGGATCTGATCCCAGAAGTCGCGCCTTGCCTTGGGGTCGACACCGGCGGTCGGCTCATCAAGCAGCAAGAGGCGCGGCTCGTGAATCAGGCAGGCGGCCAGCGCCAGGCGCTGCTTCCAGCCGCCCGAGAGGGATCCGGCCAGTTGGCTGGCGCGCGCCGTCAGGCCCAGCCGCTCCAGGGATTGATCCACCGCCCGGCGCCGATTCGGCAGTTCAAACAGGCGCGCCACAAAGTCAAGGTTCTGGCGAATCGACAGGTCGTCATACAGGCCAAACTTCTGCGTCATGTAGCCGACCTGGCGTTTGATCGCGGCGGCGTCCTTGAAGATATCCAGCCCCAGGCAGGTCCCGCTGCCGCCGTCCGGCGTGAGCAGTCCGCAGAGCATGCGAATGGTGGTGGTCTTGCCGCTGCCGTTGGGCCCGAGAAAGCCACAGATACGCCCGGCCTGCACCTGGAGGTCAATCCGATCCACCACGGCGCGACCGTCGTAATGCTTACTCAAAGCCTTGACGTCGATCGCCAAGGTGCTCATTGCGCAGCGCCCGCCGCTACCGCGACCACATCCAGCGGTTGGCCGGGTTTGAGCTGCAGGGCGTGAGCGGCGTCCGGCTTGGCTTCCACCATGAACACCAGCTTGCTGCGCTGGGTGTTGGAATAAATGATGGGCGGTGTGAATTCGGGCTGGGTGGCGATGCGCGATATGCGGGCTGGTATCGGGGCACCGCAGCCGTCGCAGCGAATCTGCACCGCCTGGCCCAGACGCAAGGGCGCCAGATCGGGCTCGGGCACAAAGAAGCGCGCCTTGGTATTGGCCGGCGGCAGCAGCGACACCACGGGCTGTCCGGCCTGCACAAATTCACCCACCTGAAACAGCACATCGGCCACCAGGGCGGCGCTTGGCGCAGCCTGTTGTTTCTGCGCGCTGCGCCACTCGCTTTGCCGCAGCACCTGTTTGGCGGCCACCGCGCTGGCGAGCGTGGCGTCGCGTTGGTCGCTGCGGGCCGGCAGGCCAGCCACCTTGAGCGCATCGGAAAGCTCTGCCACGCGCGCCTGGGCCTGCTTGAGGGCGGTGGCTGCGTCATCGACGCTGGCCTGGGCGACAAATCCTTGGGTCACCAACTGCTGCTGGCGCTCCAGCGCATGGCGCGCCAGCAGCGCCTGGGCCTGCGCCTGGTTAAGCTGCGCGCTGGCAACTGCGATTTCATCGGCGCGTTTGCCCTTGGCCAGATCGGCCACCTGGGCCTGCGCGCTGTCCAGACGGGCTGCGGCCTCGTCGCGGGCGGCGATTTCACTTTCGGACTCCAGCGCAAACAGCTTGGCGCCCTGCTGCACGTTTTGGCCGGTGCTGACAAAAACGGCTTCTACGCGCCCGGCTATGGGCGCTGATACATAGACGTAGTCGCCCTCGGCATAGCCCGACCAGCCAGGGGTTTGCTGCTTGCCGCAGCCGCCGCCCACCAGGGCAAGGGCTACTAGGCAGGTCCAGCCTGCGGCGGTTTTCAGTTGCATAAACGGCTCACAAAGGTTTTCTCAAACAGGGGCTGACCTCCATTCTGCCCCCACCGGGTGCAAGCGGCGTGCTGGTTTCAGACCTTGGAAAAGTCGGGCTTGCGCTTTTCCATAAAGGCGCCGAAGGCTTCGCGGGCAGCGGGCTCGCCCATCATGCGGCCAAAGCTTTGCGCTTCTTCGTCGATCACGTCCAGCACCTGCTGCAGCTGGCCTTTTTTCATCAATCGTTTGGTTTCGATCAAGGAGCTCAAGGGCTTGGCGGCCAGCTTGCGCGCCTGGGCCTGGGCCAGGCCATTGGCCTCGGTGGGCGGCACGATGCGGTTGATCAGGCCCACTTCCAGCGCTGCCTCGGCCATAAAGGGCTCGCCCAGCAGCAAGGCCTCGGCGGCGCGGTGGTAACCCATCAGCTGCGCCGCCAGAATGCTGGAGGCCGCCTCGGGGCAAACACCTAGGTTCACAAAGGGCATGACGAAGGCGGCGTTGTCACCGGCGTAAACCAGATCGCAATGGAACAACATGGTGGTGCCAATGCCCACTGCTGGGCCACAGACGGCAGCGACCAGAGGCTTGGGAAAGGTCACCAGATTGCGCAGAAAGCGCAGCACCGGCGCACCCAGGCCAGGCGTTGGGGTATCCAGAAAGTCGGCAATGTCGTTACCGGCGCTGAAGACGGTGATGTCGCCCTGAATCACCACCACGCGCACGCTGGCGTCGCCACTGGCCTGCTCCAGCGCATCGGCGCAGGCGCTGTACATGGCGTTGGTGAAGGAGTTCTTTTTTGCCACCCGGTTGATGGTCAGGGTCATCACGCCATCGGTACGGTCTATCAATATGTCTTGCATGTGCTTGTTCCAGAATAAATGTGGGGGCAGGCCCAAATTGGATCACTGTTTGCGATGGCCTGCCCAGAGGCAGGGTTCAGACCCGCTCGAAGATACCGGCTGCGCCCTGGCCCATGCCCACGCACATGGTGACCATGGCGTAGCGCAGCTGCTTGCGATGCAGGGCATGGATCGCGGTGGCGGCGCGCATGGCGCCGGTGGCGCCCAGCGGGTGGCCTAAGGCGATGGCGCCGCCCATAGGATTGACCTTGTCGGTGTTCAGTCCCAGGGTGTTGATGACCGCCAGCGACTGCGCGGCAAAGGCTTCGTTGAGTTCGAACCAGTCAATATCGTCCTGCTTCAAACCGGCATAGCGCAAGGCGGCCGGAATCGCCTCGATAGGACCAATGCCCATGATGTGCGGCGGCACGCCCTTGGCGGCGAATGACACGAAACGCGCCAGCGGCTTGAGGCCGTAAAGTTTCACGGCCTTTTCGCTGGCCAGAATCAGCGCACCGGCGCCATCCGAGGTCTGCGAACTGTTGCCGGCCGTGACCGAGCCGCGTGCCGCAAACACGGTCTTGAGTTTGGCCAGGCCTTCGAGCGTAGTGTCGGCGCGTGCGCCCTCGTCCATGCTGACGATACGGCGCTTCTCAATCACCTCACCGGTTCCCAGATTGGCGCTGCGGTCCACCACTTCCACCGGCGTGATTTCGGCGGCAAAGTCGCCGCGTGCCTGAGCCGCCAGCGCCTTGGCGTGGGAGGCCACGGCAAAGGCGTCCTGCATATCGCGCGTCACTTTCCACTGGTTGGCCACCTTCTCGGCGGTCAGGCCCATACCGTAGGCAATGCCGATGTTCTCGTCATTGGCAAACATCAACGGTGAAAAGCTTGGTGCGTTGCCTGTCATGGGCACCATGCTCATGCTCTCCACACCGGCGGCGATCATCACATCGGCCTCGCCCACGCGGATGCGGTCGGCCGCCATCTGGATGGCCGACAAACCAGATGCGCAAAAGCGATTGACGGTGATGCCTCCCACGCTGGTCGGCAGCCCCGCCAGCACGGCGCCGACGCGTGCAATATTCAGGCCCTGCTGACCTTCGGGCATGGCGCAGCCGCAGATCAGGTCTTCAATGGAATGCGGGTCCAGCGTCGGCACCTGGGCCAGCGCAGCCTGCAGAGCCTTGACCAGCAGATCGTCCGGGCGGGTGTTGCGGAAAAAGCCGCGGTGCGAGCGGCCGATGGGCGTGCGCGTGGCGGCAACGATGTAGGCGTCCTGTACTTGTTTCATGGTGTTCCTTTTCGATCACATAGGTGCATATTCGCGGTTGAGAAAGCGTAGCGAGCAGGCCTCAGGCAAGGCGGACGGAGCGCAGGGACCGGAACGTACTCCCGTACGTGAGGATCCCGAGCACCGCCCAACGCCGCATGAGGGCTGCGCAGTAGCTTTATCAATTGCGAACCGGCTTGCCGGTCGACATCATTCCCATGATTCGTTCCTGGGTCTTGGGGTTGTTGAGCAGCGAGCCGAAGGCCTTGCGCTCCAGCGTCATCAGATAGTCTTCGTTGACGAGAGTGCCCGCATCGACATCGCCGCCGCAGACCACTTCGGCAATCAGCGAGGCAATATGGAAGTCGTGGGCGCTGATAAAGCCGCCGTCGCGCATGTTGACCAGCGAGCCCTTGATGGTGGCAATACCACTGCGACCGGCCACCTGGAACTGCCGCTTGTGCGGCGCGCGGTAGCCCGATGCCGACATGGCGCGGGCTTCAACGATGGCAATGAATAGCAGCTCGTCTTTGTGCGGCACGATGATGTCACCCTCCAGCAGGTAGCCCAGCTTGCGCGACTCCAGCGCGCTGGTGCCCACCTTGGCCATGGCAGCGGCGGTAAAGCCCTCGGTCAGAAAGGGCAGCAGGTCCTTGCCGGTGGAGGCCGCCGCATTTTCTGCAGCGCGGCGCGCGATATAGGTCAGGCCTCCGGCGCCAGGCACCAGGCCCACGCCCACTTCGACCAGACCGATATAGCTTTCCATGGCCGCAACACGCTTGCTGGAATAGACCGCCAGTTCGCAACCACCACCCAGTGCCAGACCGCGCACGGCGGACACCACGGGAACATTGGAATAACGCAGCCTGAGCATCGTCTGCTGCATTTCCGCCTCTGCCCCTTCTATGGCGCGGGCGCCGCCGAGCATGAACGCGGGCAGCATGGCCTGCAGGTCGGCGCCAGCGGAGAACATCTCGTCGGGCGACCAGATCACCAGGCCTGCATATTCCTTCTCGGCCAACTCTTGCGCCTGCAGCAGACCTTCGACTACCCCCGGGCCAATGGCGTGCATCTTGGTTTTGATGCTGGCAATCAGCACGTCGCTGTCAGCCGCGCCGGGAGCGCCAAGAGTCCACATGCGGATGTGTTCATCTTCTTGCACGGTGCTGCCCGCAGTCTTGGCATTGGGGGCATTGGCACCCAGCACGCTCTCGGGGAAATACTGGCGCGCATAGACGGGCAGCTGGCGCACCGGCACAAACTGCTGCGTGGTCGGGTTCCAGGAGCCCTGCGGTGTATGCACGCCACCGGCGTCGGCCACCGGGCCCTTGAACACCCAATCCGGCAGCGGCGCGTTGCATAGGGCATCGCCCGCGTCGATATCGGCCTGCACCATGTGGGCCACTTCCAGCCAACCGGCCTCCTGCCACAGCTCGAACGGGCCCTGCGTCATGCCAAAGCCCCAGCGCATGCACAAATCCACATCGCGGGCGTTGTCAGCAATCGCAGCCAGGTGAATGGCGGCGTAGTGAAAACTGTTGCGCAGAATCGCCCACAAAAACTGGCCCTGCGCGCCTTCGGCATTGCGCAAGAGTTTGAGTCGTTCACCCGCAGGTTTTTTCAACATGCGGGCGTAAACCTCGTCGGCCTTCTCGTTTGCGGGCACATAGTCCTTGCTCGCCAGATCGAAGCGCAAGATGTCGCGGCCCACCTTTTTAAAAAAACCGGCCTTGCTCTTTTGGCCCAGATTGCCCAACTCCAGCAGGGTTTTCAAAACCTCGGGGGTGGCGAAGCTGGCATAGAACGGGTCGAACTTTCCAGCCCCTGCGCTAGCGTCGCCGCTCAGCGTGTCCTGCAGCGTCTTGATCACATGGGCCATGGTGTCCAGGCCCACCACATCGGCGGTGCGGAAGGTGCCTGAGCTGGCGCGGCCCAACTTCTTACCGGTGAGGTCATCCACCACATCGAAGGTGAGTCCGTACTTCTGCACCTCGGCCATGGTGGCCAGCATGCCGGCAATGCCGACGCGGTTGGCAATGAAGTTGGGCGAGTCCTTGGCCCGTACCACGCCCTTGCCCAGGGTGCGGGTGACAAAGGTTTCCAGATCATCCAGCACCGCAGGCTGCGTGGTTGGCGTGTTGATCAGTTCCACCAGCGCCATGTAGCGCGGCGGGTTGAAGAAATGGATGCCGCAAAAGCGCGGCTTGATGGCTTCGGGCAGCGCCTCGCTCAGCTGGGTGATCGACAGGCCAGAGGTGTTGCTGGCTACGATTGCGTGGGGTGCGATGAAGGGCGCTATTCTTTTGTAGAGATCGAGCTTCCAGTCCATGCGCTCGGCAATCGCCTCGATGACCAAGTCGCAGCCCAAGAGCAGCTCCATGTGCTCTTCGTAATTCGCCTGCTGAATCAGCACCACGTCTTCCGGCACGCCCAACGGGGCGGGCTTCTGCTTCTTGAGCGCCTCCACGGCGCGGCTGACGATGCCGTTCTTGGGGCCGGTTTCGCCGCCGGGCCGCCCCAAGGCGGAACCCGCCCCCTCGGGGGGCAGCGAACCAGGCGAAGCGGGGAGCGTGGGGGCCTTGTTATCGGGAAGGTCAAACAGCACCACCGGCACCTTGACATTGACCAGGTGCGCTGCTATTTGCGCGCCCATGACACCGGCGCCCAAAACGGCGACTTTGCGAACTTGAAAGCTACTCACACATTACTCCTTGAGGATTTTTCTAAAGTGGCGCCGCAGCACCACCACTTCCACTGCGGCGCCAACTCGGCCGTAAACGCGAAGGCTCGCCGCAGACCGTGCGTGACGCACGCCAAGGCGGACCGACAAAGTGCAGGGTCGATCTGGCGTCGCAGTCATTCGATACGTTGCCAGACCTGGGTGCGGCCAAACAGGGGCGCGCCGATATAGCCACGGACTTCCAGCTTTTTACCGCCATCTGCCGGCTTGAGTCGCGTCTTGTAAACCTTGCCATCCTTGGGGTCGAGAATGTCGCCGCCGTCCCACATTGCCTTGTCATCGCCATCCTGGCGCACATTGCGGATGATGGTCAGGCCCTGCACCGGCTTGTCACGGCGCTCGTCGCTGCACTTGTCGCATTTGGAGTCCTGCTTGGCAGGATCCAGAATTTTCTCGATGGTGCCGGTCAATACGCCGCCGCTCTCGGCAATGCGCACCCAAGACTTCTCGGTCTTGCCGTCGTCGTCAATCGTCTTCCACAGGCCGACAGGCGTCATCTGCGCCAGGGCACAGACGCTTGAGAGGGCCAGGGCACAGGCTGCTGCTAAACGCTTCATGTTGTTCTCCTCGTCGTTATTGATAGACCGCCACCGGTCACTCTAGGCAAACACCGCATCGGTGTCCATCAGTACGCGGGCACCGGTGCGTGCGGTACGCATAGCGGTGGCCGTTTCCGGGAACAGCTTGGCAAAGTAGAAGCGCGCGGTCTGCAGCTTGGCCACATAGAACATGTCCTGATTGCCCGCGCCGCCTGCGGCGCTTTGTTTCTCGATTTCACGCAGCGCAACCTGCGCCATGCGCGCCCAGAAATAGCCAAATACCATATGACCCGCCACGCGCAGATAGTCCACGGCAGCGGCACCCACCTCGTCCGGGTTCTGGAAGGCCTTGAAACCAATCTCGGTGGTGAACTTGCTCATCTGCTCGCCCAGAATCGCGATGGGCGTAATGAACTCGGCCATCTTTTCGTTGACGCCTTCTTCGGCCACCAACTGGCCAATCAGCTTGCCGAATTTCTTGAGCGTGGCGCCGTTGTTGGACAACACTTTGCGGCCCAGCAAATCCAGCGACTGGATGGTGTTGGTGCCCTCGTAAATCATGTTGATGCGGGCATCACGCACAAACTGCTCCATGCCGCTTTGCTTGATATAGCCGTGGCCGCCAAACACCTGCATGCAGCCGGAAGTGGCGGTCCAGCCGTTGTCGGTGATAAAGGCCTTGACGATGGGCGTGAGCAGAGCCAGCATTTCTCCGCTGTCCTTGCGCACTTTTTCATCCGGGTGGTAATGCTCTTTTTCCAGCAACATGGAGCAATAGGTCATCAGTGCGCGGCCACCTTCGGCATAGGCTTTTGCCGTCAGCAGTGCCCGGCGCACATCAGGGTGGACGATGATCGGGTCAGCGGGCAACTCCTTGGCCTTGGGGCCGGAGAGCGCGCGCATCTGGATGCGTTCCTTGGCATAGACCAACGCGTTTTGATAGGCCACTTCGGTCAGACCCAGCGACTGGTTGCCAACGCCCAGGCGCGCCGCGTTCATCATCACGAACATGCCTTGCATGCCCTTGTTGGGCTGACCGACCAAGGTGCCAATGGCGCCGTCCAGCATCATCTGGCAGGTGGCGCTGCCGTTGATGCCCATTTTGTGTTCCAGACCGCCGCAGAAAATGGCGTTGCGTTCGCCCAAGCTGCCGTCGGCGTTGACGTGAAATTTGGGCACGATGAACAGGCTCACACCCTTGATGCCGGGAGGCGCATCGGTGAGGCGCGCCAACACCAGATGCACGATGTTCTCGGTCAGGTCGTGCTCACCGGCGCTGATGAAAATTTTGGTGCCGGTAATCTTGTACGTGCCATCCAGCTGGGGCTCGGCCTTGCTGCGCATCAGGCCCAGATCGGTGCCGCAATGCGGTTCGGTAAGGCACATGGAGCCGGTCCATTCGCCGCTGGTCATCTTGTGCAGATAGGTCTGCTTTTGTGCCTCGGTGCCATGCGTGTGCAGTGCGGCGTAGGCGCCATGGGTCAGGCCGGGGTACATGGTCCAGGCCTGGTTGGCGCTGTTCATCATTTCATAAAACATCTGGTTCACCACCAGTGGCAGGTCCTGTCCGCCAAAGTTGGCGTCACAGGCCAGTGCCGCCCAACCGCCTTCAATGTACTGTTGGTACGCCGCCTTGAAACCCTTGGGCGTGGTGACCTGGTGGCTGGTCTGGTCCAGGCTGCAGCCCTCGGCATCGCCGCTGATATTGAGCGGAAAGATCACTTCGGCGGCAAACTTGCCGCCTTCTTCCAGCACCGCATTGACGGTGTCGGCATCAAGCTCGGCATGCTTGGGAATTTGCTGCAAATCGTCCATCACATGGAGCAGCTCGTGCATCACAAACTGCATGTCGCGCAGGGGTGGGGTGTAGCTGGGCATAGGAGGCTCCTGTAAAAACTAGGCTGGTGAAGAAACAGGCGCGCCGTTGCGCGCCAGAATGTTGGCAAAGGCTTTGTTGGCACGTTCCAGCGAGCCCGGGTTCTTTAGAAAGCGAGCCTCGTAATGCAAGGCCAGAATCAGGCCGTGGATTTCAAAGCCCATTTGCTGCGGGTCGGCGTCGGGGTTCAACTGCCCGCACTCCTGGGCCTGGACGATGGCCCGGTACAGCGCCTGCAGCCAGGTTTGCACCGAGCTGGCCAGGGCGTCGCGCACCAGGCCGGGCCGGTCATCAAACTCGACGGCGCCGCTGATGAAGATGCAGCCGGACTGAATTTCCACCGCCACGCGCTGCATCCAGTTGCCAAACAGCGCCTGCACCCGTGGCAGACCGCGCTCGGCTTGCAGGGCTGGGTAAAAAATTTCCTGCTCGAAGCGGCTGAAATATTCGCGGATGACCGAGATCTGCAGCTCTTCGCGTGAACCGAAATGGGCAAACACGCCGGACTTGCTCATGTGCGTGACCTCGGCAATCGCGCCTATGCTCAGTCCTTCCAGACCGATCTGGGTGGCCAGGCCAAGAGCCGCCTCAATGATCGCGGCCTTGGTCTGCTGGCCTTTTTGCATGGCACGGACTACGGGCTGACTGGCTGACGTGACGCTGCGCAAGGCGCTGCGGTCTGGAATGCCGGATGATGAAACCATAGCAGGTGTTGTGAGGCCGGCGTGAAGCACCGGCCATAAAAAAGAACGACCGTGCTATTTTGCAGCAAATAGTCCCACCCCCATGCCGCCCTGCGGCTTCTAGGTTCACTCTTCTATTTACGCCTAGTGTTTACCCGAGCATGACGGCCAGGCTGGCTTCCAGATGTTCCGAGGGCAGACGCTTGAAGCCAGAGCGGACATAGCGTTGCAGCCGCCCGGTTGCAAACGCGGTCAGCACCGCGGCGCGCACCTGTGCATCGACGGTGGGTGTGAGCGCGTCCAGTGCCGAGCTGCCACGCAGGCATTGCCTGAGCGTGGCGTCGATCTTGTCAAAAAGCTGGTTCATGCGGACCAACAGACGCTCGTTTTCAAACACCAGTGCGTCACCCACCATGACCCGCGCCAGGCCCGGATTTTTCTCTGCAAATTGCACCAGCATGGCAATGATTCTGGCGCTCTGGCGGGCGCCCGCTTGCGGGTCTTGGCCCTGCTCGCGTTCCACGATCTGATTGGCCAGGGCGAATACCGACTGTTCAATGAATTCGATCAGGCCTTCGAACATCTGCGCCTTGCTGGCAAAGTGGCGATAGAGTGCGGCCTCACTGACGTCCAGCCGTGCCGCCAGCGCCGCCGTGGTGATGCGCTCACCCGCAGGTAGCTCCAGCATGCTGGCCAAGGTTTGCAAAATCTGGCTGCGCCTCTCGCCCGGCTTGGGGCGCTTGCGCACCGGCAACTTGCCCGGGCCGGTCTGCGCAACTTCGGCAGCGTTCTCTAAAGGCAAGGTGGGGTCGTCGGACATGGTGTGCGTAGAGTATGGATTCATTCTCGCACAGGCTCCAGCAGCAATGAGCAACGCAGGCCACGGCCCTGGGCACCGCTTTTGATCTGCAATTGGCTGTGGTGGACGCGGGCGATTTCATTGGCAATGGCCAGGCCCAGGCCATTGCCATCTCCGGGCGTGCCAGGCATGCGGTAAAAGCGCTCCAACAGGCGTGGCCGTACCGGCTCTGACACGCCGGGGCCGTCGTCCTCCACCTCCAAAAATACCCGTGCTGCATCCGCCATCGCACGCAGACCACAACGCAGTGTGACATGGCCACCCTTGGGCGTGTAGCGCACCGCGTTGTCCACCAGATTGGACAGCAGCTCCCGCAGCAGCCAGGCATAGCCCTGCACCTGCACATAGTCGGCCTCCAGGCCCAGATCAATCTGCCTGGCCCCGGCCCGGTCCAGATACTCTTCCAGCACATCTCCGCACAGGGCTTTAAGGTCTACCGGCTGGCGCGGCTCGGACATGCTGGCGCGGGCATCGGCTCGCGACAAGGCCAGCAACTGATTGGCCAACTGCGAGGTTCTGCGTGTGGCATCGCGCAGCTTCTGCAATTGGTCGGCGCGCAGGGTGATGCTCTGGCCCTCCGGCATGGCCCAGGCTTCGACCTGGGCCTGTAGGCCGGCTAGCGGCGTGCGCAACTGGTGCGCCGCATCGGCCACAAAACGGCGCTGGCTTTCGGCCTGGGCGTTGACCATGTCAAACAGGCGGTTCAGCGAGAGCACCAGCGGACGAACTTCTTCGGGCGAACCCTGGGCATCCAGCGGTGTCAGATCGCGCGGGGAGCGCCCCTCGACCGCGTCTTTCAATTCCAAAAGCGGGCGCAGGGCACGGCGCACTGCCCAGTTGACGGCAAAGGCTGCTCCCAGCGCCAGCACCAAATTGGGCAGGACCACCTTGAACCAGAGACGGTGAACCCATTGTGTGCGCCCACTCGACCCGTCGGCCAGGCGCACCGTCAGTTCGCCCGGAGAGCCGATCACGCGCTGGCTGACAATGCGGTAGACCACGCCTTGGTATTCCTGACTGGAAAACTCCGGCTCATAGGTGGGGGGCGGATAGTCTCCCAGCCAAGACTCGCCCAGCAGCACCTTGCCGTCGGAATTGAGAATCGCGTAGGCAGACCGCCGCGTTGCCAAAAAATCGGCGATCTCCTGGTCCATGCGCAAACCCGGCGTCTGCGGTGGCCAGGCACCGTGCGCCTGGATCGAATCGGCGAGCTGAGGCACCAAGGTCAACAGTTGCCGGTCCTGCTGAATGGCTGCTGTATCGGCCAGTTGGTAATCAAACCAGGTGTTGATGGCCGCCAGCAACAGCAAGGGCGCAAGCAGCAACAGCAGCAGGCGGCGTTGCAGTCCGGTACCCATAGTGGCTGGCTGCAGCAGCCTATTCAATCGCCGACCACCCGCTCCAACCGGTAGCCAAAGCCACGGATGGATCGCAAGCCTATGCCATGCGGCTCTAGCTTGGCACGCAGGCGTGAGATGTACACCTCCACCGCGTTCGGGGTGATCTCCTTGTCCCAGCCGGTCAGGGCCTGCAGTAGCTTGTCCTTGTTGGCAGGCTTGGGCGCCTGCAGCATCAGGTACTCCATCACCGTCCACTCGCGTGGACCCAGCTCCAGCGGCTGCCTGAGCGCAGCGGCACCGCCAGCCAAGGGCTGGGCTGGCACTTGGATGCTGGCCTGACGCAGCGCCATATCCAGTTCCAGCGGACCAAAGCGCAACACGGACGAGGTGGCAGCCTGCGAGCGGCGCAACAGGGCACGCAGACGGGCCAGCAGTTCCGGTAGCTCGAAGGGCTTGACCATGTAGTCGTCCGCGCCCTTATCCAGGCCCTGGACTCGGTCGTGTAAGGCATCGCGCGCCGTGAGTATCAGCACCGGCATGGTGTGGCCCTGGTCGCGCAGTGCCTGGGTGAGTTGCAGTCCGTCGATAGCGGGCAGGCCGATGTCGATGACGGCAATGTCAAAACCATCCTTTTGTGTGACCTCCAACGCCCGCTCGGCGCTGCCGACCCAGTCCACCGCATAGCCCGCATTGGACAGGCCCAGCTTGATGCCGCTAGCCACCAGCACGTCGTCTTCTACCAGGAGCAGCCTCATAGCAGGGCAATTCCCCGCCGGGCCGCCCCAAGGGAGATTAGCCCATTGAGGGGGCAGCGACCCGCGTAGCGGCGGAGCGTGGCGGCCATGTTTAGTGAGATCGGATCATGGTGCCAAAGGCCTGATCGGTCAGGATTTCCAGCAGTAAAACGTGGGGCACGCGGCCGTCGACGATATGGACCGCGTTGACGCCACTCTTGGCCGCGTCCAACGCACCGGCAATTTTTGGCAGCATGCCGCCCGATATCGTGCCGTCGGCAAACAGCTCGTCAATGCGGCGCGCACTCAGATCGGTCAGCAACTGGCCTTGCTTGTCCAGCACACCGCTGATGTTGGTCAGCATCAGCAGCTTTTCGGCCTTGAGCACGGTGGCCAGCTTGGCCGCCACCACATCGGCATTGATGTTGTAGCTCTCGTTGTTTTCGCCAAAGCCGATCGGGCTGATGACAGGGATAAAAGCGTCGTCCTGCAGCGCCTTGACCACGCTCGGATCCACACTGACGATGTCGCCCACCTGGCCCACATCGTGCTCTATGCTGGGGTCCACGTTATCCATGAGCTTGAGCTTTTGCGCACGGATCATGCCGCCGTCGCGCCCGGTCAGGCCCACGGCCTTGCCTCCGGCCTGGTTGATCAGGCCCACGATGTCCTGCTGCACCTCGCCACCTAGCACCCACTCCACCACTTCCATGGTCGGCGCATCGGTGACGCGCATGCCCTGCACGAATTCTCCCTTCATGCCCAGGCGCTTGAGCGCGTTCTCAATCTGCGGGCCGCCGCCATGCACCACCACCGGGTTGATGCCCACCAGCTTCAGGAGCACCACGTCTTCGGCAAAGGCCTTTTGCAGGGCCGGGTCGGTCATGGCATTGCCGCCGTATTTGATGACCATGGTCTTGCCATGGAACTTGCGGATGTAGGGCAGGGCCTGGGCCAGGATGTCGGCCTTGTCATTGTTGGAAATTAGGGTTGCTGCTGACATGCTGATGGTTCCTATTCAACGCTTACATTGACGTCATATCCATTCGCCTTCAGCAGCGCATGCTGCTTGGCACGGGCCAGATCATTTGCCACCATCTCTTTGCACATTTCCTGTGCCGTGATCTCCGGCACCCAGCCCAGCTTGGCCTTGGCCTTGGCCGGGTCACCCAAGAGGGTTTCGACCTCGGTGGGGCGGAAGTAGCGTGGGTCGATTTTTACAATCGCACGCTCGCCAAAGTAACCTACCTCATCCACGCCCTCGCCCTTCCAGGTAATGGGCATGCCCAGCTCGGCCGCCGTCCACTCGATGAATTGGCGCACGGTGTATTGCTTGCCGGTGGCAATCACAAAGTCTTCGGCGTGATCCTGCTGCAGCATCAGCCACTGCATGCGCACGTAATCTTTGGCGTGGCCCCAGTCGCGCAGCGCGTCGATATTGCCCATGTACAGGCAGTCTTCCAGGTTCTGGCTGATATTGGCCAGGCCGCGGGTGATCTTGCGCGTGACAAAGGTTTCACCGCGACGCGGGCTTTCGTGGTTGAACAGAATGCCGTTGCAGGCGTAAATGCCATAGGCTTCGCGGTAGTTCACCGTGATCCAGTAGGCGTACATCTTGGCCACGGCATAGGGACTGCGCGGATAAAAAGGCGTGGTTTCCTTTTGCGGGATTTCCTGCACCAGACCATACAGCTCAGACGTGGATGCCTGGTAAAAACGGGTCTTCTTTTCCAAGCCCAGGATGCGAATGGCTTCCAGCAGGCGCAGCGTGCCCAGGCCGTCGACATCGGCGGTGTATTCGGGCGATTCGAATGACACAGCCACATGGCTCTGCGCACCGAGGTTGTAGATTTCATCGGGCTGGGTTTCCTGCACGATGCGCACCAGATTGCTGGTGTCGCTCAGGTCACCGTAATGCAGCTTGAAGCGGGCATTCTCAATGTGCTGGTCCTGGTAAATATGGTCCACGCGCTCGGTGTTGAAGCTCGACGAGCGGCGTTTGATGCCGTGTACCGTGTAGCCTTTTTCCAGCAGAAATTCGGCCAGATAAGAGCCGTCCTGGCCGGTAATGCCGGTGATCAGGGCGACCTTGGGGGGGGTGTTGGTATTAGCGGTGGTGTTCATGCGTGGTTCTTCACAAAATCTTGGCAGGCCTGTTGCAGGCCCTCATTCAGCTCCACCCGGGCATGCCAGCCCAGGCTGTTGATGCGGCTGCTGTCCATCAGCTTGCGCGGGGCGCCATCGGGCTTGGTCGTATCGAAATCAATCTCGCCGGCATAGCCAATGACCTGGGCGATGGTATGGGCCAGCTCGGCAATGCTGACGTCCTGGCCGCAACCTACATTGATGTGGCTTTGCATGGGACTGGTGTGCTGGTCATAAATGGACTTATCCAGATTCATGACATGCACGCTGGCCGCGGCCATGTCGTCGACATAAAGGAATTCGCGTTTGGGCGTGCCGGTTCCCCAGATGGTGACCTTGGGCGCGGCGCTGGCCTTGGCCTCGTGGAAGCGGCGGATCAGCGCCGGGATGACATGGCTGTTTTCCGGGTGGTAGTTGTCGCCCGGGCCATACAGGTTGGTGGGCATGACACTGCGGTAGTCGATGCCATGGCTCTCACCATATTGGCGGTTGTAGCTTTCGCACAGCTTGATACCGGCAATCTTGGCAATCGCATAGGGCTCGTTGGTGGGCTCCAGTGTGCCGGTGAGCAGGGCCGCCTCGCTCATGGGTTGCGGCGCCAGGCGCGGATAAATGCAGCTGCTGCCCAGAATCAGCAGCTTTTTGACGCCATTGCGAAACGCGGCATCCACCACATTGGCCTGCATCATCAGGTTGGCGTAAATGAAATCAGCAGGAAAATTGTTGTTGGCCAGAATGCCGCCCACCTTGGCAGCCGCCAAATACACCTGATCCGGTTTTTCGGCGGCAAAAAACGCCTGCACCTGGGCCTGGTTGCATAGGTCGAGTTCGGCATGGGTGCGGGTGATGAGCGCCTCTGCTGGCACGCCAGCCGCCAGCAGGGTGCGCACAATGGCAGAACCGACCATGCCACGATGGCCGGCGATGTAGATTTTGGGGTGATTGGACATGGTGGACTTGGAAGAGGCTTTGTTTTCGATCAGCAATTATCCACGCTAAAAAAGACAAGGACGCCCAAGCGCGCGCCCTTGCCCCCCGCCCGTAGACACCTCAAAAATGAATGCCGCGCATCATCTGCTGGATGGCAATCGCCTGCGCCGACAGCTGCTGCCTGGCCGGCTTCTCACCCGGCTTGCCACCCTTGGCGGCGGTCGAATCGGGAAACATACGGAAAGCGGTGTTCATGGCGATCTGGGCGACGCGCGGCACCAATGCGTGCAGCACCTCGCCGGCAATGCCCATCCGCGTGGCGACGCGCACCGGCTTGAAGATGCAGGCCTGGGCCACCAGGTCGGCGGCCTCTTCCGGTGACAGGGTGGGCACGTTCTTATAGATAGTGGTGGGCGCAATCATGGGCGTTCGCACCAGCGGCATGTTGATGGTGGTAAACGAGATACCCTGGTCGGCAAACTCGCTGGAGGCGCAACGCGTCCAGGCATCCAGCGCCGCCTTGCTGGCCACGTAGGCGCTAAAGCGCGGCGCATTGGTCAGCACGCCAATCGAGCTGATATTGACCACATGGCCCTTTTTCTTGGCCACCATACCGGGCAGCAAGGCCATGGTGACGCGCAGCGAACCGAAGTAATTGAGCTGCATGGTGCGCTCGTAGTCGTGAAAGCGGTCGTAGCTCGATTCAATGGCGCGGCGAATGGAACGTCCGGCGTTGTTGATCAGGAAATCCACGCAGCCGTGCTGTTCGGTCAGCAACTGGGTGAAGCGGTCGCAGTCCGCCATATCGGCCAGGTCCGCCGCGTAGGCAACAAAGCTGTAGCCCCGCTCGCGGGCCTCCTGGCAGGCTGCGTCGAGCTTTGCCTGATCGCGGCCACAAATGAGGGTGGTGGCGCCGGCGGCAGCAAACTTGTGGGCCGCTGCCAGGCCAATGCCCGAGGAGCCGCCGGTCACCAGCACCACCTTGCCCGCCACGGTGCCGCGCAGGCTGTGATCGATGTGCAGGGCAGGGTCCAGATGGCGCTCCCAGTAATCCCACAGGCGCCAGCCGTAGTCCGGCAGCTTGGGGCAGCTAATGCCCGTGCCCTTGAGCGCTGCCTGCATGTCGCGGCAGTCAAAACGCGTGGGGTAGTTCACAAAGCTCAGCATGTCGTTGGGCAGGCCCAGGTCTTTCATGACGGCGTTGCGGATGCGGCGCACCGGCGCCAGCGCCATCAAGCCTTTTGTGATGCTGCGCGGAATAAAGCCCAAGAGCGCGGCGTTGATAAACACATTCATCTTGGGTGCGTGCGCGGCCCGGCTGAAGATGTCCAGCACCTCGCCCACGCGGTAGCCTTGCGGGTCCACCAAGTGGTAGCACTTGTTGGCAATGCCGCTCTGGTGGCTGATGGCGTCCAGCGCGTCGACCACAAAATCCACCGGCACGATGTTGATGCGCCCGCCCTCCAGGCCGATGGTGGGCATCCAGGGCGGAAGGATCTGGCGCATGCGCTGGATCAGCTTGAAGAAGTAATACGGCCCGTCGATCTTGTCCATCTCGCCGGTCTGGCTGTCACCCACCACCATGGCCGGGCGGTACACCGACCAGGGAATCTTGCATTCGGTGCGGACGATTTTTTCGCTCTCGTGCTTGGTTCTGAAGTAGGGATGCTCGTAGTTCTCTGCCTCCTCAAACATGTCCTCTCGGAACACGCCCTCGTACAAACCAGCTGCGGCAATGCTGGACACATGGTGGAAGTGTCCGGCGGCTAGGGCCCGAGCCAACTCCACCGCGTTGCGCGTGCCTTCGATGTTGACTGCGATCTGTCTCTCTTCGTCTGCGCCCAGGTCATAGACGGCAGCGAGATGGTAGAAATGGTCGATCTGCCACTTCAAATCCTTGATGCTGTCTGCAGCAAGGCCCAACTTTTTGCTGCGCAGTTCGCCAAACACCGGCAGGGCACGTGCCGCCGCCTTGGCGTCTTTCAGTCCCCAGAATTTGCGCAGCGCATCGACCTTATCAGCACTCTCCTTGCGGAGCAAAAAGTGGACCACGGCGCCCTTGCGTTCCAGCAGTTTTTTGACCAGCCGTTTGCCGATGAATCCGCTGGCTCCGGTAACGAAATACTGCATCGAAACTCCTCTTAGAGCCAGTCATTCTGATCCATCGCAGCGCAGGCCGCGTTCAGCATAAACCCGATGCCCGCTTCTAGAAGGTGCTCTCTATAACTCCAGGACCAGAACGCGTAAAGTTCAAACAGTTCACTTAGGAGACACACCATGGTCACAAAGATATCCAAGAAAACGGCACCCAAGGCCGACAAAGCGGCGCTCTCAGGCAACGTCAAAGACTCGGCTCAGCAAATCTGGCAGGCCGGTCTGGGCGCATTCACCCGCGCCCAAGCCGAGGGCAGCAAGGCCTTTGAAGCCTTGGTTAAGGAGGGCGTCAGCATGCAGCGCAAGACCCAGGCCGCCGCGGAAGAGCGCATCACCGAAGCCACCAGCAAGATGACCTCCATGGCCAACGACCTCAGCAACAAGGCTTCTGGCCAATGGGACAAGCTGGAAAACATTTTTGAGGACCGCGTGGCCAAGGCCTTGAGCAAGCTGGGCGTACCCTCGGCCAAGGATGTGAGCGCCCTGATCGCACGCATCGATGCGCTTAACGTGGCGGTGCAACAGTTGTCGAGCAAGGCGCCTGCGCGCAAGGCTGCAGCCAAGCCAGTCGCACCAGCTGCTGCGCCCGTCAAAAGGGCAGGTTCGGTCACAGCTCCCAAGGCACCGACCAAGGCCGCTAGGAAGTCCCCCGCCAAGGTCAAGCCCGTTGCTGCTGACAAACAGCCTTGATGCCTGCACGCAGGGTCGGTTTCAAGCAAGGCGCCTAGGCGCCTTTTTCAATGCTGCATAGCAGCACCAAGATTCACACAAGCGCCCTACACTTTAGCCATCAAGCCATGAAAGCCAAACACCCACAATCACCCCGTATCGCGCTCGCCCTGGCCGGCGGCGGGCCGCTGGGCGCGATTTATGAAGTGGGCGCCCTGTGTGCGCTGGAAGAATCTTTGCAGGGTCTGGATTTCACTAGGCTCCAGCACTATGTCGGCGTTTCGGCCGGGGCCTTTATTGCCGCCGCGCTGGCCAATGGCATGACACCGCGCCAGCTCTGCACATCTTTTATTGAAGGCGGCATCGTCGATGCCTTCGATCCATCCCTTTTGCTGGCGCCGGCCTGGGGCGAGTTTGCCCGGCGCGGGCGGCTCTTGCCGGGGCTGCTTGCCAACGCGCTGTGGCAACTTGCCGTCCAGCGCAAATCCTGGACCAGCGCACTGGAAAGACTGGCTCCGGCCCTGCCCACCGGCGTGTTTTCCAACCACCAGATCCATACGCAGCTGGGGCACCTGTTCAGCGCCAAAGGCCGCAGCAACGACTTTCGCCGGCTCAAAACCAAGCTGACCCTAGTGGCGAGCGAGCTCGACAGTTCCGAGCCGACGCTTTTTGGCCGTCCGGGCTGGGACCATATTCCCATCTCGAAGGCGGTGCAGGCCAGCTCGGCCCTGCCGGGACTGTTTCCGCCGGTGGAAATTGAGGGTCGGCACTACGTCGATGGCGCCCTGAAGAAGACCCTGCATGCTTCGGTGGCGCTGGACGATGGCGTGGACCTGCTGATCTGTCTGAATCCGCTCGTGCCTTTTGACGCCACGGCGCCGCAGGAAATCGATGAGATGGCGCACGCCCTGCCCTCGGCACAACGAACAATTCCACGCATGGTCGATGGCGGACTACCCTCGGTGCTGAGCCAGACCTTCCGCTCCATGATCCACTCGCGCATGGAACTGGGCATGCGGAACTACGTCATGCAATACCCGCAGACCGATATCGTGCTGATTGAGCCCGACCACCGCGACCCGGAGCTGTACATGGCTAGCACCTTTAGTTACAGCCAGCGCCGCCATCTGGCCGAACACGCCTACCAGCAGACGCGCGCCCTGTTGCGCTCGGACGCCAGCGGCCTGTCTTCCAAGCTGCGCTGGCATGGCATACGCCTGAACCATGCCGCGCTGGACGACCCTGGGCGCCACCTGACCCAGACCGATAAGGCGGCTACACGCTTGGGCCGCTCGATGGACAGCCTGCAGCAAAACCTGAACGCACTGTCCGAGTTCACGGCGACGCGCCTGGCGGCCGCCCCCCATCAAGGCGCATAGCATGGCAAAAAAAGCCCCTCGCCGCACCGCAGAACGCATCTTGGAAGTGACGCTGGAACTGTTCAACCGTTTTGGCGAACCAAATGTTTCCACCACCCTGATATCGGCGGAAATGGGCATCAGTCCGGGCAATCTGTACTACCACTATCCGGCCAAGGACGAGCTGATCAACGCGCTGTTTGACCGCTACGAGACCGCTCTCAACGAACTGCTCAACGCCAGCGACAACGTGCGCGACGTCGAAGACGCCTGGTTCTTCATGCACAGCCTGTTTGAATTGATCTGGCAATACCGCTTTCTGTACCGCGACTTGAACGACCTGCTGAGCAAAAACCGCCGCCTGGAAACCCATTTTCAACTAGTGCTCAAAAACAAGGCACGCTCGGTCAAGGCCATGTTGGCCAGCATGACCCGCTGTGGGGCCATCCGCATGGATGCGCGCGAAATGGAGCCCACTGCTACCAGCATGGTGGTGGTGCTGACCTACTGGCTAAGTTTTGAATATGTGCGCGACCCGCGCCGGGCACTGGAGCCTGAAAGTGCACAGGCCGCCCTGCTGCGCGGTGCACACCATGTACTGAATCTGCTGATGCCGTATCTGGACGCCGGGCAACGCACGCATCTGCTCAGCCTGGTGGGCGCCTACCAGACGCCGATTGCCGACTAGAACGCGCATGGCACGCTGGACCCGCTTTGCTCCCGCCGGACACTTTGCCTTTGACGGCAAGGGCGTCAAAGGCCATTGGGCCCGGTTGCATGCCAGTGACCAAGAGGCTCTGCCCGAGCGGGTCGACTTGTTGGAGGCATGGGCTTTTTTCCACAACGGCCACTTTGAGGAAGCCTACCGTGCCGGACGGCGACTCGGCAGCGACGGCATCACGCTGGCGAACAAGGCTGCCTGCATTTACGCCAGCCAGCTGGAACCCCAGGAAAGTGAACGCCTGGCCCTGTACCAAGAGGTGGCGCAACGCGCTGCCCAGCAAACCGAGTCTGAGCCCGACAATCCCAATGCCCACTATCTGCTGGCCTATTCACTGGACCGCTACAGCCAGGGCATCAGCGTGGCCAAGGCCCTGGCCGCCGGCATAGGTAGCCGGATCAAGACCGCACTGGAAACCGCGATTGCATTGCAGCCCCAGCACGCCGACGCCCATTTCGCGCTGGGCTCATTCCATGCCGAAATCATCGACAAGGTCGGAGCGCTGATTGCCCTCATGGCGTATGGTGCCAAGAAGGACGTGAGCCTGCAGATGTTCGAACAAGGCTTTGCGCTGCTGCCGCGCTCGCCCCTAGGCTTGGTGGACTACGCCACGGCCTTGCTGATTCTGGAGGGCGATGCGCGCCAGCTGGAGGCCAGCGCGTTGCTTGAACAGGCCGCATCCCTGAAGGCGGCCGACGCCCAGGAACACCTGCACATTGCGCTGGCCAAGATCGGGCTGAACAATTAAGGCCCAGCCCGCTCCGGGCCCCAAGCGGGATTAGCCCGGATCACGACCCCAGGGCAGCATCAACGTCAGCAGCGACAGCTTGGCAAACTCGGGCTCAAACTGGTCAATGATTTTTTGCGGGTCCGGGCACAGCGTGGCGTCCGACAGCACGCCAAACTGCACGCCGCCGCCATAGCTCAAGATAGAAACCCCCAGGCCCACGCTGCCGCTTTGTGGCACCCAGAACAGGGCTTCTTCGATGGTTGAGCCACATAGCTTGAGCTTGGTGAGCGGCCCCGGCACATTGGTCATCACCGCCGTGGTCTTCCTGGAAAAGAGGCTGAGCATGGCGTCCTGCGCTGGCTTGACCAGCAGGCCCGCCACTGCCAGCAGGGCAAAGGTCAGCAGCGGCTGCATGCTGGACTTGAGTTCGTCCATGCCCTGGCGCACCGCATACACCCGCTCCACCGGATTTTCCAGACCAATCGGCAGCACCAGCGGTGCCAGGCCAAACTGGTTGCCCAGCGTGTAGACCTGCTCGGGCGGGCGCAGATTCACCGGCACCATGGCGCGTATGCGCTTGCCCTCAATGCTTTCGCCCTCGGCCCGCAGGTAGGCGCCAATGGCACCTGCCACACAACTCAGAAGCACATCGTTGATCGAGCAGTTGAGCGCCCGTCCCACTGCCTTGACCTCCACCAGCGGCAGGGGCCGGCACCAGGACACCCGCTTGTGATGGCCGGGCTGGCCCTTGAGCCCGGTGGCGGAGTCATCGGGCATCAGCGCCAAGGCCGCCAGATCACTGACCACCTGGTAGGCCGTCTTGGCCACATCCACCGAGCCAGCAATGCCCTTCTCCTCAGAACCATCTTGTAACAGATGCAGCGACCGGGCCACACCCTCGCCCGCCGCTTCCAGGGTCTTGACGGCAAACTGGGTCAGGGGTTTGAGCAGCGCCTGGCCCAGCCATTCCTCGATACCATGTGGCCGCTCCAGCCCAGGCGGTGGCGGGGAGCCACCGTCCACCAGCGACTGGATCACCGAAATCAGCGCCATGCCATCGGCAATGCAGTGGTGAATACGCACAATCAGCACTGAGCCACCCTTGTAATGCTCCACCAGATGGAATTGCCACAGCGGGTGCTGGCGATCCAAAGGCAGCAGGCAGAGTTCGGCCAACCTTTGCTGCAGGGCCTGTTGCGGATCGAGCTTGCGCGTCCGAGGCAACTTTTCCAACACCAGGTGATGGGCGATGTCAAATGCCGCGTCTTGAACCCAAGTGGCACCAGCCGCGCCCTCGACCACGCACTGCACAAAGCGCGGGTACTTCGTCATGCGCTGCTGCAGACGCGCCGCCAGCGCGGCGTAGGGAATGCCGGGCTTGATGATCCAGACGCCCACAATCATCATCAGGTTATGGGGCGAATCCATGCGCAGCCAGGCCCGGTCCACCTTGCTCATGCGCTCGCCAGAGAGGCCCAGCGTACCAGCCACTGCGTCGGCGATGGAGTGGCTGGACGGGTGGACGGGGCTGTGCTTGCGGGTAACCATGGTGTCTCCAAATAGGCTATCGGACCTTCGTCGGAACGCCGTCACCGAAAGCCTGGCTTATCTTGCGGGCATAAGGCACCGTAAGATACAGGGTAAACACTGAACCCCGTGGTCTGGCAAGCCATGCTTGGCAACACCCACATCCGACCGGAGAATTCCATGTCCACTCTGCAAGCCCCATTCGAAACCGCTGTTGCCAACTCCAAATCGCTGACCGAGCGCCCAGACAACAGCACCTTGCTCAAGATTTACGGGCTGTACAAACAGGCGACAGTGGGCGACAACAGCGAAAAGAAACCCGGTTTTTCCGATATGGTGGGCCGCGCCAAGTGGGAGGCCTGGGATAGCTTCAAGGGCACGGACGCAGAAGCCGCAATGCAGCAGTACATTGACCTGATTGAGTCGCTGAGCTGATTGCGCGCCTACTTTTTTGCTGGAGATTTTTTGGGCTGGGATGCGAGCAAGCCATCCAGGTTCTTCACGATCTCGGCCTCGATCTTGTCCTTGAAAGTGCCCAGCAGGAAACCCAGTTTGGCCTCAAGCGTGAAACCGGTCTTATTGACCTGTAGCGTGCCGTTTACGCCGGAACGGGTAAAAGTCACCTGGTCTTCGGCCTTGCCCTCTTCATAGATGCATTCCATGCCAAACTCGGCCTCTACCTGTTCGGCCCAGGCGTAGGCTATCTTGCGTGCGGCAGCCAAGCCCAGATGATGCTCCCGTACGATGTGTAGATTCGCCATTGCCCCATTCCTTGATTGCCATGTACAAATTCAAATCCCGCGCCGCTGGCGACCTGATCATGCTGGAGCCCAACGGCCGCCAGATCCTGGCCATTCTGGGACGCACCGACGCGGCCTCACAAGCCCAGGGGATTCTGCTACCCGAGCATATGCCAGAAGCGATTGAAAAACTGCAGGCCGCCATTCAGCGCGACGAAGACCATCGCGCCCAGATCGTCAAGGAAGCGCAAGACAAGGGCGAAACCCCACCGCGCTTTGAGGGCATCTCGCTGCGCCAGCGCGCCGTGCCCTTTATCGAGATGATCAAGCGCAGCCAGAAGGAAAACAAGGAAATCGTCTGGGGGGTCTAGCCCCCTGACTATTTATAGGAGCGGATGTCGTCAATCACCTTGCCATCGTTGGGCAAGGCGCCGGGCGTCAGCACTTCGACCCGAGCCCGCAGCTTGGTGACGTCACGGACGGCCTCGCCAATGCGCGCCGCCAGGCCCTCTGCGGGGGCAGCCACCTCCACCTTGAGCGTCATCACGTCATTGGCCATCTCGCCGCTGACCACCAGACGCGCCCGGCTCAGCTCCGAAAAGCGCTTGACCACTTCGTCCACCTGCTTGGGATGCACGAACATGCCACGGATCTTGGTGGTCTGGTCGGCGCGCCCCATCCAGCCCTTGATGCGGGTATTGGTGCGTCCGGTGGGGCAGTTGCCAGGCAGCACGGCAGACAGGTCGCCGGTGCCAAAGCGGATGAGCGGGTAGTCCGGGTTCAGCGTGGTCACCACCAGCTCACCCACTTCACCCTCGGCAACCGGGTCGCCGGTGCCGGGCCGCACAATTTCCACGATCACGCCCTCGTCCAGCACCAGGCCCTCGCGCGCCTCGGTCTCATAGGCAATCAGTCCCAGGTCAGCCGTCGCATAGCACTGGTAACCGGCGATGCCATGGGCCGTGAACCAATCGCGTAGAGAGGGCGGATAGGCCTCGCCACCAAACATGGCCTTCTGCACGCTGGGCAAGCTCAGCCCCAGTTCTTCGGCCTTTTCGACAATGATTTTCAGAAAGCTGGGCGTGCCGATATAGCCCGCAGGTGCCAGCTCGCGCATGGCCTGCACCTGCTGCTCGGTCTGGCCGGTGCCGCCGGGAAACACCGTGCAGCCCATGGCGTGCGCTCCGGTTTCCATCATCGAGCCGGCCGGCACAAAGTGGTAGCTAAAGGAGTTGTGGATCAGTTCACCGGGCCGAAAGCCCGCAGCAAAAATCGCCCGCGCCATGCGCCAGTAATCCTTGACTGTACCCTCGGGCTCGTAAATCGGGCCGGGGCTGGCAAACACGCGCGGCATGGAAGCGCCAAAACCGATGGCGCTAAAGCCGCCAAACACATTGCCACCGGCTGCCCGCGCCGCCTGCTGGCGCTCCTGCAATTCCGACTTGCGGATCACGGGAAGTTGAGCCAGCGCGGAGCGACTGGTAATTTCGGCCGGGTTCACGTCGGCCAGCAGGGCGGCGAAGGCCGGCGAAGACTGCTTGGCGTGCGCTATGTGTCTGGGCAAAGCCGCCAGCAAGGCCGCTTCGCGCTCAGCGGGCGCCCGCGCTTCCAACGCATCAAAGTACTTATTCATGCGGTGCTCCTTAGGCCAACCAGCGCTTTCGGCGCTTGTAACTCTTCACATCTTTAAAGCTCTTGCGCTCGCCACCGCCCACGCCCAGGTAAAACTCCTTGACGTCCTCGTTGCTGCGCAGATCGGATGCGGCGCCGTCCATCACCACGCGCCCGGACTCCATGATGTAGCCGTAGTCGGCGTACTTCAGCGCCATATTGGTGTTCTGCTCGGCCAGCAGGAAGGTGACTTTTTCCTTGGCGTTGAGGTCCTTCACGATCTCGAACACCTCTTCCACAATCTGCGGCGCCAGGCCCATGGAGGGCTCGTCCAGCAGCACCATGTTCGGATTGGTCATCAGGGCGCGTCCGATGGCACACATCTGCTGCTCGCCACCCGAGGTGTAGGCGGCCTGGCTGCTGCGCCGTGTTTTCAAACGAGGGAAATAGTTGTAGACCTTTTCCAGGTTGGCGGCGATCTCGGCCGCGCTCTTTCGCGTATAGCCGCCGGTCAACAGGTTTTCCTCGATCGTCAGGTGGGCAAAGCAGTGCCGCCCCTCCATCACCTGCACCACGCCACGCTTGACTAGGTCGGCGGGAGAGAGGTTTTCGATGCGCTCGCCGCGCAGCTCGATCGAGCCCTTGGTGACCTCGCCGCGCTCTCCTGCCAGCAGGTTGGAGATGGCACGCAAGGTGGTCGTCTTACCCGCGCCATTGCCCCCCAGGATGGCCACAATGCCGCCCTCCGGCACCTGCAGGGACACACCCTTGAGCACCAAGATCACATGGTTGTAAATGACCTCGATGCCATTGACGTTCAAAACAATATTTTTGGGTTCACTCATAGCGCAAGTTTCCATAGAGACCAGACCCACCTAGGGACTATTTCAATTGGCGGCCCTTGCGGGCCACCAAGGTTTTACTAGCTCTGACAATCCGTAGGAGCGCGACGGCTCAGCTTCTTGTCGGCCAGGTACTTGTCGGCACCGGCCTTGACCATGGGCTTGAGAATCTGCTCATCGGCCTGGTACCAGTCGGCACCCACATTCCACTTGGCGCCGTCCCAGGTTTCCACGCGGGCCCAGCTGGAGCCCATATGGTCGGCACAGCTGGTGCTGACCGGGCGGATCACGCCGGTCAGACCCAGCGCGGCCAGCTTCTTGTCATCGAGCGCCAGGTTTTCAAGGCCCCAACGCACCTGCTCGCCGGTCATGACCTTGCCCTTGCCAAAGCGCTCCTGGGCACGGCGCACGGCCTCGATGCTGAGCGCCTGGATGATCACGCCGCGGGTATAGAGCACGGAGCCCACTTCGTCCTTGGGTCCGGTGCCCTGGCCCTTGTCGTGTACCAGCTTCAGAATGTCCTGGATCACCTTGGGCTGGGTACCGGCGGTATTAAGTGCCAGCGCGTTATAGCCCTTGGCGCCCTCGCCCACGTCCTTCACGTCCGGCTCGGCACCGGCCCACCACACGCCATACATCTTGTCGCGCGGATAGCCGGTGGCCTGCGCCTCTTTCAGTGCGGTGGAATTCATCACTCCCCAGCCCCACAGCAGCACATAGTCGGGGCGGTTCTGACGCACCTGCAGCCAGGCAGACTTCTGGTCCACGCCGGGTGCGGTCACGGGAATCATGGACAGCTCAAAGCCGAGTTGACGTGCGCGTTCCTGCAGCAACGGGATCGGCTCTTTTCCGAACGGACTGTCGTGGTAGACGAGCGTGATCTTCTTGCCCTTGAGTTTGTCCAGGCCGCCTTCCTTCTTGCCCAGGTGCTGTATCAGAATGTCGGCGCCGGTCCAGTAGCTGCCCATCAACGGAAAATTCCACTTGAAAGCCTGGCCGTCCTGCGCCACGGACAAGCCGTAACCCAGGGTGACGAGAGCCACCTTGTCGTTGACCACTTTTTCGGTCAGGGCGAAGGTGATGCCGGTGGCTTGCGGGTCAAACAGGGCCACGCCGGGACGGCTCTTGAGGCGCTCGTAGCACTCCACGCCGCGGTCGGTGGCGTAGCCAGTTTCGCACTCTTCATAGGTCAGCTTGACACCATTCACACCGCCATCTCGGGCGTTGATCATTTTTATGTAGTCCTGCTTGCCGTTGGCCCATGGCACGCCGTTGGGCGCGTAAGGACCGGTGCGGTAAGACAGCAGCGGGAAGAACTGTTCCTTGGCCTGGGCAAAGGCGCTGGGCGCGGCCAGGCTGGAGGCCACAGCCACCACGAGGGCGGCGAGGGAATAAAGCTTCATATGTCTCTCCTAAAGTTGGTTTGTTGAAGCACAGGGGAAATCAATGCAGTTGGACGGGTCTAACTAGTGAGGGAAAGGCCACAGGCGCAGCTTCTGCTTGGCCACCGCCCAGAGCTTGGCCAGGCCATGGGGCTCCACAATCAGGAACCACACAATCAAGCCGCCGAACACCATCAGCTCGGCATGCGAGACACTGGCGGTGGAAATCTCGAAGCCGAACAAACTGGTGAAGGCCGGCAAAAACAGGTTCAGCGCAATCGGCAGCACCACAATGAAGGCGGCGCCAAAAAAACTGCCCATGATGGAGCCCATGCCGCCGATGATCACCATGAACAGCAGCTTGAAGGACTGGTCCACCGAGAAGGCAGCAGGCTCCCAGGCACCCAGGTAAATGAAGGCCCATAGGCCGCCCGCCACGCCGACGATGAAGGAGCTCACTGCAAAGGCGCTGAGCTTGGCGTACATCGGGCGAATGCCAATCACGGCCGCGGCCACGTCCATATCGCGAATCGCCATCCACTCGCGACCCACGGCGCCGCGCACCAGATTCTTGGCCAAGAGCGCAATCACTGCCAGCAACACCAGACAGAACCAGTACTTGGCAGCCGGGCTTTCCAGAGAAAAGCCAAACACCTGCAGGTTGTTGACCGATACCGAACCGGAAGACGAATTGTTGGTAAACCACTGCACGCGCAGGAACAGCCAGTCGGCAAAGAATTGCGCCGCCAGCGTGGCCACCGCCAGGTACAGGCCCTTGACGCGCAGGCTGGGCAAACCAAACAACATGCCAAAAAGCATGGCGCAGACGCCACCCAGAATCAGTGCCAGCACCAGCGGCATGCCGTCAATGCGGACAAAGAAGTTGTAGGCCGCGTAGGCACCCACCGCCATGAAGGCGCCCGAGCCCAACGAGATCTGGCCGCAGTAACCGACCAGAATATTCACGCCAATGGCCGCCAGCGAAAAGATCAGGAAGGGAATCAGAATGGCGCGAAAGATGTAGTCGCTGGCCAGCATGGGCACGATAGCGAAACCCACCACCAACAGCAAGAGCATGGCGATGCGGTCCTGCAGGATAGGCAGGATCTGCTGGTCCGCGCGGTACGTGGTCTTGAATTGGCCGTTTTCTCTGTAGAACATTTTGTTATCTCTTAAACGCGGTCAATGATCTTGTAGCTCCGACATAACTTTGCTGCGCAAAGTGAGTCTTCTCTGAAAAATAATTGCTTGCATATTTCATACGCGGTCAATTATTTTTTCGCCGAACAGTCCTTGCGGACGAATCAAGAGGAAGCCCAGCGCCAGCACATAGGCAAACCAGATCTCGATACCGCCCCCGACAAACGGCCCCAAATAGACCTCGGACAGCTTCTCACCGACGCCGATGATCAGGCCGCCCACAATGGCGCCGGGCACCGAGGTCAGGCCGCCCAGAATCACCACCGGCAGGGCACGCAGGGCCACGGTGGTCAGCGAAAACTGCACCCCCAGCTTGCTGCCCCAGATCATCCCGGCCACCAGCGCCACCACACCGGCTACACACCAGACAATGACCCAGATGCGGTTCAGCGGAATGCCAATGCTTTGCGCCGCCTGGTGGTCGTCGGCAACAGCGCGCAGGGCGCGACCGGTACCGGTCTTCTGGAAGAACAGGCTAAGCAGAGCCACCAGGGAGGCGGCGATGATGGCGGCGTAAAAGTCTTCCTTGTTGATCAGAATGCCGCCCTGGAAGGTGCTTTCCAGAATCATCACCGGGTCTTTGGGCATGCCGATGTCAATCTTGTATATGCTGCTGCCAAACATCGACTGGCCCAGGCCTTCCAAGAAGTAGGTGATTCCCAACGTAGCCATCAAGAGCGTCGTGCCTTCCTGGTTCACCAGATGGCGCAGCACCAGGCGCTCAATGATCCAGGCCACCACAAACATCACCACGCCGGCGCCAATAAAGGCCAGCGCGTTCACCAGGAAGAAGTCCGTGATGCCCAGCAGCGGAATCCATTCCGAAAACCGCGCCATGGCCAGGGCCGCGAACAGCACCATGGCGCCCTGCGCGAAGTTGAAGACGCCGCTGGCCTTGTAAATCAGCACAAAGCCCAGCGCCACCAGCGAATACAGCATGCCGGCCATCAGGCCGCCGAGTAAGGTTTCAAGGAAAAAAGCCATGGTCTGTTTCCTTAGTGTGAAGTGCCAAGGTAAGCACTGATCACGTCTTCGTTGTTGCGTACTTCGTCGGGCGTGCCGTCGCCGATCTTCTTGCCGTAGTCCAGCACCACCACGCGGTCGGAGATATCCATCACCACGCCCATGTCGTGCTCGATCAGCACCACGGTGGTTCCGAACTCGTCGTTCACGTCCAGCACAAAGCGGCACATGTCCTGCTTTTCTTCGACGTTCATGCCGGCCATGGGCTCGTCCAGCAACAGCACCTGCGGCTCCATGGCCAGGGCGCGGCCCAGGTCGACGCGCTTTTGCAGGCCGTAGGGCAGTTGGCCCACCGGGGTCTTGCGAAAGGCCTGGATTTCCAGGAAGTCGATGATGCGTTCCACCGCCTCACGGTGCCTGATTTCCTCGCGCTCGGCGGGCCCGAGACGCAGCGCCTGCATCAGGATGCCGCTTTTGATCTTGAGGTTGCGCCCGGACATGATGTTGTCCAGCACACTCATGCCCTTGAACAGCGCCAGGTTCTGGAAGGTGCGTCCGATTCCCATGCTGGCCACCTGGTGGCTGTCCATATGGCCAAAGGTCTGGCCACGGAAGGTGATCGAGCCGACCTGCGGGCGGTAGACGCCATTGATGCAGTTCAGCATGGAGCTTTTGCCGGCACCGTTGGGCCCGATGATGGCGCGAATTTCGTGTTCCTTGACGTTGAACGAGATGTCCGTCAGGGCCTTCACACCACCGAAACTTAAAGAGATATTTTTGACATCGAGAATGACGTCACCGATTTTTTTGGTCATGCTGCAGCCCTCACGGGGGCAAAAATCTTACTATCTTCCAGACGCAGGGTTGCGCTGACGCTGCCGGTGCGGCCATCTTCAAACTTCACCACGGTCTCGATGAACTGGCTAGTCTTACCGGCATACAGAGCGTCCACCAGGGCGCTGTATTTGTCGGCAATAAAGCCGCGCCGGACCTTGTTGGTGCGGGTGAGTTCGCCGTCATCGGCGTCGAGTTCCTTGTGCAGAATCAGGAAGCGGCTAACCTGGCTACCAGCCAACAGCTTGTCCACGCTCAAATCGGCATTGACCTTTTCCACGCATTCCTTGATCAACTGATACACCTCGGGCTTTTGCGCCAGATCGGTGTAACCGGCATAGGGCAGATTGCGGCGCTCAGCCCAGTTGCCCACGGCGTCGAAGTCGATATTGATGAACACGCAAACCTTTTCGCGACCGTCGCCATAGGCCACGACCTCCTTGATGTGCTGGAAGAACTTGAGCTTGTTCTCCACGTACTTGGGCGCGAACATGGCGCCATCAAAGTCACCTCCCTGAATGCGGCCCACGTCTTTCACGCGGTCGATGATCTTCAGATGGCCGTGGGCATCGATAAAGCCGGCATCGCTGGTGTGGTACCAGCCATCCGCAGACAAAACCTCGGCGGTGGCGGTGGGGTTCTTGTAGTACTCCTTGAACAGGCCGGGCGACTTGACCAGGATTTCGCCGTTGTCGGCAACCTTGATTTCCACACCGGCGCAGGGCACACCCACGGTATCGGCGCGTGCCTCGGTATCGGGCTGCAGACAGACAAAAACGGCCGTCTCGGTGGAGCCGTAGAGCTGCTTGATGTTGATGCCAATGGCTCGGTAAAAGCTGAACAGGTCCGGGCCAATCGCCTCGCCCGCCGTGTAGGCCACGCGCACCCGGCTAAAGCCCAGGGTATTGCGCAGCGGGCCGTAGACGCACAAATTGCCAAGCGCATAGAGCAGTTTGTCCAATGGACCCACGGCCTCGCCGTTCATCAACGCCGGGCCGACCCGGTTAGCCACGGCCATGAATGCGTGGAACATCTTGCGTTTGATGGTGCCCGCGTCTTCCATGCGGATCATCACGCTGGTCAGCAGGCCTTCAAACACGCGGGGCGGTGCAAAGTAATAGGTCGGGCCGATCTCTTTCAGGTCGATGGTGGCGGTGGCGGCCGACTCGGGGCAGTTCACCACATAGCCGCAGGCCAGCCACTGTGCATAAGAAAAGATGTTCTGACCGATCCAGGCCGGTGGCAGATAGGCCAGCACTTCTTCGGAGCTGGTGAGCTTGTCAAAATCGGCGCCGGCGCGGGCCCGGTTCAAAAGCGAGTCGTGCGTATGCACCACGCCCTTGGGGTTGCCGGTGGTGCCGGAGGTGAAGAACATGGCGGCCACATCGTCGGGCTGAACCTTGGCCACTTCTTCCGCGAAGAAGTCGGTGTGCAGGGCGGCAAAGGCCTTACCGCGCGCCTGCAACTCGTCCAGCGAGGCCAGGCCAGGCTCCTCGTACTTGCGCAGACCGCGCGGGTCGTCAAAGTAAATGCGCGCCAGTTGCGGGCACTGTTCGCGAATTTCCAGCAGCTTGTCGACCTGCTCCTGGTCTTCGGCGAAGGCAAAGCTGACTTCGGCGTTGTTGATAGGGAATACGCATTCGGCGGCGGCCGCGTCCTGGTAGAGCGGAATCGGCACGGCGCCCAGGGACTGCACAGCCAGCATGGTGGCGTAGAGGCGCGGGCGGTTGGCACCGATCACGATCATGTGGTCGCCCTGGCGCAAGCCAGCCTGATGCAGACCGGCTGCCAGCTCGGCCACCATGGTCGCCAGGGCGGACCAGCTCAGCGTCTGCCAGATGCCGTATTCCTTCTCACGCATGGCGCTGGCCTGCGGACGCTGCGCGGCATGTTGAAGCAGTAGTTGCGGAAAAGTCGTTCGCATTCCAGATCCTCGGGTCTGCCCGTCGCCAATGCGCGAGCCATTCGAATGGCTCCGATTATTCAGCCGCCATTGACGTTATGTTGTCATTCGGACGACAATTTGCTCACTTCTTGGTAGGTGTTTTCCCTTCACTTATCGCCACCTTACGTGTACAGCCACCTGCATATGACTTCTGACAATTCTCTGCACCAGCGCAGGCGTCCGCTCACCGAACCGGAACTCGACGCCATACCCTGGTTGCGCCTGCTCAGCCGTGAAGAGCGCCAGCGCGCAGTGGACGATTTGCGCATCAGTGAAGCGCACATCGGCGAGTTTGTCTGCCGCATGGGCAGGCCCGTTACCTACTGGTTTGGCGTAGTAGATGGCCTCTTAAAAATGAGCACCGACAACGCCGAGGGCCAGACCATGACCTTTACCGGAGTGCCGCCCGGTGGCTGGTTTGGCGAGGGCACGGCACTCAAGCGCGAGGTCTACCGCTACCACATCCAGCCGCTACGCAAAAGCCTGGTGGCCGGCCTGCATGTGGACACCTTCCACTGGCTGCTGGATCACTCCATTGGCTTCAACCGCTTTGTCATGAACCAGCTCAACGAACGACTGGGCCAGTTCATTGCGGCGCGCGAGATTGACCGCATGAACAACCCCGATATCCGTGTGGCGCGCAGCCTGGCCTCCCTGTTCAACCCCACGCTCTACCCTGGCGTGGGCGAGGTGCTGCGCATCACCCAGCAGGAGCTGGCCTATCTGGTGGGCCTGTCGCGCCAGCGCGTCAATGAGGCCCTCACCACGCTGGCCGAGCGTGGTTCGATACGGGTGGAATACGGTGGCCTGCGCATACTCGATTTGCAGGCATTGCGTTCCCAAGTCTTCCAGCGCCAAACTGAGACTACACTGCAGCCATGAACACGGATCCGGTAGCGCTCTACCCCGCTTTGGCGCATGTGGTTCCCAGTCTGCGCGCTTTGGGGCCAGCAGCAGAACCGGTCAGCGTGGCGGCAAACACCATTTTGTTCCATGCAAACTCCGCCTGCCAGGGCTTTCCGCTGGTGCTGACGGGTGAAATCAAGGTGTCACGGCACTCGAGTGATGGGCGCTCGCTGGAGCTGTACCGGGTGGTTCCTGGCGAACTCTGTCTGGTATCCAGTGCCAGCCTGTTTCGCAGCGCACCGGTCTCGGCGCAGGGCATCAGCACCAAGCCGACCAGCCTGCTGATGATCACGCCCTCGGTCTTTGTCCAGTGGCTGGAAACCCCGGTATTTCGCAATGATGTGCTTGGGCTTTTTGCCGAGCGCATGGCCGACCTGACCGGGCTGATAGACGCCGTGGCGTTTCAGCGTCTGGATCAGCGTCTGGCCGCCACCCTGCTGGGCCGTGGCCAGAACCTGGCGCTGACGCACCAGCAACTGGCCAACGAGCTGGGCACGGTGCGCGAAATGGTGTCGCGCCTGTTGCGCCGCTTCGAGCGCGAGGGCTGGGTCGAGTTGGCGCGCGAGAACATCCTGATCCGCGACAGCCGGGCCTTGCGGGCGGTTGCTGACGGCTGAAGGTCTTAGCACGATGGCGTGTGACACAAGTCACAGACAAAGATGGCCGAGCCCAGTCCAATAGCGCCATCTACCACTCTTAATGAAAAGGATCTCTGATGAAAACCAATGAAGGCATGATCGATCGCGCACTGCGCGTGGCTGTCGGCGTACTGCTGCTGGCACTTACATTCACCCACACCATAGGCATCTGGGGTTGGATCGGCGTGGTTCCCCTGCTGACCGGCGCCATTGGCTGGTGCCCGCTGTACACCGTGCTGGGCATCAACACCTGCGCGATGAAATAAGGCTGACCGGGGCTTGCTGGTGTGATCGCGAGCTGCGCGCTCTAAAATGGGCCGCAACCGTATTACCCGCGAGCCCATGACAGAACCCAAAGCCCCCCCTATTTTCCGCCGCGCCGCACCCCCTCCAGGGCGCGCAGCGCTTCCGGCGGGGCAGTCCAACACGGCAGCCATAGGCCCCAACGGCACGCTACGCCTAAACAAGCGTATGGCAGAGCTCGGCCTGGCATCGCGCCGAGAAGCCGATGAATGGATTGCCAAGGGCTGGGTCAAGGTGAATGGCCGCGTGGCGGAAATGGGCATGCAGGTCACGCCCGATGTGCGCATCGAGATCGATAAACAGGCCAAGGGCCAGCAGGCCAACCAGGTCACCATCCTGATCAACAAACCCATAGGACTGGTCAGCGGCCAGGCCGAGGACGGGCACCAGCCCGCCATCACCCTGGTGCAGCCGCAAAACCGCTGGCAGGACGACAATGCCCGCTTCTTCTTCCATGGAAGCCAGCTCAAGAGCCTGGTTCCTGCCGGTCGCCTGGACATTGACTCCACCGGCCTCTTGGTGCTGACGCAGGACGGCCGGGTGGCACGCCAGCTGATTGGCGAAGACGCGGTGATGGAAAAGGAATACCTGGTGCGCGTGGTCTTTACCGGCCACGCCAACACCGCCGCCGAAGGATCGGCCGCCGCAACCTACGCTGCAGCCCCCACCCAGCTTAGCCGCATTGACGATGACGACCCCGTCAGCAGCGATGTGCAGTCGGTGTTCCCAAAAAGCATGCTGGCCCTGCTGCGCCATGGCCTGAGCCTGGACGGCCAGGCCCTCAAGCCCGCCACCGTGGAATGGCAAAACCCCGAGCAGCTACGCTTTGTGCTGACAGAGGGCAAGAAGCGCCAGATTCGGCGCATGTGCGAGCAGGTGGGCCTGAAGGTAGTGGGCCTGAAACGCGTGCGCATTGGTCGCATCATGCTGGGCAATCTGCCGGTAGGCCAGTGGCGTTACCTGCAGCCGCAAGAAAAATTCTAGGGCTTCTTGGGCAAGGCCTGAATGTCAAAGGGCACGGTGTCGGCGAACTCGGTATGCCTGGGTTCCTCTCGATCTTCCCGCGCTTCCTCTTCATAGGTGCGCAAGGTGTGCTCCCAGAGGCCCCAAGCGGTATCGGTATTGCTTTCGGTAGCATGGGGAACCGGCAGCGGATCCAGGAAAAAATCATGATCTATCCGAGGCAGCGGATTGTCATCAGCGGGCGGGGATTTTTCAGGGGTGGTGGCCACGCCGCTATTTTGCATGAAATTGCGCATCGCGGTGAACTCTTGAATTCCACTGATTCGCCCCTAGTTAGCTGGTGTCTCGGCCGTAAGGCCTCAAGCCATCCAAAATCCATTGTTTTAGACCTTTATTGAACCTATGAGCAAGCAAACCCTTTCCTTCCAGGCCGAAGTCGCACAACTGCTGCACCTGGTCACCCATTCGCTGTACTCCAACAAAGAGATTTTCCTGCGGGAGCTGATCTCCAACGCCTCCGACGCCTGCGACAAGCTGCGCTTTGAGGCCATCAACAACAGCGGCCTGTACGAGACCGACTCCGAGCTCAAGGTGCGCGTGGTGCTGGACAAGGAAGCCCGCACGCTGACCATCACCGACAACGGCATTGGCCTGTCGCAACAGGAAGCCATTGACAACCTGGGCACCATCGCCAAGAGCGGCACCAAGGACTTTGTCTCCAAGCTGAGCGGCGACCAGAAGGCCGACTCGCAGCTGATCGGCCAGTTCGGCGTGGGCTTTTACTCCGGCTTTATCGTCGCCGACAAGATCACCGTGGAATCGCGCCGTGCCGGCTTGTCCACAGCAGAAGGTGTGCGCTGGGTCAGCGACGGCGGCGCCAGCGGTGGCGCGTTTGAGGTGGAAAGCATGGAGCGCGCAGAGCGTGGCACCAGCGTCATCCTGCACCTGCGCGAGGATGCCATGGACTACACCCAAAGCTGGAAGGTCAAGGGCATCATCAACAAGTACTCCGACCACATCAGCCTGCCCATCCAGATGGAGAAGGAAGAGTGGAAGGACGGCGAGCTGCTCACCCCTGGCGACGAGAATGGCGGCCGCCAACCCGGCGCCATGGTCAAGACCGGTGAGTGGGAAACTGTCAACAAGGCCAACGCCATCTGGAGCCGCGCCAAGAAGGACATCACGCAAGAGCAATACGACGACTTCTACAAACAAATCAGCCACGACTTTGAAGCGCCACTCGCCCACACGCACAACCGCGTCGAAGGCAGCACCGAGTACACCCAGCTGCTCTATATCCCGGGCAAGGCGCCCATGGACCTGTGGAACCGCGACAAAAAGGGCGGCTTGAAGCTGTATGTGAAGCGCGTCTTCATCATGGACGACGCCGAGGCCCTGCTGCCCACCTACCTGCGCTTTGTCAAGGGCGTGGTAGATTCGGCCGACCTGCCGCTCAATGTCAGCCGCGAGCTGCTGCAGGAAAGCCGCGACGTCAAGGCCATCCGCGAGGGTTGCACCAAGCGCGTACTGTCGATGCTGGAAGACCTGGCCAAGAACGACAAGTTGCCCGAGGCCGGTGCCGATGGCGTCACCGACGTGCTGAGCGCCGAGGACAAGGCCGAGGCCGAAAAGGCCGCCGGCAAGTACACCAAGTTCTACGCCGAGTTTGGCGCCGTGCTCAAGGAAGGCCTGGGCGAAGACTTTGGCAACAAGGAGCGCCTGTCCAAGCTGCTGCGTTTTGCATCCACCCAGAGCGACACACCCGCCGTGTCCCTGGCCGACTACAAGGCGCGCATGAAGGAGGGCCAGGAGGCGATTTACTACATCACCGCCGACACCCTGGCCGCCGCCAAGAACAGCCCGCAGCTCGAGGTCTTCAAGAAGAAGGGCATCGAAGTCCTGTTGATGACCGACCGCGTGGACGAGTGGGCGCTGAACTACCTGCACGACTTTGACGGCACCCCGTTGCAAAGCGTGGCCAAGGGCGCGGTCGATCTGGGCAAGCTGCAGGACGAGACCGAGAAGAAGGCCGCAGAGGAAGCCGCCGAGACCTTCAAGCCGCTGCTGGCCAAGCTCAAGGAAGCGCTGAAGGACAAGGCCGAGGACGTGCGCGTCACCACCCGCTTGGTGGACAGCCCGGCCTGTTTGGTGGTTCAGGACCACGGCATGAGCACGCAGCTGGCACGCATGCTCAAGCAGGCGGGTCAGACCGCACCGGAAGTGAAGCCCGTGCTGGAAGTGAACGCCGAACACCCTCTGGTGAAAAAGTTGGACGGCTCGGTGCACTTCAACGACCTAGCCCACATCCTGTTTGACCAGGCGCTGCTCGCCGAAGGCGGTCTACCGGCCGACCCGGCCGCTTACGTCAAGCGGGTAAATGCGCTACTGGTGTAAGCCGCAAGCGCACCACGAATGCAGAGACGATCGCCTCTGCGTTAAAAAGGCTCCTTCGGGAGCCTTTTCTTTGGCCTCCCCGGATTCAGTTGCTTATATGGTGGCCCACAGCGCCTGCAACACGCTGGCACCCAGCTGACGGGAGCGCTCGCCATTCCAGCCCACCGCAGGGTCGGGCAGATTGGCGTTGTCCTTGAAGGGCATTTCAATGGTGAAGGCCAGGCAGCCAAATTGCTGGGCGATCCAGTTGGTGGCTAGGGTGGGGTTGGCTGCACCGGGGGCGCAGCCGCCATAATTCACCTCGTCCTGGAAGTCCGGGCAACTGGAAGCCCAGGCGGTCTTGAACCGGCTCTCCAGTTCGGCGATGCGCGGCGAGTAGCCGACTGTACCCTCTGACCCCACCACAAAGTTATACGGCAGGCCTTCGTCACCGTGCACATCCAGGCACAGGTCCACACCGGTGTCCAGCATCTTGCGGCGCACCACAAAAACCTCGGGCGCGCGCTCTGGCGTGGCATCCATCCATTCGCGGTTCAAATTGGCACCGGCCGCATTGGTACGCAGATTGCCCAGCACCGCGCCGTCCGGATTCATGTTTGGCACCACATGGAACACGCAGTGCTGCAACAGGCTGCGCGCCACCGAATCACTGCCATCCAGCAGGCGCTCCAGCAGTCCCTCGACAAACCACTCAGCCATGCTCTCACCCGGATGCTGGCGGGCAATCACCCAGATATTTTTTTTCTCGGCTAGGGGCGTGGCACTGGTGGCATCGGTCACGCGCAACATCGCCATGTCACGGCCCTGGCCACTCAGGCCCAGACACTCCTGCGTGACATGGGGAGAGGCGCTGGCTGAGCCCAGCAGGTCCAGATGTTGCTCCCACGAATAGGGCTCGAAATAAGCAAAGTAGATGCACTGGGTCTCGGGCGTGGTGCGGGCCGTCAGCACCTGGCCGTCGTAGTCGGTGTCTATGCGAAACCAGTTCTGCCGGTCGTGGCTGGCCACCACCGAATAGCCGTCCCAGCCCTTGGGGTAAGCGCACTGGGCGGCGTTGAGAAACTTCAGCACTACCGGCACACCGGCAGCACCCTGCAGGCTGAAGTGAAACCACTGAGCGAAATCGGCCGCGCTGTCCTGGCGTACATGCAGACGGATATTGCGCGGGTCCTCCAGACTGAGCACCTCAACGGAGCCGGAATCAAAGGCAGTGGAAATATGCAGTGCGGTCATGGACAAGTGCTTTCGCAGTACGTGAAGGCGCCCAAAGATGGCGTGACGCCATTGTAGGGAGGCAGGGCTTAAGCCACAGCCACGCCTTGTGCGGTGGACTGCATCCAGGCCTGCACGCGCTGATTCCAGCCAGCGACTTCGGGCAAGCGCACACCCGCATCGAGTGCCCGCAGCAAACGCTTGTCGTATTCGCTCAGCTTATCCGGGGCCAAGCGCTGCGGCATCACAAACAGGGGGCCCCGATGCTGCGCCTGCTTGAACTGCGGCCAGCCCTCGTTCTTGAGCAGCACGGCACCGGCGCGCGGCGGCAGATGGACCCGGGCCGTGCCATCCAATGTGGGCACCGTGATTTCCCCACCCAGCACCCAGCGCCAAATGCTTATCGGCACGCTGACCGAGAGCCGCTCCCGGTCCAGTTGAAACAAAGGATGTTTGTCGATTTGCACCGATAACTTGAAGGCGCGCGGCAGCGCGTGTACCGCGGCATAGATGCGGATATCACCCGGTGCGACCTCCACGCCATCGCCGGTGCCGGCATGGATGCGCACATACAGCGACCAGGCGTCCGTTGCGCTACCCCGGATGCATTTGACACAGCCAAACGCCGCCTCCAACAGGCTGACTTGCACCGTGTGCTGCACCGGTTTCTCGTACCGGCCACCGGCACCCGCAGCGGCGGTGAAGCCTGCCTGCCAGTCAAACTCTGAAAAGCCGGGGCTGACGCCGCTGCCAGTACTGGCGCCCTTGGCCGTGGCCGCCCCAGTGGCGGGGCGCGATGCTGCAGGCTGGGGCTTGGCCGCGGCGGCCGCCTGTTCCCGCAGCGTCAGATGAGCCGACACCGCCTCATAGGCGACGTTGATGGTCTTCATGCGGATCTCGGCATCCGGACTGGAACTGAGGTCGGGATGCCAGCGCATGGCCAATGAACGGTAAGCCGCCTTGGCCTGGGAAGCCGTGGCTTGCCGATTCAGCCCGAGCTCAGTGAATGCGTGAGGAAGTTCCATGGTTTGTCACCGGGTGAGACCGTCGAAGCGGCCGTTCTTGTTATGGGATGACGGATGCTAGAGGCGCTTCCCGGCGACGGTATGACTGAATGTTCAAGCGGTGACATTTGGACGCTGGTCGTGCCGACGCAGCCTCAGCGGCCTAAAGCAGACCGCGTCACACAGCAGACGGCCGCGACTTGGCTTCGGCGTAGCCCGCCTGTTGCGCGACAAAGCCCTGAAAGGCCTGCAGCAAGGGCGCGTAACGCAAAGCGTCGCCCTGCAATTGCGCCAGAGCCGCGCAGGTGGCCTCCAGAGTGGAGCACTGGCCCGGCTTGTGAGCCTTTCGAATGGTGTAAAGCGACTCCAGCGACGCGTCCAAAGACAGCCGCGGCAGGCCCTGCAACCAGGGGCTCCGATGCAGCATCTTGCGGCTCTTGCGCCAAGTGGCATCCAGCACCACCAGCCGAACCTTGGATGGGTCTGTGAGTTGCGCGGCATCCAGCGGTGCCGATGCGGCATGCCCGACGTAGTCACTTCGCGGATACAGCAGCAGCGTGTATTTGGGCTCTTGCAAACCCACAAGCAAGGCGGACTCATCAAATACTTCGCCCACCAAAATGCTGCTGTTCGGCAGGCTCAGCTGCAACAGGCCCGCGCTGTTCTTGGCATGGTTCACCTCCATAGGGTGCTGCAGGATCAGAACCTCCGTCGGCTGAGTGAGTGGCCTCACCCAGCGGCAAATGCACGTGCTTTGTGGTCGCGTGCACTGCGGGCACAGAAGTCTCTGCTTCGTAGGGGTCAACACCATGGCATCGATAATAGCCCCATGACTGAAACTACCACCTCCGCGCCCATCTCCCCTACAGTGGGCGCCAATGACTTCGCCCAACTGGCGCTGTCGCCGGCCATGCTGGCCAATCTGCAGCAGCTGGGCTATACCTCCATGACCCCGATCCAGGCCGCCAGCTTGCCCCTGGCACTCGAAGGTAAAGACCTGATTGCGCAGGCCCAGACCGGCAGCGGCAAGACCGCTGCGTTCGCCCTGCCCCTGCTCTCCAAGCTGAACCCGCGCTGGTTTGCCGTGCAGGCCCTGGTGCTGTGCCCCACGCGTGAACTGGCCGACCAGGTCACCACCGAGATCCGCCGCATTGCACGCGCCGAAGAAAACATCAAAGTCGTCACCCTGTGTGGCGGCATTGCGCTGCGCGGCCAACGCGCCTCGCTGGAGCATGGCGCGCACATTGTGGTGGGCACGCCAGGGCGCATCATGGACCACCTGGAACGTGGCTACCTGACGCTCGAAGGCCTGAACACCCTGGTGCTCGACGAGGCCGACCGCATGCTGGACATGGGCTTCTTTGACGACATCGCCAAGGTCATCCAGCAATGTCCCAAAGAGCGCCAGACCCTGCTGTTCTCCGCCACCTACCCCGAAGGTATAGAGAAGCTGTCTCAGCAGTTCATGCGCGCACCGCAGCGCATCACCGTGGCGGCACCCAAGGCCGACAATAAGATCGAGCAGCGCTTCTACCAGGTGGAGCGCATGACGCGCCTGAAGACCGTGGCCCAGTTGCTCAACCACTTCCGCCCGGTCAGCACCCTGGCCTTTTGCAACACCAAGCAGCAATGCAAGGACCTGGTGACGCTGCTGCAGGAACAGGGCTTTGCGGCCCTGGCCCTGTACGGCGAGCTGGAGCAGCGCGAACGTGACCAGGTATTGGCGCAATTTGCCAATCGCAGCTGCTCGGTGCTGGTGGCCACCGACGTGGCCTCGCGCGGGCTGGACATCAAGGAGCTCGAGGCCGTGATTAATGTGGACATCACGCCCGACCCCGAGGTGCATGTGCACCGCGTGGGCCGCACCGGGCGCGCCGGTGAGTCGGGCCTGGCGCTCAGTCTGGCGACCATGAACGAAATGGGTTCGGTCGGCAAGATTGAGCAGTATCAGAACGCGCCATCCGTCTGGTTCCCGTTGGATGCGCTGGTGCCATCGAGCAACCAGCCCCTGCTGCCGCCCATGGCCTGCCTGCAGATTCTGGGCGGACGCAAGGAAAAGATCCGCCCCGGCGACGTGCTGGGCGCGCTCACCAGCGAAGAAGGCGGCCCGGCCTACACCCGCGAGCAGATCGGCAAGATCCAGGTCACCGAGTTCTGCACCTTTGTAGCGGTGTCGCGCGAACTGGCTAAAGAAGCCTGCGCCAAGCTCAATGCCGGTAGTGTCAAGGGCAAGAGCGTCAGAGCGCGCATCCTTTAAGTTTGGAACAGCGTGTAAGGCATTTCCCTACACGCTTTCCAGCCATTTGCCGACTGCAGAAAACCGCTGCCATAGCTACAGTTCACTCACGCGCCAAAGTCACAAGACGGTGCTTGATAAACCGGAGTAGCCCCATGAAAGAACTTGCCCTCGACCTCAACCCCTTCAGCCTGATGATGGAGCCCGAGTTGGTCCTGCAAACCATGGAACGTTCGCAGCAGCTGCGCGGCCTGCGTCGCCACAAGCTGCGCCCCCTGGACAAACCCCTGATCCCTTACACCAAGGAAGCCTTGGCCGCACAGGCAGCGTTTGACGCCGCCATTGACGCCGAAGACTTCGAAGACATGGCCAACGCCTACCTGCTGAACTGATTTGCGCGCTGCAGGCGCCAGCAGAGGCGCTTGCAGCCCTTAGACTGCAGACCTGCCCATCCCGGGCGATGCAAAGCAGTCTATGCGCCCCTTGTACCGCGAGTTTTCAGTTCAGGCCGAGTTTGACGCCCAATACAACCCGTCCCTCGCCCTGAGCGACCCGACGGCACCGGGCAAGCATTTTGTGGCCACTGCCAAACGTGCCCGTGCGGAACTGCCCTGCACACTGGACCTGCCCTATGGCCCCACACGAGATGAGACGCTGGACATTTTTCCGGCCGAACAGCCGAATGCCCCGGTGTTTGTGTTCATCCACGGCGGCTATTGGCGGGCACTTTCCAGCAAGGAATTCAGTGGTGTGGCGCTCGGCCTGAACGCACAGGGCATCACAACCGTGGTGATCAACTACGCCCTGTGCCCACGCGTCACCATCGACGAAATCGTGCGTCAGACCCGCGCAGCCCTGGCCTGGACGTTGCGCAATATCCAGCTTTACGGCGGCGACCCGACAAGGGTGGCAATCGGCGGCCATTCCGCCGGTGGCCACCTGACTGCCATGGCCTTGCAGACCGAATGGGCCGAAGACTACGGCCTGCCGCAAGACCCGTTTGTGGCCGCCCTCCCCTTTAGCGGCCTGTTTGATATTGAACCGCTGCGCTTTAGCTATCTGCAGCCGCAAATCCAACTCGATGACGGCATCATCCGCCGCAATTCACCGGCCTTCTCGGTGCGACCCTGCAAGACGCCGCTCTGGATTACCTGGGGTGGCGCCGAGACGTCCGAGTTCGCCCGTCAGTCCGAGATCTATCACCAGGCGTGGCAGGCGGCGGGCAACCGCTCTGAGCTGCGCGCCATGCCGGGGGCCAACCACTTCACGGTGATTGCCGGCTTGGAGGATGCGAATAGTGAAGTCTGCAACTGGCTGGCAAATAAGTTACGGGGCTAAAGCCCGGTTGCCGCCAAGTCAGCCGACACCCCGCTCCAGGCAAAGTCAAGCACTTGGGGTGCCTGCAGGGTTTCCTGTTGCGCCTGGCGCAGGGCATGGGACACACCGGCCAGCACGCTGTCGATGACGGGCACCACCACCACCGGCTGGATGCTTGCGGCCATGCCGGCCAGGCCGGCGCCACCCAGGATGACAGACTGCACGCCCCAGCGGCGCGCCGCCTCGTTGCAGGCGCGCGCCAGCAACACCTGTGAGGCCAACGGGTCGGCTGCCAGTTCGGCACCGGTGGCGGTGACGGTGTGGATGCCCGCCAGTTGGCCTGCAAAGCCCAGGCTGTGGGCCAGGCGCTCCAGCATGGGCTTCCAGCGCTCGCCGCCGGTGACGATGGCAAAGCGGCCCTGCGCTGCCCCCGCTATAAACGAGGCCTCGGCCAGACCGGTCACCGGCAACTGGCTGACTTGGCGCAGGGCCAAGAGGCCGGGGTCGCCAAAGCAGCCGATCAGCACGGAATCAAAACGTTCCTGCATTGGTGCGATGGCGGCAGACCAGGCATCCAGCGTAGCGTGGGCGGCCACGGCGTAGCTGGCCTCGCAAGAAATATAGGGCGCGCCAAAGCGTGCCGTGCGTGTCAACACCTGGGCCTGCGGCCCGGCTGCGGTCTGCGCATGGCTTTGTAGCAGCGCGCTGATGGAGGCGGATGTATTGGGGTTGATCAACAGCACTCGGCGCATGGCTCAGGCCTCGGAAAGCAAAGCCGGCTCGGACCCAAACAACGACAGCAGATCAGGCACGGCGTCATCGCCCTGGCTGAATTGCAGCTGCGATTCGAGTTGCGCCAAGTGCTCGCCCATCAGACGCGCAGCCTCCCTGGCATCACGCAAGCGGATGGCATCCAGCAGGGCGCGGTGCTCCTGGCAGCCGCAGCGGCTGGACTCGGACTGCGGTTGCACATCGGCGCGGTAGGTCATCAAAATCAGCGAGGTGCGAGACACCAGCTCGCGCAGGATGCGGCCCAGGGTCTGGTGCTGCGAGGCGTTGGCAATGTGCAGATGGAAGTCACCGGAGAGGCGGATGGCGCGACGCATGTCGCCCACCCTGCGCGCATCCTCTTCCTGCGCAATGCATTGCGACAGCACAGCGATGTCGTCGCCACTGGCCTGCTTGATAAAGCAGGCAATCAGCGTCGGCTCAATCATGCGCCGCACCTCGAACACCTCGCGCGCTTCCGCCTCAGAAGGCTGGGCTACGGTGGCGCCACGGTTGAGCGTAAGGGTGACGATTTGCTCATTGGCCAACCTCACTAGCACCGGGCGGATGCGGGTGCGCGACACGCCAAAGGCGGTGGCCAGCCGGTCTTCCACCAGCTTGGTTCCGGGCGGCAGACGGTGGTCGAGAATGGTCGCTACCATGCGCTCGTAAATGTCGTTCTCGGTCAGCAGGACCGGCTCAGTCATGGCGCCCTGCTTTCTGACGCTTGCTCAACAGGCTGGACAGGCCGACCGCCAAGCCCATGACACAGAAGGACACCACCATGGTGACGGTGCCCAGTGCGTAAATGGAGGGTGTGGTCACCGTGGTGGTGAGGCCCTGTAGTTCCAACGGAAGCGTATTGACATCGCCAATGGCCTGCGAGGTGCGTGCAATCTCGTCCCAGCTGAGAGTAAAGCCGAACATGCCAATGCCGACCACCGAGGGCGCAATCAGCGGCAGCACCACATGGCGGAAACCCTGCCAGGGCGTGGCACCCAGGTCGCGCGCCGCTTCTTCATAGGCCGGGTTGAAGCGGTTGAAGATGGCAAACATGATCAGGAGACCAAAGGGCAGCGTCCAGGTCAGGTGCGCGCCCAGGGCCGAGGTGTAGATGCCCAGGGCAGTGCCGTAGTTGTCCAACGTGCCCTGCATTCCCCAGGCCTCCAGCAGCTTCTTGATGCCGGCATCCAGCAAACGGAACTCCAGGCCAATACCCAGCGAGACGATGATGGACGGCATGATCAGACTGGCCACCACCACAAAGAACAGCACGCTGCCGCCGGTGAGCTTCTTGCGAAAGGCAAGACCCGCCAGCACCGAAAACACCACGGTGAAGGCCATGACGGTGAGGCCCAGTCCGAGTGAGCGCCACAGCGCCGAGCCAATGTCCACCGAGCCCAGGCCGTCGGCCAGTTTGTGGAACCAGTGGGTGGACCATCCGCGCATGGGAAAGGTCAGGCCGCCCTCAGGTCCCTGAAAGCTTAGGACCACAATGACCAGCATGGGCCCGTAGAGGAACAGCACATAGGCCGCGAAGAAGATCGCCAAGAGCCAGAAGCCGGGGGCGCGTTTTTCTTTCATGGTCAAAGTTCTTTCCGGATATCTACCATTCGGGTCAAGGCCCAGATGATCATCAGCACCACCGACAGCAGGATCACCGCATTGGCGGCAGCCAGCGGGAACTGCAGATACGAGGTCTGCACCTGGATGATCTTGCCGACCGAGGCAATCTGTTGCCCGCCCATCACGCCAATGGTGACGAAGTCGCCCATGACGATGGTGATGACAAAAATGGAGCCGATGATGATGCCGGTGCGGCACAGCGGCACGATCACATTCCACAGGGTCTGCCAGGCAGTGGCGCCGCTGTCGGCAGCGGCTTCGAGCAGACTGCGGTCAATGCGCATCATGGAATTGAAGATCGGAACGATCATGAAGGTGCTGAATAAATGCACAAAGGCCAGCACCACCGAGAAGCTGGAGAACAGCAGCCACTCCACCGGCTGATCGACCACCCCCAGATGCACCAGCGCGTCATTGACCAGGCCATTGCGGCCCAGCAGCGGCACCCAGGCAATCATTCGGATGACGTTGGAGGTCCAGAACGGAATCGTGCACAGCACAAACAGCACCACCTGCACGCCGCTGGAGCGCACATGGAAGGCCAGAAAATAAGAGACGGTGAAGCCTATAAGTAGCGTCAGCAGCCAGACCAGCAGACTGAACTTGAGCGTGGAGAGATAGGTCTTGAAGGTGACGCACAGGTCGTCACCGGAGATGCAGCCGTCGAACACGGCGAGGTAATTTTTGAACGTAAAGTCCGGATGCATTTCGTACTGGTTGTAGTCCCAGAAGCTGACCATCAGCACCAACGCCAGCGGCACCAGAAAGAACAGCGCAAAAACAGTCGTCAAAGGCAGCGCCTGCCACCAGGCCGCCAGTGTGCGGCCCGGTGCGCGAGCAGACACCGGATGTGAATTGGGTACGTGAGAACTCATATGCAAATCACTTCGGTGTCTTGTTCAACTTTATGCCGCTACGAACTCATTCCATTTCTGGACCATGTAGGCGTTCTCGTCCATCACGGCGTTCCAGCAGGCGATGCCGCCCATGCGCGCTTCGTAGCTGCCGCCGTCGCGCACTTCGCCCTTCTTGGCCAGCAGGTCGCCGTGCGGGCTCTTGATGTCTTGCGCAGCGGGTTTGCCTTCCATCCAGTAGGCCCACTCGTAGGCTTCCATCTTGGCCTTGGCGGTGTCGAGCACGGCGCTGTAATAGCCCTGGCGGTTGAGGTAGGCACCGGCCCAGCCGTCAAGGAACCAGTTGATGAACTCGTAGGCACCGTCCAGCTTCTTACCGGACAGGGTGGCGGGAAGGCCAAAGCCGGAAGCCCAGGCGCGATAGCCTTCTTTCAGCGGCTGGAAGGTGCAGGCAATGCCCTTGGTGCGCACGGCCGTCACGGCGGGGCTCCACATCGACTGGATCACCACTTCGCCGGAGGCCATCAGGTTGACGGACTCGTTGAAGTCTTTCCACAGGCTGCGGAACTGGCCTTGCTTCTTGGCTTCAATCAGGGTCTTGATAGTCAGGTCAATTTCCTTTTTGGTCATATTGCCCTTGTCGGGGTACTTGTAGATGCCCATGGCTTCCACGACCATGGCTGCATCCATGATGCCGATGGAGGGGATGTTCAGGATCGCGGCCTTGCCCTTGAATTCGGGGTTCAGCAGCTCGGCCCAGGAGGTGATGGGGCGCTTGATCAGGTCGGGGCGAATGCCCAGGGTGTCGGCGTTGTAGACGGTGGGGATCAGCGACATGAACTGGGTCGGGCTCTTAGCGAAGACCTTGCTCTTTTCGCCTTCGAGGTAAATGGTTTTCTTGGGCGCCGTGCCCTGGTCGCCGACCTTCTTGCCGGCCACGGTGCCGGTGGTGAACAAGCTGGTGATCTTGTCGGCGTTCTTGATGCGCTTGGTATCAATGCCCTTCAGGTTGCCGGTGGGCACAATGTTCTTCAGCGAGAAATACTCGGTGTCGATCAGATCGAAGCTGTTGGGCGCAGTGACGGCGCGCTTGGTGACGTCGTCGGTGGTGACGGCCACGTACTGGATTTCGATGCCGGTGTCGGCCTTGAACTTGTCGGCAATTTCCTTGTCCTGGTTCACCGCCGTGCCCAGGTAGCGCAGCACGATAGGTTCCGCTGCGTGAATGGACGGGAACATACCCGCGGCCAGAATGCCGGCCGTGCCCTTGAGCACGGTGCGACGCTGCATGGCAAGGGCGTCAAGGGAAGCGTCTTTGATGATGTCTGACATGGAGGTACTCCTTAGGGGCTGGTGAAACTTCTTGCGAAGGTTGGGGAACGGGATAGGAAATGCGGGCCGTAATCAAGCCTGCAGCGCGTGCGCCGACTCCGGCGTCCAGGCCAGCTGCACGCTGTCGCCCACGGTAAAGGGCGTTGCTGCAAACTGACTTTCGGACAACATGACGGAGTATTCGGCGCTGCTGACCACGGCGTGCGTAGATGCCGGGTTTTGCAGGCCCAGCAGCACATAGGTGCCCTGGTATTCCACATCCGTGACCACAGCGGCGATGCTGGGCAGGCCGGCAATCTCGGGCGCATCGGCGCGGACAATGCGGGTCTGGTCGGTGCGCACGCCGATCTTGCCGGCGGGGGTTTCAATCACGTTGTGGCCGCCCATGAAACGCGCCACAAATTCATTCAGCGGCCGGTTGTAGACGGTGTGCGGCGAGCCGCTTTGTTCAATTATTCCGTGGTTCATCACCACCATGGTGTCGGCCAGGGCCATCGCCTCTTCCTGCGAGTGGGTCACGTGGATGAAGGTCAGGCCCAGTTCCTTTTGCCAGCGGCGCAGCTCGGCGCGCATCTGGATGCGCAAAAAAGGATCGAGGGCGGAGAGCGGCTCATCGAGCAGCAGCGCCTTGGGTTGCGTAATCAGGGCGCGCGCCAGAGCCACGCGCTGTTGCTGGCCGCCGGACAACTCACCTGGCTTGCGGGCAGCCAGATGGCCCATGGCCACGCGCTCCAGCAGGTCCTGCGCTTTTGCCTGCCGCTCGGTCTTGGCCACGCCCTTCATCTTCAAACTGAAGGCCACGTTGTCCAGTGCGCTCAGGTGCGGAAACAGCGCAAAACTCTGGAACATCATGGCCGTGCCGCGCTCGGCGGCGGGCAGGCCGGTGATGTTGCGGTTCTCCAGCAGCACGTCGCCGCTGCTCACCGATTCATGGCCGGCGATCATGCGCAGCGTGGTGCTCTTGCCGCAGCCCGAAGGCCCGAGCAGGCAGCAGTAGCTGCCGCTGGCAATTCGCAGGTTGATGTTGTCCACGGCCGGCTTGCCCGCGCCGTAGCGCTTGGTCAAGCCAACAACTTCAATGGCACTGGAGGGTGAGGCGACTGCGTTCATATGCTCATTCATTACGCAAACGCCGTGCCAGCGTTTTGTATGCAATCCGCGCACGGACTGTATGCAAAATGCACTGGCCTTGTGCGGCACGCATCATGCTGCGGCATGGATTGCGCGCAAAACAGTGCACTGGGTGATGCAAAGGTGCATGTCGCCCTGGAACAAAAACTGCTTGGAAGCAGTGCAGGGCCAGCGGCGCATTTGCGCGCAGGGCAGGCCCCCATATATACAAATAAGGAACAGCATGACCCCCGATACAAGCCCCGGCCCCAAGGAAATCGTGGAGGAATTTCTGCGCATCGTCATGATCCCGGACCCGGTGGGCGCACGCGCCTTCACCTCGCCCGAGCTGCGCATCCGCTTCACCGGGGGCCGGCCCATGCGCGACCCGTCGGAGACCAGCGCCTTCAACGCCGGGCGTTACAGGTGGGTGAAGAAGCGCTTTGAGCAGACCGACCTGGTGGCCGGGGCCACCGATGAGGAGGCCACCGTCTACAACATCGGCACACTCTATGGCGAGTGGCTGGACGGCACGCCGTTCGAGGGCAACCGCTATGTGGACCGCTATGTAGTGAAGCAGGGCAAGATTGTGAAGATGGATGTGTGGAACGACAGCGCCGAATGGATGCTGGTGCGCGCCGGGTTGGCGGTGTTCTAGACATGACCATGACCTTCCCGTCCATCCCCGACAGCGGCCGCTTTGCCTACAGCGCTATCACGCAGCGCCCGGACTTCCGCTGGCCGGATGGCAAACGACTGGCGGTCTACATCGGCTTTAACCTGGAGCACTTTGCCTTTGGCGAGGGCCTGGGCGCAGGCATTGGCCCGGCCTCGCCCCAGCCCGATGTGTTGAACTACAGCTGGCGCGAGTACGGCAACCGCGTGGGCGCTTGGCGCTGCCTGGAGCTGTTTGACCAACTCTGCCTGCCCACAGCCGCGCTGATCAACACCGCGCTGATGGAGCATTGCCCGGATCTGCTGCAGGCGGTGATGGCCCGTGGTGACGAGCTGGTGGGCCACGGCCACAGCAACTCCTTCCGCCAGTCCGATTACACCGAGGAACAGGAACGCGAACTGCTGGCCGGATGCCGCGCGCGCATCGAACAGCTGCAGGGCAAGCCGCCCGCAGGCTGGCTGTCACCGTGGATATCGGAGAGCCGCGCCACGCCCGACCTGCTGTCCGAAGAGGGCTATGGCTACACGCTCAACTGGGCGCACGACGACCAACCGATGCAGATGCAGACACGCAGCGGCCGGGCGCTCTGGTCCATCCCCTACCCGCAAGAGCTCAACGACATCCCGATGATCATGGGCAGGCACCTCGACGGCAGCGCCTTTGCCGACATGGTGATAGACAACTTCGACGAGATGCTGAATCAAAGCAAGCAACAAAGCCTGGTGATGGGCATTGCGCTGCACCCCTACATCGTCGGCCAGCCCTACCGCCTGCGCCATCTGCGCCGCGCGCTGCGGCACATTGCCATCGCACGCGATGCGGGCACCATCTGGGTGACCACGCCGGGCGCGATTTGTGAGCATATGCAAACGCTGCAAGCCGCGCAGCCCGCAAGCCCCGCATGATGCTCAGCGCAGTGCGGTGGAGCCCGCTGGGCGGGGGACCAAAACGGCGTTGCCTGTCACGTCGTCCCGGGTCCTGTCTACCTCCAGTTCGTGTTGCCGCTTGCGCGTCTCGTACAGGGTGAGCAAGCCACCGGCCACACCGCAGGCGGCAATCATGCCCATGCCCACCAGGGCCCAGAAGTCGGGCATGTGGTCGAACACCAGCCAGCCGCCCAGGATGCCAAAACCAATCTGCAAATACATATACGGCATCAGCGTAGCGGCCGGGGCGCGCTCGAAGGCCAGGATAAAAAACAGGTTGCCGCAGGCGGCGGCCACGCCCATCAGCAGCAGACCCAGCCACAGGTTCAGGGAGTCCACTGGCTGCCACACCCAGACCAGGGGCAGGCTGGAGAGAATCAAGGCGGTGCTGCAGGTGTAGAACACCGTGCTGAGCGCGTCTTCGGTGCGCGCCATTCTGCTCGTCAATAGCTGATAGGCCGCATTGAACAGCACCAGGCCCAGCGGCAGCAGCATGGCCCAGCCGATCGCGTTGCTACCCGGACGCACGATGACCAGGGTGCTGACCAGGCCGAGCGCCACCAGCACCAAGCGCATGGGCGACACATGCTCGCCCAGAAAGCGCGTGGCCAGCAGGGTCACCACCAGCGGCGTGGTCATGGCCAGCGCGGTGTACTCGCCCACAGGCAGATATTTCAGACTGAAGAAGGCCAGCATTTGCACCACCAACAGCAGGCCGCCGCGCGCCAGATGCAGGCCCGGATGAGTCGTCTTGAGGCTGGCCCCACCACGCACCACCAGCACATAGCCGCCGGTGACCAACGCCTGCACCACGAATAGCACCCACAGGGCCATCAACATCGGCACCTCGACCGTGACTCGCTTGGTGGTGGTGTCGAGCACCACAAAGCAGGCCATGGCCACCACCAGCAGCAGCAAACCGCCCCAGGCCGAGGGTTTGACGCGAGGCTGCGGCCTCAAGCCACTGCCCTCGGAAATGGCTTGGGTGCGGGCCATTTGTGGGTGATGGGAAAATCGGAAAGCGGGTGCATGGCGTCGAATTGGAGTGGGCGGTCAGCCGGGGTTCTTTGGAGCTTCGATTTTGACAGCTTGGCAAGCCACTGCCGCAGCGAGCAAGAAACGTCCCCACGGTTTATGGAATACTGGCAGGATCCGGTATTGAAGGTTTATCTTTGAGTTCACATCCATCCTCAAGTGGCCTAGAGCCGCAAGCCTCACAAATTCTCAGCCTGCGCCCGCTCGCGCCCATCCCTGCGTATTTGCAAAACACCTACTGGTGGGCCTATCTGCACCCGCGCGCCGTTCACATCTTCGAGCGCCAGTGGCTGGTCAACCTGATTTTGTGGGGAAACTTCGCGCGCCTGCGTGATGCCGCCCTGCAGGAAATGGGTGCGGTGATCAACGGGCGCGTGCTGCAGGTGGCCTGCGTCTATGGCGACTTCACCGAACACCTGGTGCGCCGCCTGGGCCCCAAGGGCAGCATTTCCGTGATCGATGTGGCCCCCATCCAGATCAACAACCTGCATGCCAAGCTCAAGCTCGCCGGCGCCGACCCGAGCCGCGTGAACGCCCTGCTGCAGGACTCCTCCGACCTGCACTTTGAAGATGGCAGCTTTGAGGATGTGGTGGTGTTTTTTCTGCTGCATGAAATGCCCACCGATGTGCGGCGCAAGACGGTGGCCCAGGCCCTGCGCGTGACCAAGCCGGGCGGCAAGCTGATTTTTGTGGACTACCACAAGCCAAAGTCCTGGAACCCGTTTCGCTACCTGATGGTGCCGGTGCTCACCACGCTGGAGCCCTTCGCCATGGATGTGTGGAATAACGCGATCACCACTTGGCTACCCGAGGGTGCGGCCCTTGCCAAGGTCGAGAAGCAGACCTATTTTGGCGGACTGTACCAGAAGGTGGTGCTAACCAAGGCCGCGCAATAGAACGCCTCTGACGCAAAGCTCAGTTGAAATAACCATGCAATTATAGTATCGTAATCCTTATAATACATTGATGATTGAACGCCATTTGTACCCCTTGGTTCAGGAAGCGCTGACTGACTTTCCCGCCGTTGCCTTGCTCGGCCCGCGCCAGGCGGGCAAGACCACACTGGCCCACCAGGTGCGCGAACAGCAAAAAAACAGTCTGTATCTGGATCTGGAAAGCCCCAACGACCGGCAGCGGCTGACCGCACCGGAGGCTTACCTGTCGCTGCACGAAAACCATCTGGTCATTCTGGACGAAGTGCAGCAAATGCCGGCCCTGTTCCAGGTGCTGCGCGGCAGCATCGATAGTGGCCGACGCCAAGGGGTGGCCAACGGCCGCTTCTTGTTGCTGGGTTCGGCCTCGGGCGAATTGTTGCGCCAGTCCAGCGAGAGCCTGGCAGGACGCATCGCCTATCTGGAGCTGCCCCCGTTGCAGGCGCTGGAACTGGGCGCCCAGCAGCAAGACCTGGTGTGGCTGCGTGGCGGTTTTCCCAACAGTTTTTTGGCTCGCAGCGATGCCAAGAGCTTGGTCTGGCGTCAGAACCTGATCAGCACCTATTTGGAACGGGATATCCCCAGCTACGGTACACGCATTCCCTCGGAAACGCTGCGCCGTTTGTGGACCATGTTGGCACACCAGCAGGGCGGCTTGCTGGATGTGGCGCAGCTCGGAAAGAACCTGATGATCGATGCCAAGACCGTACACCGCTATCTAGACATGCTGGTCGACCTGATGCTGCTGCGCCGCTTGCAGCCTTGGCACAGCAACCTGGGCAAGCGCCTAGTGAAGTCACCCAAGCTGTATGTGCGCGACAGTGGCTTGGTACATGCACTGCTCGGTGTTACATCCCACGAGGCCCTGTTGTCACACCCCGTATTGGGAAACAGTTGGGAAGGCTTCGTGGTGGAAAACTTGCTCAACGTCGCACCACTCAATACCGCCAACGGCTTCTACCGCAGCAGCAATGGCGCAGAAATCGATTTGCTGCTGGACATGCCCGGGCTTGGCTTATGGGCCATCGAAATCAAAAGGGGCGCAGCCAGCAAACCCCGCCGCGGCTTTTATTCCGCCTGCGAGGACTTGAAGCCCGCCAAACGCTGGATGGTGCATGGCGGGTCGGACAGCTATCCCCTGGGCGATGAGGTTCAAGCCATCGGGCTGCGCGCGCTGGTAGACGAACTGCAAAGCCTGCGCTCCCAAGCGGCTTGACGCCTTACATATTGCGCCGGTACTGCCCACCCACCTCAAACAATGCGTTGGTGATCTGGCCTAGTGAACAAACCCGCACTGCGTCCATCAGCACCTCGAACACGTTCTGGTTTTCGATCACGGCCTTTTGCAAGGTCTTGAGCATGGCCGGGGCCTTGTCCGCATTGCGGGCATGGAAGTCTTCCAGGCGACGCAGCTGGCTTTGCTTTTCCTCGTCGGTGGAGCGGGCCAGTTCCAGCTTGTCCTGCACCTGGTCGCCGTGCGGGTTGCGGAAGGTGTTGACGCCGATGATGGGTAGCTCGCCGGTGTGCTTGAGCATTTCGTAGGTCATGCTCTCGTCCTGGATCTTGCCGCGCTGGTAGCCGGTCTCCATGGCACCCAGCACGCCGCCGCGCTCGGCAATGGCTTCGAATTCTTTGAGCACAGCCTCTTCCACCAGTTCGGTCAGCTCTTCGATGATGAAGGCGCCCTGCCCCGGGTTCTCGTTCTTGGCCAGACCCCATTCGCGGTTGATGATCAGCTGGATCGCCATGGCACGGCGCACGCTGTCTTCTGTCGGCGTGGTGATGGCCTCGTCAAACGCGTTGGTGTGCAGGCTGTTGCAGTTGTCGTAAATGGCAATCAGGGCCTGCAGCGTGGTGCGAATGTCGTTGAACTGGATTTCCTGCGCGTGCAGGCTGCGCCCGGAAGTCTGGATGTGGTATTTGAGCTTCTGGCTGCGTTCGTTGGCGCCATAGCGTTCCTTCATGGCCACGGCCCAGATGCGGCGGGCGACGCGGCCCATCACGGTGTATTCCGGGTCCATGCCGTTGCTGAAGAAGAAGCTCAGGTTCGGCGCGAAGTCATCAATGTGCATGCCGCGCGCCAGATAGGCTTCAACGAAGGTGAAGCCATTGGACAGCGTAAAGGCCAGCTGGCTGATGGGGTTTGCACCGGCCTCGGCGATGTGGTAGCCGCTGATCGAGACGCTGTAGAAGTTGCGCACATCGTGGTGCACAAAGTACTGGGCAATGTCGCCCATCACCTTCAATGAAAACTCGGTGGAGAAGATGCAGGTGTTCTGGCCCTGGTCTTCCTTCAGGATATCGGCCTGCACCGTGCCGCGCACATTGGCCAGCACCCATTCCTTGATCTTGCTCGTTTCGGTGTCGGTGGGTTCGCGGCCGTTGTCGGTTTGGAACTTCTCGATGTTCTGGTCGATGGCCGCGTTCATGAACATGGCCAGGATGCTGGGCGCCGGGCCGTTGATCGTCATCGAGACGCTGGTGGCCGGGTTGCACAAATCAAAGCCGCCGTACAGCACCTTCAGATCGTCTATGGTGGCGATGGATACGCCGGAGTTGCCGACCTTGCCGTAGATGTCGGGCCTGCGGTCCGGGTCGTGGCCGTAGAGCGTGACCGAGTCAAAGGCGGTAGACAGGCGCTTGGCCGCCATGCCGGAGCTGAGCAGCTTGAAGCGCTTGTTGGTGCGAAAGGCATCGCCCTCCCCGGCAAACATGCGCGTGGGGTCCTCGCCCTCGCGCTTGAAGGCAAAGGTGCCTGCCGTATACGGGTAGCTGCCGGGCACGTTGTCCAGCATCAGCCATTTCAGGATTTCGCCATGGTCCTCGTACTGCGGCAGGGCCACTTTGCGGATGGTGGTGCCACTCAAGGACTTGCTGGTGAGCGCGGTACGGATTTCCTTGTCGCGGATCTTCACCACGTACACGTCACCGGCGTAGGCCTTCTGCATTTCCGGCCATTGGACCAGCAGCTTGTGGGCCGCGGGGTCCTGATTGGCTTCGCGCTGCTGGGCCAGATCGATGGCGGCTTCAGACGCGCGGGCCTTGCCGGGCTTGCCCACTTCCAGCATCTTTGCTGCGGCGCGCAGTTGCTGGATCTCGCGAGCCAAGGTGGCCTGGGCGCGGGCTTTGGCTTTGTAGCCGCGCACCGTGTCGCTGATCTCGGCCAAGTAACGCGTACGGGCGGCGGGAACCACCGGCATCTGATTCGAGCTAAAGCGCACGTCCACCTTGGGCAGCAGGCCTTGCTCCAGGGTCTTGAGACCCAGGGCTTGCAGGCGCGCTAGCATGGACTGATACAGTGCCGTCACACCATCGTCGTTAAAGCGGGCGGCCATGGTGCCAAACACCGGCATCTGCTCGGGAGGCAGGGTCCAGGCTTCCTTGTTGCGCTGCACCTGCTTGGCCACATCGCGCAGTGCATCTGCCGAACCCTTGCGGTCGAACTTGTTGATGGCGACAAACTCGGCAAAGTCCAGCATGTCGATTTTTTCCAGCTGGCTGGCCGCGCCAAATTCAGGCGTCATCACATACAGCGGCACATCGACCAAGGGCACGATGGCTGCATCGCCCTGGCCAATGCCGGAGGTTTCCACCACGACCAGATCGAAACCGGCCGCCTTGCAGGCTAGGATCACGTCCGGCAGGGCTGCAGAAATTTCGGAGCCAAACTCCCGCGTGGCCAGGCTGCGCATGAAGACCCGCGGGCCGTTCTGCCAGGGCGAAATGGCGTTCATGCGGATGCGGTCACCCAAGAGCGCGCCACCGCTCTTGCGGCGCGACGGGTCGATGGAGATCACGGCAATGCGCAGGCTGTCGTCCTGGTCCAGGCGCAGGCGGCGGATCAGCTCGTCGGTCAGGGACGACTTGCCGGCGCCACCGGTGCCGGTAATGCCGATCACAGGGATGGTGCGGGCAGCAGCTTGGCTGCGCAGCGTGTCCATCAGCACAGCATCGGCATTGCCGGCTTCCACGGCGGTGAGCAACTGGGCCAGGGCGCGCCAGCTGGCTTCCGTGTGGCCCTGGATGGCGTCCACATTCTTGGGCGCATAGGAAGTGATGTCCTGGTCGCAGCGCATCACCATCTCGCCAATCATGCCTTGCAGTCCCATCTTCTGGCCGTCTTCGGGGCTGTAGATGCGCGAGACGCCATAGGCGTGCAGCTCGCGAATTTCGGGTGGCACGATGACGCCGCCGCCGCCGCCAAACACCTGGATGTGCGCCCCGCCCCGGGCCTTGAGCAGGTCCACCATGTACTTGAAATACTCCACATGCCCGCCCTGGTAGGAGCTGATGGCAATGCCCTGCACGTCTTCCTGCAAGGCGGCGGTCACCACCTCCTCGACGCTGCGGTTGTGGCCCAGGTGGATCACCTCGACTCCCATGCCCTGCAGGATGCGGCGCATGATATTGATGGCCGCGTCATGCCCGTCAAACAGGCTGGCAGCGGTAACAAAGCGCACCTTGTGGGTGGGGCGGTAATTGGCAAGCGCCTTGAATTCGGCGGATAAATCGGTCATGGTCTTCCTCGGGTGGGGTTGCAGCCGCGCCTATTCTGGCGCTTGACGTTTACGTAAACGTCAACTGTAAACGATTTATGCCCATGCTGGCTTACATACCGACGCGTCTGCAATGCTGGGGCCGTTGGTCGGCCCACAGCCCGCTTGCCTATTTCAGCTTGCTGCAGTCTTCTGGCCTGTCGCACACCGGCACGGGGCAGCGATTCACCTCAAACGGTGACATGGCCAGCAAGGTGGTCAGTGCCCCGGCAATCGCGATGACGAACCAGAACACAAAGAATCCCAGCGTGTAGGCGGCCTGCCTGGAGATGTCAAAGGGCTGGCCAAACCAGTGCATGTCCTGCGGGTCCACCACGGCAAAGACCAGCAGTTCCAGCACCCCGGCCATCAGAAACGAAGGCCAAGCAATCCACATCCATTTTTGTTTCATCTTCTTGTCTCCAGCAGGTTATTGGTCTAGCGCGGAACGATGAACACCGCCTTCTCGTTCACCGTCTTGCCCATGCCAGGGGCTTCAATCTGGAAGTGAATGGTGTGCGAACCCGGCTCGGCCCCATCGTAGGGCAGTTGCAGGCGCACCGGCACCCAGCGCGATTGGGTGGACTCGATCACCACATCGGTTTCGCTGGCAACGCTCAGTCCGGGCAGCCCCTCCACAGCAATATGAAACTTCTGCGTGCTTTCGGTGGCATTCATGATCTGGATGCCGAACACGTTCTCGATCTTGCCGCCCTCGGCCAGGCTGGCCAGGGAGCCGCGGTCACGCACCACGTCCACCTTGAACGGTGTGCGCAAGGCCAGGCTGATGCCCATGGCCGCCAGCACCAGCACCAGGATGGCGGTGTAAATGAGTACGCGCGGACGGAACACATGGCTCAGGGTTTGTGCCTTGGTCCACTTCTGCTCCAGCGCATGCTCGGTGGTGTATTTCACCAGACCGCGCGCATAGCCCAACTTGTCCATGACCTCGTCGCAGACATCGGCACAGGCACCGCAGCCAATGCATTCGTATTGCAGGCCGTTGCGGATATCGATGCCGGTGGGACACACCTGCACGCACAGGCTGCAGTCGACGCAGGAGCCCAGGTTGAGCTTGGCCGGATCGGCCTTTTTGCTGCGCGCACCGCGCGGCTCGCCACGCTCCTGGTCATAGGTGACGATCAGCGTGTCCTTGTCAAACATGGCGCTCTGGAAGCGCGCATAGGGGCACATGTATTTGCAGACCTGCTCGCGCATGAAGCCGGCATTGCCCCAGGTGGCAAAGGCGTAGAAGAAGGTCCAGAAAATTTCCCAGGAACCCAGGTTCCATTGGGCAAATTCACCGGCCAGCGTGTGAATCGGCGTGAAATAGCCGACAAAGCTAAAGCCGGTCCATAGCGCCAGCGTAATCCACATGAATTGCTTGGCAGCCTTGCGGGCGAACTTCTCCAGGGTCCAGGGCGCGGCATCGCGGCGCATGCGCATGGAGCGGTCGCCCTCGGCCAGTTTTTCCAGCCACAGGAAAATTTCCGTATAAACGGTCTGCGGACAGGCATAGCCGCACCACAGGCGCCCGGCCACGGCGGTAAACAGGAATAGCGAATAGGCCGAAATCACCAGAATGCCGGTGAGATAGATGAAGTCCTGTGGATACAGCACCAGGCCGAAGATGTAAAAGCGCCGCGCGCCCAGATCAAACAGCACGGCCTGGCGTTGGCCCCATTCCAGCCAGGGCAGACCGTAAAAGATGATTTGCGTCAAAAACACCAGGATCCAGCGCCAGCGCGAAAACAGCCCCTTCACACTGCGCGGATAAATCTTCTTGGTGGCTTGGTAGAGCGACACCATCTCGATGTCGGCACCGGGTGGCAAACCGGTGGGCTCCGCCGTGATGGGAATGATCTTTCTTGCCGTGGATTTGGATTCAGACACTTGGAACTTCTAACTTCAATAAATGATGCCAATAATACCCATACCCGTATGGACTGAACTGATCTAAATCAAACGAAAAAGCCCATGGGTTATGAACGAAACTATACCCATACCCGTATATAAAATACCGTAAAGGGTATAAATTACCGCATACCAACACTGCAATCCGCTCTATTGTGCCCCCGCTTGCTCAAGCACGCCGCCGGGCTCTGTCTTTTTGCTGCTAGCTCCAGTCTGGGCGCAGGTCGTCGGCGTGCTCACCGTCACCGTGCAATCCAGCGCGGCAGCCAGCGGCACGGTGCTGGCAACGATTGACGACCGCGAGGCCCAGGTTGGCATGCAACATGCCCAGACCCAGATAGAACGCACCCGCAACCTGCAGGGCAAGGGTTTTGTCAGCAAGGCCGCGCTAGACGCTAGATACTGCAGACGCGCAATACCAAAGCGCCCGGCGTGACGCACCCCGTACTCCCCCTGGGTATCTTCAGCCGCATTGCCGCCGCTTTTCAGAGCAAGGCGCTGACCGGCTGCCCATGGCCTTTGTCTCCGGCCTGATGGGGCCGTACATGAGCCCGATTCCGATCAACTCCAGCTTAGGCATGGCGACCTCCCTGATCTTCGGCATTCTGGTGTCCAACCCTGTATTACGCGCTGTACCGGCGCCGCATGGAGTCGCCGGCAGCTTTTTCCTGATCTCGCTGGCGCTCTTGGCATTGACGCCAGCCCGCTGCTTGTATCGCATGGGTGGCTGGCATTTACCGCCTTTGTAGGCACCAACATGTTCCAGTTCGGCATCACCAAGGTCTGCCCGATGGGCTGGATGTTGAAGAAGCTGATGGACCGGAATCAATTTGAGCTGCCAAAAATAAAACCGTCTAGATCAATCCCTTCTGTGCAAAAAAGCATGACTGGGCAGTGACAATGGCAATCTTTAGCTACACACCTTCGGAGACCTGCGCCATGAGCGTTTTGAAAGACCAAACCGCCAGAACCGACGTGCTCAATCGCCTGCGTCGCGCCGAGGGCCAGCTGCGCGGCATTCAGCGCATGGTGGAAGAGGGCGAGAACTGCCTGAAGATCGGCCAGCAATTCTCCGCCGTGCGCAAGGCGCTGGACAGCACCTATTTGCGCATGACGGTGTGTTTTCTGGAGCAGGAATTGCAAACCCGCATCCAGCCCGACGAGACGCAGAAGACCGATCTAGCCGCCATGGTCAAGGACATGGAAACCCTGCTGGCGCGCATAGGCTAGGGTAAACCGCAGGTGCCAATCGGAGCCGAAGCGGATTTGAGCCGCAACAAGTGGCTACACTGCGAACCGAATCAGTCATGCAACCCATTCAGCTTTTTGACCTCGCCTCCAGCACCTACACCTATGTGCTGTTTGACTCTGCCACGCGCGATGCGCTAATCATCGATCCGGTCGACGAGCAAATTGAACGCGATCTGGCAGTGCTCATGCAGCATGGGTTGCGACTGCAATGGACAGTGGAAACCCATGCCCATGCCGACCACATCACCAGCTCCGGCCTGCTGGCCGAACACACCGGCGCCAAGACGGCGGTGCCCTCCGGCTGCGGTATAGGCACCGCAGCGGTGCAACTGGCCGACGGCGACACGCTGAGCTTTGGCGGCGAAACCTTCAAGGCATTGCACACACCCGGCCATACCAGCGGCAGCATGAGCTATGTCTGGCGCAACCATGTGTTTACCGGCGACACCCTGCTGATCAACGGCTGCGGCCGCACCGATTTCCAATCGGGCAGCGCGGCTTCGATGTACCACAGCCTGACACAGATTCTGTTCACCTTGCCCGACGCCACCACGATCTGGCCGGGCCACGACTACCAGGGACGCAGCCACTCCAGCATCGGCCAGGAAAAGGCGCACAACGCCCGGGTCGCAGGCAAAACCTTGCAGGAATTCACCACCATCATGGACACACTTCAACTTCCCAAACCCCGGCGCATTGACGAGGCGGTAGCCGCCAACCTAAGTTCCGGACTGCGCCACGACGCCGATGGCGCAGGCAGCCCCCAGGCGGCTGAGGGCTATGCCGGCGACATCAGCGCAGCCTTGGCCCATGCCTGGTGGCTGGCCGGTGAAGCGGTGCTGGTCGATGTGCGCACCGACGCCGAGCGCGAATGGGTGGGCTTTGTACCCGGCGCTTCGGTCGTGGCCTGGAAGCAGTGGCCGGGCATGGCCTTCAATCCAGACTTTGATACGCAATTGCAAGCAGCATCCGGCGGAAAAAAAGTTCTGCTGCTGTGCCGCAGCGGCGTGCGCTCCATCGCCGCCGCCAAGCGAGCAACTGAACTCGGCCTGCAGGCCTTCAACATCTTGGAAGGCTTCGAGGGTGACCCCGACAGCCAGGCCCAGCGCGGCAAAAAGGGCGGCTGGCGCTTGAGTGGCATGCCCTGGCGTCAAGGCTGATCGGTTGCACACATGACCTTTCTTGCACTGGACATTGGCAACACGCGTCTGAAATGGGCGCTTTACGACTTTCCCCGCAGCGGAGCCCAACCGCTGGAGCAGGGAGCCGAGTTTCTGGAAAATATTGAAAAACTGGCAGAAGGCCCGTGGAGCGAGATCAAACCACCCAAGCATGTGCTGGGCTGCGCGGTGGCCAGCGATGTGATTCGCCGCCGGGTGGAGAACCAGATGGAAGCCTGGGACGTGGCGCCGCAATGGGTGGTGGCGAGCGAGGCCGAGGCCGGTCTGCGCAACGGCTATGACCACCCAGCACGCCTGGGCTCAGACCGATGGGTGGCGATGATTGGCGCCTTCCAATATCTGCTCGCCACCGGACCGGCACAGCCCATGGTGCTGGTGATGGTGGGCACCGCCGTCACCGTCGAAGCGGTGGACGCCAGCGGCAAATTTCTGGGCGGACTGATCCTGCCCGGCCACGGCATCATGCTGCGCGCACTGGAGTCCGGCACCGCCGGCCTGCATGTGCCCACCGGCGAGGTCAAGCCCTTTCCCACCAACACCAGCGATGCGCTGACCAGCGGCGGCACCTACGCCATTGCCGGCGCGGTGGAATGTATGGTGCAGCATGTGCGCAAGCACTGCGGCGCCGAGCCCCGATGCATCATGACCGGCGGTGCGGCCTGGAAGATGGAACCCACCATGACGCGGCCGTTTGAACTGGTGGACAACCTGATTTTTGACGGCCTGCTTTACATCGCACAAAGACGTTTTCCCAGCTAGTTGGAGCTGCGAATAAGCCGGTTCTTTACCCGCCAATTCACGCGCTTTTGCAACTGCCCCGCTGGGAAAATCAGTCTTGAACGCTTCCCCTGGAAGCAACTCCGGAATCGGATGTCCCTTCACACCATGAGCTCCTTCGATCCTCTCGCAGCCGGGCTGGTCCAGTACCTTGGACTGGCGCCTTTTTTGCGCGCCAGCATCGCGGGCGACGACATACGCGCCTTGGCGGACCAAATGCTTGTGCGCAGCGCAGCGCAGGCCAACAATCCGCTGCTGCTGATGAATCTGTCCATCGCCCTGCAGTGCCTCAACCAGAAAGAGCTGGGGCTGGCCTTGCAGCAAGAGGCGCTGTCGCTTGAGCGTAGCTACCGCCTTGCGGCGCGCATCCAACCGACCCGGCTGCGCCTCTTGGTGCTGGTGACCCAGGGCAGCATCCAATCCTACACGCCGCTGGAATGCCTACTCGAAGAGTCCGACATCGAGCTGATCTTCCATTACGTGTTTGCTGGCGCAGACCTGCTGGCCGATATGCCTGAGCACGACGTGCTGTTTGTGGGCATTGCCGATTCGGACGACAACCGCCGACTGCTGGACGCCTTGGACCTGGGGCTGAGCGGCTGGGCCCAACCGGTGCTGAACCGGCCCCGCTACCTGCGCCACACTGGACGCGACATGGCCAGCACCGTGCTCGCCGGCATAGCGCACCTGCGTATGCCGCCCACGGTACGCGTCACCCGGTCGCAACTCAAGGCGCTGGCGGCGGGTCAAACACCCTTGTCGGCGCTGATTGCCGACACCGATTTTCCGCTCATCCTGCGCCCCCTGGACTCTCAGGCCGGAGCCGACCTGCACAAGATCAGCGTCCCGGAGGATGTGGCCGTGTATTTGTCCCGAGTGGCTGGGCCGGACTTCTTTATGGCGCCCTTCATCGACTACAGCGATAACACCGGCTTCTTCAAAAAAATTCGCATTGCGCTGATCGCGGGCCAGCCCTTTGTCTGCCACATGGCCATTTCCACCCAATGGATGGTGCATTACGTCAACGCGGGCATGTACCAGGAAGCCTGGAAACGCAGCGAAGAGGCAAGGTTTATGCAGGCCTTTGACAGCTTTGTCTACAAGCACCGCACGGCCTTCCAGGCCATAGCCGAACGCATGCAGCTCGATTACCTGGTGATGGACTGTGCCGAAACCCGTGACGGCGACCTGCTACTGTTTGAAATCGACCACGGCGGCGTGGTTCATGCCATGGATATAGAAAACCTGTTTCCCTACAAAAATGCGCATATTCAAAAAGCGCAAGCCGCATTCAGCGAACTCCTTTACGGCCTGGTTCCCAGACCTTGATGAACGCAGTCTCCCACTCAAGCATACCGGGCCCAACCATGAATCCCTTCAACCAACTGAATTTTTCCGGCGGCCCCGGTGTCTTGCCCGCCTGCGTGCTGGCTGAGATTCAACAGGCGATCATGGAGGTACCGGGCACGCGCCTGTCACTGCTGGGCATCAGCCACCGTTCGGACTGGTTTGCCGCCGTCGTCACCGAGCTGGAAGACAATGTGCGCAGCCTGCTGGGCCTTGGAAAAAACTACCATGTGCTGATGCTGCAGGGCGGCGCCACACAGCAGTTCTCGATGGTGCCCATGAGCTTGCTGCGCGGAAAAACCCAGGCTGCGGAATATGTGCAGACCGGCTACTGGAGCTCCAAACCGATTGCCGATGCACGGCGCGAAGGCCCGGTGCGTGTGATCTGGAGCGGTGAGTCCAGCGGCTATCGTTGCCTGCCCACCGACGACGAGCTGGCATTCTCAGAGGACGCCAGTTACCTGCACTATGTGTCCAACGAGACGGTCGAAGGACTGCAGTTTCAACGGGTGCTGGGCCGGGACGATGTGCCGCGCGTCTGCGATATGTCCTCGGACTTTCTGTCCCGCCCCTGCGAGGCCGAGCGCTTCTCCATCATCTACGCCCACGCGCAAAAGAACATTGGCCCAGCGGGCGTCACCATGGTGTTGCTGCGCGATGAGATTCTGGAATCGGTCAACCGCGATCTGCCGGATTTTCTCAACTACGGCACCCAGATCGCCAGCCATTCCAACTTCAATACACCGCCGGTTTTTTCCATTTATGTCACGCTCTTGGTCACGCGCTGGCTGCTGCACCAGATCGGTGGCCTGAAAAAGGTGGATGCGATCAATCAGCAGAAGGCGCAGAAAATTTACGGTTTTATCGATGGCAGCGGCGGCTTTTACCGGGGTCGCGCCAAGCCTGCGGACCGCTCCCTGATGAACACCGTGTTTGAACTGCCATCCAAGGAACTGGAAGCCAGCTTTCTGGCCGAATCCAGCGCTGCCGGGTTTTCGGGCCTGGGCGGTCACCGCGCCATTGGCGGCATCAGGGCCTCCATTTACAACGCCCTGGGCCTGGCGGCTGTAGACCAGTTGCTGGACTTCATGCAGGACTTCCAGCGCAGGCACTGAAGGACAGCGGCCGGGTGCGCTGAGCGCAACTTTACACAAGCAATCCTCAAGATCTCGGAAAAACGTCCGAAGAATAGGCAAATGATTGCCGTTTCTTCCTCCACCATTGCATCTGGCCTGGCCAGCGTGGTGAACGCGCCCGCGTCGGCTAGCCGCAAGAGCGCTCCGCTTGCATCGGTACAGCCCAGCACGGCCGACGACACATCAGCAAAGCCAATCAGCCAGGCAGCTCCCAAGGCCGTGACAGCGTCCAAGCTGGCCAGCCAGGTGCTTGAATTGCAGGCAAAAATGGATCGACTCAACCCGGCCTTGGCCTTTGTGGTGGACCAGACCAGCGGTCGCGCCGTGATTCAACTGACAGACCGCAGCACCAAGGAAGTGATTCAGCAATACCCCAGTGCGGCGGCGATTCAAATTTCCAAGGCGCTGGACCGGTTTGAAAATGGCCGCTTGCTGAACAAAACCGCCTGACTGCTTCAGACAGGCCTGAGCCAGGCCTCAGCCAGCCGCACCCAATAGCTCGCACCCAACGGAATCAGCGCGTCATTAAAGTCGTAGCTCGGGTTGTGCAGCATGCAGGGCCCGCCGCCGTGGCCCATGTCGCGGTGCGTGCCGTCACCATTGCCTATGAACACATAGCAGCCTGGCTTTTCCATCAGCATAAACGAGAAGTCTTCTGCGCCCATGGTCGGTTCCTGCGCAATCACGCGCTGTGGCCCCACCAGTTCGGCCATGACGCCGCGCGCAAAGTCGGCCTCGGACGCGGCGTTGATGGTGGGCGGGTAATTGCGACGGAACTCAAATGCACAGCTCAGTCCGAATGCAGCCGCCGTATGCTCGGCCACTACCCGCATGCGCTGCTCGATCTGGTCCAGCACGGCAATGCTGAAGGTACGCACCGTGCCCTGCAGCTCGCAGCTATCCGGAATGACATTGGTGGCTGCGCCGGCGTGAATCATGGTGACCGAAATGACACCGGCCTCAATCGGTTTCAGGTTGCGGCTGATGATGGTTTGAAAGGCCTGCACCATGGCCGCTGCCACAGGCACCGGATCGAGCGCGTTGTGCGGCATGGCAGCGTGGCCGCCCTTGCCGCGAATCGTGATTTTGAACTCGTTGCTCGAGGCCATTACCGGTCCGGCACTGACGGCAAACTGGCCCAGTTCCATGCCCGGCCAGTTGTGCATACCAAACACCGCATCCATGGGAAACTGTTTGAACAGCCCCTCCTTGATCATTTCCCGGGCACCGCCTCCGCCCTCTTCGGCCGGTTGAAAAATCAGATACACCGTGCCATCAAAATTGTGGTGAGTCGCCAGGTGTTGGGCCGCCGCCAGCAGCATAGCGGTGTGGCCGTCGTGGCCGCAGGCGTGCATCTTGCCGGCATGCACGCTGGCATGGGCAAAGGTGTTGAACTCCTGCAGCGGCAGCGCATCCATGTCGGCACGCAGACCGATGGCGCGCTCGCTGCTGCCCGTCTTGATAATCCCCACCACACCGGTGGTACCCAAGCCGCGGTGAATCGGGATGCCCCATTCGGTGAGCTTGGCCGCAACCACATCGGCGGTGCGCAGCTCCTGAAAACACAGCTCCGGGTGGGCATGCAAATCACGGCGTATGGCGGCCATAGCGGGCGCCGCGGAAACTATGTTGGAGATCAGCTTCATGCAAACATTATGGCGCCGTAAGAATTACCATACGCCATGCACGTTTCTTCCTTCCCCCCTATCGCTACCGGCAGCTTTGAAGTGCTCGGTGCTTGCCCACACGATTGTCCCGACACCTGTTCGCTGCTGACCAGCGTGCGAGACGGTGTGGCCATCAAGGTCCACGGCAACCCTGAGCACACGCACACCGCCGGCGTGCTGTGTACCAAGGTGTCGCGCTATACCGAGCGCAGCTACCACCCGGAGCGCATTCTCACACCGCTCAAACGCACAGGCCCCAAGGGCAGCGGCCAGTTCGAGGCGGTGAGCTGGGATGCCGCGCTCAGCGATATTGCCACGCGATTGAAGGGAATTGCGGCACGCAATCCGCAGGCCATCCTCCCCTATAGCTATGCCGGCACCATGGGCCTGGTGCAGGGCGACGGCATGGCTGCGCGCTTCTTCCATAAACTGGGTGCCTCGCTGCTGGACCGCACCATTTGTTCCTCTGCCGGAGCCACCGCGCTGGAATACACCCTGGGTGCCAAGCTAGGCATGAAGATGGAGTTCTTTGCCGAGTCCGATCTGATCCTGATCTGGGGCAGCAATGCGATTGCCAGCAATCTGCATTTCTGGCGCCATGTGCAGAGCGCCAAACGCGCTGGCGCAAAAATCATCTGCATCGATCCGCGCCGGACCGAGACCGCCGAGAAATGCCATCAGCACATCGCACTGCGCCCGGGCACCGACGCCGCCTTGGCCCTGGCCATGATGTTTGAACTGATCCGCAACGACTGGCTTGACCCCGACTACATCGCCCAGCACACCGTCGGCTGGGAAGCCTTGCGCGAGCGTGCCCTGCAATGGAGCCCACAGCGCGCGGCCGAGGTCTGCGGCATCACGGCGGCAGAAATAGAAGGCCTGGCACGCGAATATGGTGAAGCCTGCAAGGCCGGCAAGAGCGTGGCGATACGTCTGAACTATGGCATGCAGCGCACGCGTGGCGGTGGCAATGCGGTGCGCGCAGTGGCCTGCCTGCCGGCCCTCACCGGCGCCTGGAAATCACGCGCCGGTGGCCTGCTGCTATCCAATTCCGGCGCCTTCCCCACCAACAAGGCCGCGCTACAGCGCCCCGATTTGTTGGGCGCACGCCAGCCGCGCACCCTCAACATGAGCGCCATTGGCGGTGCGCTCTTACAAACTACCAGCCCGGAATTTGGCCCCGCGGTGGAAGCCTTGATCGTCTACAACAGCAATCCCGTCTCCGTGGCACCGGACTCCGGCCGGGTGGTGCAAGGCTTTGCGCGGGAAGAGCTGTTTACCGTGGTGCTGGAACATTTCCAGACCGATACCGCCGACTACGCCGACTACATTCTGCCGGCCACCACCCAGCTGGAGCACTGGGATATCCACACCACCTACGGCCATACCGACGTGGTGTTGAATCGCCCGGCCATTGCACCGGTGGGCCAGGCGCGCAGCAACACCGCCATATTCCGCGAGCTGGCCGCGCGCCTGGGTTTCACCGAGCCCTGCTTTGCCGATGACGACCTGACTCTGGTGCGCCAGGCCTTTGGCGAGAAGGTAGATTTTGACGAACTGCTGAAGCAAGGTTTTGCCACCATGACGCTGGCCGATGCGCCATTTGCGCAGGGCGGCTTCCCGACCCCCTCCGGCAAATGCGAGTTCTTCTGCCAGCGCCTGGTCGATCTGGGCCAAGACGGCCTGCCCGACTACCTGCCCAACTACGAAACCGCGAAGGCGGGCGACATCTACCCGTTGGCCATGATCTCGCCGCCGGCGCGCAACTTTCTCAACAGCACCTTTGTCAATGTCAAAAGCCTGCGCGACATCGAGGGTGAGCCGTTGCTGGAAATGCACGCGGACGATGCGGAGCAGCGGGGCGTCGTATCCGGTGACCTTGTACGCATTTTCAATGACCGCGGCAGCTACCGCTGCAGCGTGCGCGTCAACCAGCGTGCCCGCCCCGGGGTCGTCAATGGCCTGGGCGTGTGGTGGCGCAAGCTCGGCCTGGACGGCAGCAATGTGAACGAGCTCACCAGCGAGCGCCTGACCGACATGGGTCGGGCCGCCACCTTTTACGACTGCGCCGTGCAGGTCGAACGCTATACGCCTGCGGTGTAAGATCTGCCGCCAGCCACTTTCAGAAGTACGTCATGCAGATCAAATCCATCGCTTTTTATTTTCTGCTGGCAGCTTCCCTGTCGGCCTGGGCGGATGATTCCGCCATCGGCTACGTCAAGACCCTGTCGGGCGAAGCCTCTGTCACCACCGGCAAAAACAAGGTGGCGGCCCAACTGGGAACGCCTTTATTCCAGGGCAGCCAGCTCAAGACCGGGCCCAAGAGCAGCATGGGCGTCACCTTCAAGGACGACACCGTGATGTCCTTTGGTCCCGACACCGAGTTGAGCGTGGACGAATACCTGTATGCACCGGCTCAGGGCAAGCTCAAGCTGGGCACCAAGCTGGCCAAGGGCAGCATGAACTACGTGTCGGGCGTGATCGCCAAACTGCAGCCCGATGCAGTGTCGGTAAAGACCCCCACCGGAACCATTGGCGTGCGCGGCACCCAATTTGTGGTGCTGGTAGAAGGGGCTGAGCAATGAAGCGCACTGCCCTCTCAAGCCGCCTGCTGGCCAGCATCTGCCTGGCCTTGCTGGCCGGTTGCGCGACACCACCGCCACACCAAAACCGGTCTTACGTGACCCTGCTGGCCAGCCCCGACGGCAGCGTCGGCAAGGTGCTGATCAGCGGCCCGCGTGGCCAGCAAGTGATTGATCAGGCGCATTACGCCGCCTTGCTGGACGGCTCGACCCCGGCAGCACCATCGGACGACGTCAGATTCCAAAAAGACTTCGACGTTGCCATCACCGCAAGGCCACAGTTGCCAGAGCACTTCTTCCTCTATTTTGAGAGTGGCGGAACACAGTTGACGGCGGCGTCCCTGGCTCTGATACCGCAAATTCTGAAAGAGCCCGAAGAACGCGCAACGGCTGACATGTCCATCATCGGACATTCCGATACCGTGGGTAACGCGGATTTGAACGATGCCCTGTCGCTCAAACGCGCCCAGGTGGTGGCGGATTTGCTCAAGAGCCGGGGCCTGAAGGTCGATGCGCTGACGGTGGAGTCGCACGGCAAGCGCAACCTGCTGGTGCCAACGCCCGACCAGACGCCCGAACCACGCAACCGGCGCGTAGAAGTTTCCATCCGCTAGTTATTTCTCGCTCATCACCATCAGGTCGCCGCGCTCCCCGGCGCTTAGGCGTTGGTGATGCAGTTGCACCAAGGGGTCCTGCGGCCAGGCCTGAGCCAGCTGTGCAAAGCGACTGGCGGCCTCGGGCAACTCCAGCTGCATGGCATCAAAGGCGGCGCGGTATTCTTCCAGCGGCGCGCGTACCAGCGCATCTTCCAACACCGGCTCAAACACCGCCAAGGCCTGCTCCTTGCCCTTGAGCAACAGCCTACCTACCGCTCGCACCAGGGCATCCGGATTGCCACGCAGTATGTCTTCCGACACACAGATGCGCGTGCCCAGCTGCTTGTTAACACTCTCCAGCCTTGCTGCGGTGTTGACCGGGTCACCCAGTGCGCGGTAGTCAAACATGGTGCTGCCGCCAAAGTTGCCCACAATCACCTCGCCGCAGTGCACGCCGATGCGGGTCATGCCAAAGGCTATGCCGGTCCGCTGAACCTGGCTGGAAAAGCCATTGGCAAACGCGTCCATTTCCAACGCACAGGCTAGGGCCCGTTCCCGGTGGTCCACTTGGGGCACCGGCGCCGAGAACATGATGGCCACGGCGTCGCCCACGATGCGGTCCAGTGTGCCGTCAAAGCGAAAGGCAATCGCAACCATCTGGTCCAGATAGTCGTTGAGCAGGCTGACCGCCAGTGCCGGATCTATGCTTTCCATCAGGCCGGTAAAGCCGGTCAAGTCGGTGAAGACAAAGCTGCAGGTCTGGCGCCGTCCGCCCAGAGCCATGTCGCCCGGGTGCGCCACCAGGTGGGCGACACGGTTGGGCGAGACGTAGCGCGAAAAGGCGCTCTTGATCCAGCGTTGCTCGCGCTCGCTGCTGAAGTGTTGCCACAGACTGCAGACCATGTAGCTCAGCAGCACACCCAGGGCCGGCGTGGCCGCGTCCAGCAGCAGGCGCTGCGACACAAAGGCCCACCAGGCGCCGCCCAGCAGTCCCACCAGCAGCACCAGGGTGGCGCAAGCCGCCGCCAAGGCACGCAGGCGCATGGCTAGCAGACCCACAAGCAGGCAGCACAGCGTCAGCACCAGCGACTCCAGGCCACGCGCCCAGCTCGGACGCTCCAGAAAATGCTTGCTCAGGATTTGCTCCAGTGCCTGCGCGTGCGCCTCCACGCCGGGCATCAGGCCCATGGGGCTGAAGCGCAGATCCACCAGACCCTGGGCCGAGCTGCCCAGCAGCACGATGTGACCGGCCAGCTGATCGGCAGGCACCTGGCCCGCCAGCAGCTTCCAGGCCGGCACCGTACGCGCCTTCACAGGTTCGGTGTAATGCAGCCACATCTCACCCTGCGCCGTGGTCGGGATGACGGCGTCGCCGACGCGGACCTCGGCCAGGCCGCTGTCATGCCCCGCGCTTTTCAGCACCACATTGTTGCTGCCCTGAGCCACGCGCAGCGTCTCGCTTACCAGGGTGCCTACTGGCGTGCCGCCCATCTGAAACACCAGCGGCACGCGGCGCACCACACCGTCGCCATCGGGCACAAAGTTCATGGCGCCGTTGCCCTTGGCCGCCTTTTCAAGAGCCGGCAAGGAACTGACTGCCGCATCAAAGTGATGCAGCCAACGGGGCTGCGGCTCACCCAAATAAACAAATCGCGATTTTTGCAGCGGCATGCGCGACTCTGCCACCCGCGCGGCGCCGACCTGGCCCGCTCCATCCAGTCCGGCAAAGCACAACACCGCGTCGCCCTGCTCCAGGCTGTTGGCGAGGACGGCGTCGTGGTCGGGCAGGGCTAACACCGTGGCACGCTGTTGGCCGCTCAAGTTCCATTGCTCGGCCGCCACCTTGGGCGAGGTGCGGTCGGGTTCGGCAAATAGGACGTCAAATCCCACCGCTGCCACGCCGGCAGCACCCAGCTTGTTCAGCAGTTCGGCCACCCGGGTGCGTGGCCAGGGCCACTGCCCCAAGCGGGCCAGGCTTTCTTCGTCCACGTCAAGCACCCGCACCGGAACGGCTTCGTAGACGCGCGGATGCCAACGCTGGAACTGGTCAAACTGACTATTGCGCAAGGCCCTTTGGCCGGGGCTGTCCAGCAACAGTACACCGAGCAGCACGGGTAGCAAGGGCAATAACCAGGCCCAACGCAAACCGGCTTTCTTTTCCATAGACTTCCCGCGAGGTGTTGTTGAGGTGCTTGTGTACGATACCATTCCAGCACGCGACGGCGAACCCACCTACCCTTGAAAGCAGCATGACGATTGCCAACATCAACCGCTTCATCCAGCTTCTGCAGGCCTCGTTTGACGCACTGCAGGCCCGGGTTTCCATAGCGCAGGTTGAACACATGGCAGTGCTGATCCACAGCGCCATGGAAAGTCCCAGACGGCATTACCATAGCTCGGGCCATGCGCTTTACATGTGCGAAGGCATGAGCCCACGCCAGGTGCTGGCGGCCAGCTTTCACGACCTCGTTTATATCCAGCTGGACGACGGTTTCCCAGCCCGGGCGGCCGACCTGCTGCACCCCCTGGCGCGCCGCTTGGGCGACGACATGTTGCTGCGCGACATCGCCGCCGACGACCGCACCCTGCAGCTCTGCCTGGAACTGTTTGGCTTTCATTCCGGCCAGGCGCTGCCGCTTTTTGGGGGCATGAACGAATTCTTCAGTGCCGTGGTGGCCGCACGCCTGCTGCAGCCGCATCTCGCAGAACCAGACCTGATTGCCGTGCTCGCCTGCATCGAGGCGACGGTGCCCTTTCGCGCGCCCGAAGCCGATGGCCGGGACTGCAGCCAGGCCCTGGCAGAACGGGTGCGCCAGCAGGCACGCAAGCGGCTGGGAATGTCGGATGGGGCCGCGCTTGATAGCTATGTTGGCGCTGTGATGAGCGACGCTATCCGCATGGCCAATCGCGATGTGGGCGGCTTTGCCGAGCCCGATCCGGCCCGCTTCGTGTCCGCCACCTGGCTGCTGATTGAAGAATCGAATGCGCCCCTGGCCTCGGTGGGCGTCTACACCCTGCAGGATTACCGCGAAGCGCTGAGCCGCATGCAGGCGTTTCTGGACTCCCTGCAACCCGGGCGTGTGTTCAGCCGCTACGGCGAGCAACCCTCGCCGCAGGAGTTCCTGCGTCTGACGGCAGCCGCTGCCACCAATATCGACTTTACCTGCGCCTTCTTGCGCCTGAAGATCACCTCCATCAGCATCATCGAAGCGCTGGCAAGAGCCACCGGCGGCAACGGCCCGGTGTCCATGTTTTTGGGCGACATCCGCTCCCCACAGGGCGTACCGGAACGCATTGAGGACTACCTGCCACAAGGCCCCGACACGCCGGGCCTGGACACGCAAATCCTGCTGCTGCTGGAAAAGGGCAGACCCCAGGACTCCAAGAATGACCTGACCGTCTCCCCTCTGACGGCATATATGTACCGTTGCCTGGGACCCGCCGGGAGTGCTGTGGCATTGCTCAATTCCGGGCGCATGGTGGCAGGCGAAATCGGCCCCGTGGAATTTCTGGCAACGCTGGCGCCGGAGATGTTAGACCGCATCATCGATGCCTGCGCCCGCATTGCCATTTCGCGCACCGAGCGACTGCTGCTGTTGAAGACGCAGCTGCGCTAAGCGCTACCCCTACTCAGGCGGACATGGCCGCCGCTGCAATCTCTAACGAACGCAGGCGCAGCTTGGTATCGAAAATATCGCAGACCAGCATCAGCTCGTCGGCCTCGGTCACTTCGGCGATTTTTTTCAAGTGCTCGGCCACCGTGGCCGGTCCGCCGATCACGGCCATGGCCAAAAAGTCGGCAATCGCGGCGCGCTCTTGATGGTCGCGGCTTTCCAGGTAGCCTGCCAGCGGCGGCTGCAGCGACTTTCGCTCGCCGCGCACAATTCCCGAGACGCGCTGGAAGATGCTGCTGGCCAGGAACTGCGCCTCGTCGTCTGTGCTGGCGGCCACCAGCGGGACACCCACCACCACACGCGGTTTGGCCAGCGTGGCAGATGGCTGGAACATGCTGCGGTAGAGATCTATGGCCTGCATCAGCATGCGCGGCGCAAAGTGCGAGGCAAAGGCATAGGGCAGGCCGCGTTGCGCTGCCAGCTGCGCCGAAAACAGGCTGCTGCCCAGCAGCCAGATCGGCACCTTGGTGCCCGCACCGGGCGAGGCGATCACGCGCTGGCCGGGCTGGATGGGCCCCAGCAACTGCTGCAGTTCGGCCACCTCGCGTGGAAAGTCCTCCTCGGTCTCGGCGCGGTTGCGGCGCAGGGCGCGCATGGTGATCTGGTCGGTGCCGGGCGCGCGGCCCAGACCCAGATCGATGCGACCCGGGTAAATGGCCTCCAGCGTGCCAAAGGCCTCGGCCACCACCAGCGGCGCATGGTTGGGCAGCATGATGCCGCCCGAGCCCACGCGTATGCTTTTCGTTGCGGCGGCGATATGGCCGACCAGCACAGCGGTGGACGAGCAGGCCAGTCCCGGCATGTTGTGGTGCTCGGCCAGCCAGTAGCGGGTGAAGCCTAGTTGCTCGGCGTGCTGCGCGGTTTGCACGGCGATGGCAATCGCCTCGGCAACGCTACCGCCCTCGCGGACGGCCACCAGATCGAGCATGGAGAGTGTGGTCTTGGACATCGCCCATTATCGGCAGCCGCTGGGCTAAGCGCAGCCCGGTCTGCAATGGCCTTTCATGGCACACCGCGCTGGCACCTATTGCGCGCTCGCCTCAAGAACCATCACCCGGCTGGCAATCATGTCCAGCGCGGCGCGGCTCACACCCTGCTTGTCGATCCAGACCTTGGGCGACAGGCTGCCGCAGAGCGACACGGCGTCGCCATCGCGCAGCGCCAGCAGGTCTTTGCAAACCACAGTGTCGAAGGCGATCACATTGGTGATCACCAACTCCGGCTGCGTGCCCTGCGCCCGCACCTTGGCCACGACAAAAATGCTGCTGTTCTTGCCCATGCGCTTTTCGGGTTCGCCCCAGATGTTGCCCGCTACCAGTCCTTCGATCATTCACTACTCCTATTCAAGGAGCTTGAGCTTAACGTGCCTAAGTCGGACAGCCGATTTGGCGCGTTCACTTCGGCTGCGGCCTTACAAACCATAATCGCAGACAAGCCACCGATTGCAGACGCTCACCGCCCCCCTACGCACCAAGGAAATCCCATGCAAACCAAAGCCGCCGTCGCCTGGAAGTCCGGTCAACCGCTGACCATTGAAACCGTTGACTTAGCAGGCCCCCGCGCGGGCGAGGTGCTGGTCGAAATCAAGGCCAGCGGCATCTGCCACACCGATTACTACACCCTGAGCGGCGCCGACCCCGAGGGCATATTCCCCGCCATCCTGGGCCACGAGGGCGCGGGCATTGTGGTCGATGTGGGACCGGGCGTCACCACCCTCAAGAAGGGCGACCATGTCATCCCCCTGTACACGCCGGAATGCCGCAGCTGCAAGTTCTGCTTGAGCCGCAAGACCAATCTGTGCCAGCTGATCCGCGGCACGCAAGGCAAGGGCCTGATGCCCGACGCCACCAGCCGCTTCAGCCTGAATGGCGACCCGATTTTTCACTACATGGGCACCAGCACCTTCAGCAATTACACCGTGGTGCCAGAGATCGCTTTGGCCAAGATCCGCTCGGACGCGCCCTTTGACAAGGTCTGCTACATCGGCTGCGGCGTCACCACCGGCATTGGTGCGGTGATCTTCACGGCCAAGGTGGAGGCCGGCGCCAACGCCGTGGTGTTCGGTCTGGGCGGCATTGGCCTGAACGTGATTCAGGGGCTGAAGATGGTGGGCGCCGACAAGATCATTGGCGTGGATTTGAACCCGGCACGCGAAGCCATGGCGCGTCAATTTGGCATGACGCACTTCCTGAACCCCAAGGACATTGAGGCAGCGGGCGGCAATATCGTCGATGCCATCACGCAGTTAACCGATGGCGGCGCCGACTATAGTTTTGAGTGCATTGGCAACACCCAGGTGATGCGCCAGGCGCTGGAATGCACACATAAGGGCTGGGGCCGCAGCATCATCATCGGCGTGGCCGAGGCCGGTGCCGAAATCAGCACCCGGCCGTTTCAGTTGGTGACAGGCCGCAAGTGGGAGGGCTCGGCCTTTGGCGGCGCCAGGGGCCGCACCGATGTGCCAAGAATAGTGGACTGGTACATGGAAGGCAAGATCAACATCGACAGCTTGATCACCCACACCATGCCGCTCGAAGACATCAACAAGGGCTTCGAGCTGATGAAGAGCGGCGAGTCGATCCGCGGCGTGGTGTTGTTTTAAAAAGTCTCCCACTCGTCATCGGACTTGCTGGCCGATGCCACCACCTTGGGTGCGGGCTTGGCAGCAGGCTTCGCGGCGGCGGGCTTGGGCAGCGCAACGGCTGCCCTCATGGGTGCAGGCCGTGCGGCTGCTGCCGGTGCCGGGCGCGGTGCGGGCGCATCCAGGCGACGCTCCTGACCCTTGAAGGGCGCGGCCTTTTGAGCGGGCGCCCGGACATGGGCCTTGGGCAGGAAGGCCGCTTGTGCTCCGGACCCCAGCTTGAACACCGCCACGGTTTGCTGCAGCTCGCTGGCCTGAGACTTCAGGCTCGACGCGGCAGCGGCCATTTCTTCCACCAATGCGGCATTCTGCTGCGTCACCTGGTCCATTTGCGTCACGGCCTCGCCCACTTGGCTGACACCGGCGGCCTGCTCGCTGCTGGAAGCGCTGATTTCGGCCATCAAATCGGTCACCCGTTTGATCGAATCCACCAGATCGCTCATGGTGGCTCCGGCCCGATCGACCAAGGTCGTACCCTGCTCCACCCGCTCCACGCTGGCGCCGATCAGGGTCTTGATTTCCTTGGCGGCGTCGGCCGAGCGTCCAGCCAGGGAACGCACCTCGCTGGCCACAACGGCGAAGCCACGCCCCTGTTCTCCGGCACGCGCAGCTTCCACGGCGGCATTCAGCGCCAGGATATTGGTCTGGAAGGCAATGCCATCGATCACGCCGATGATGTCGGCAATCTTGCGCGAGGCGTCGTTGATGCCCTTCATGGTCTGGACCACCTGGCCCACCACCTCGCCGCCCTGGATGGCAACGCCGGATGCCGTCATGGCCAGCTGGTTGGCCTTGCGCGCCGTGTCGGCATTTTGTTGCACGGTGGAGCTCAGCTCTTCCATTGAGGCGGCCGTCTGCTCCAGCGCGCTGGCCTGTTGCTCGGTACGCGCCGACAGGTCGTTATTGCCTTGGGCAATTTCGGCGCTGGCGGTGGCCACCCCTTCGGAGCCACGCTGCACGTTGCCCACAATGCGCACCAGGTTTTCCTGCATATGGCCCAAGGCTGCCAGCAGCGCACCGGTCTCATCGCCGTAACGGTTGGAGACGCTGGAGCTCAAATCTCCACCGGCCACCTTGGAGGCAAAGGCCACGGCCTCGCCAATAGGCCCGGTAATCGAGCGCGCCAGAGTCACCGCCACCAAGGCGGCAATCAGCGCGGCTAATACGGTCAAGCCCTCGGTCATGCTCTTGGCAAACACACCATCCGCCTCCATGGTCTGGCCGTCTCGGGCCATCGCATCTTCCTGGTGGATGATCAACGCCTGCACGACATCAAAATATTCCTTTTGCGGAGTCTGGAAGTCCACCAGCAGATAGCTTCCAGCTTCATCCAACTTGCCTTCCTCCAGCAGCTTGGTCAGCTTGCCGCGCGCTTCGGCATAGACCGCTCGCTTGGGCAAAGTAGCCTCCATCAATGCCAGCCCTGTCTGGCTGCGGACCAGCGGTTTAAGTTTGTTGAACAGTTCGGTGTTGGCGGTGGACTCGGCGTCCGACTTGAGCAGCCAGGACTTCATTTGCTCGGCGTCCTTGGCCGAAATGATGGCATTGCGCAGAAAGCGCGCCTGGTTGTTCTGGTGATCCTGGACTTCATTGAGCATCGCCACCTTGACATAGCGGTCCTTGAGGATGCTGTTGGCGCTGTCGCTCATGTGGTTGATGCGGCTGACTGCAATTGTCGCGACCAGCACCAGAAGCAGGATGACAATCCCGAATCCAATGCCCAGACGCTTGCCTATCCCGATGTTTGTGAGATTCATATGGGTCTTTGTAATGGATGCATCCGCCCGCCGGATGGCTAGGCACCCATTGTTCACCAAACCAAGGCCATGAAACTGACTTAGGTCAGGATAAAACCAAAATTTGGGCCCTATTGTTGCCGGCCTGCGGACAATTCCCCGAACTGGCACCTTCCAATGCCGACCCATCGACCTATCCTCAAGCCACTACCTCCATCAAGGTCCAGAGAATTTCCGGCTGGGCAGTGCTGGTGGCGGTGAGGTCCAGCGTCACAGTGCCGCCCGAGCGTGGCAACAGGGTCAGACGGTTGGAGTAGCTGGCGCCCGCCATCAGGGTGGGCATGCAGGCTTCCAACAGCATTTCGCCCACGCCATTGGCAAACAGATCGGTAAACGGGGCGCCCAGCAACTGCTTGCCCGAATAGCCCAGCATGCGTTGCGCCGTCGGATTGGACCAGTGAACCAGGGCCTGACGCGTCTTGATCACGCCCAGTTGCTGCAGATTTTGTAGCGCATGCAGTTCCGCCGCCTGGCTCGGGTTGCCGACCCGCTCCACAAGGTATGACTCGCGCAACACCAGCATCAGCAGGTCCTGATTCTGCGCGAAGATGCTGATGCTCACACTGCTGGGCGCGGCCCCCACGACCTGCTGGTACATGCCGGGCAGGGGCAGGTCTTCGCAGACCACGCAATAGGGCTGCGTGCTGGCTTCCACCAGGGCCTGGAGTTCGGGTCGGCCGCTGCGCAACAGATCAAAAATGTTATCCAAGCGCCCGTTGAATGCCAGCGGCATCAGCAGCTTGGCGGCCACCGGGTTGAGCATCTGGATATCGCCCTTGCGCGTGGCCTGCACCAGTCCCCAGGGGGTGCGGTACAGAAACTGCAGCAGCTCCTCGTACAAGGTTTCAAAGTTCTGTGGCATCGCCTGCTCCGCTCAAGAGGTGCGCTTGAGCAGCAGATACTGCAAACCGATGTCGGGATGGGAGAGCAGGCGCAGCTTGACCGGAGTCGGGCGCATGCGCCAGGTCAGCACAAAGTCCAGGCTCTCGTCCAGGGGGCGTGCGGCTTCGCTCGCGTCCAGAAACTTTTGCGCCACCATGAAGTTGTTCATGCACTGCGCCACTTCGGTAAACAGATGGCAGCCTATGACCCGCTCCGGCTTGACCCCGGTGGCCTGGGATTCGGTCAGGTTGTAGCGCCGCACCACGATGCCTGCGTCAAAGGCGATGACGCCAAAATCCAGCGCATCGAGCTGGCTGTCAATCAAGGCGTGCAGGTCCGTCAATACATTCCTGCCTTCAAATTGCACGTTCATATTTCCTCCTGAAAATTCAAAAAGTAGCTAGCACCTGGCACCGCCACAGCTGACTGCGATCGGCCAGGGGCTGGGGTTCACCGGAGCGCAGTTGCAGGGACTGGATGCCTTGGCCCGGAATATGGTGGCTCCATTGCAGCTGCAGCGGCCGACGGTTGAGAGCCGCAGTCTCGATGGCAAAAACAATGCCTGGCAGGTCTGTGGGCAAGACCCGGTTGAACCACTGCCGGACCCAGTCTGCAGGCCTGGCAGCCCGCGCCAGCTGCAGCCCATCAACACAGGCTTCGCTGCAATCGGCGCAGGCGTAAAGCCCATCGACATGGCGCTGCAGAGTGAAGTGCATGGCGGGCGCTGCGACAACAACGCTGATGCTGCGCTCGCTAGAGTCCTGAGCCGTGGCTGCCGGGCTTGTCATGGGCTTAGGTAGCGCTGTTCGGCTCTTGCAAGCGCTGGACAACCTGAGCCAACAACTGGTCCAGCCGGGCCGCCAGTTGTTGCACCAGGTCACCAGGAAGGACGCTTGAGTGCATCAGCAGCAATTCCAGCTGTTGCGCCTTGGCCTGGGTGCCAGCAGCACCCAGAAAGCCGGCCGAGCCTTGCAGCTTGTGCACCAGCTGCTGCAGCGCCTCATGCTCGCCCGCTGACAGATGACGCAACATGGCTGCGGGTACGTCGGCATAAAAGTCCACGAAGGTCTGCAAGAACTGCCTTCGGCTGGCCGCCTTGTTCAGGCGCTGGTCCAGCTCGGCCCAGTCCACCAGCGACCGGGCGGCTTCGGCCGCGGACGCTGGCGTGGCGGCGACCCGATCGCAGGCCTGCAGCAAGACATGCACCAACTGGTTCACGTCCACGGGTTTGGTGATGTGGGCCCGCATGCCGGCATCCAGACAGCGCTGGCTATCCTGCGGCATGGCGTAGGCGCTCAGGCCAATGACCGGCAGGCTCGGGCGCAAGTCCAGGGCACGGCGCGCCGTTTCATAGCCATTGATGCCGGGCATCTGGATGTCGGTCACCAGGGCATCAAAGTGCTGTGCGCCGGCCAGCAGGTCCAGTGCCAGCAGACCGTCGGCCTCAATCTGGATGACGGCCCCTTCCTGTTCCAGCAGCTCGCGCAGCACCCACTGGTTGACCGGATCGTCCTCGGCCGCGAGGATGCGCATGCCCGCCAGGCGCTGCAG
>Ga0118677_10000371_pt1 | contig 98757 bp, 75 predicted proteins | sample AliMusrvi5mmetaG_FD_86154 | JGI IMG/M metagenome (GOLD analysis project Ga0118677, IMG submission 86154) | reverse complement strand
CCAAGCTTTCCAAAGACGATGGAGCCACCTGGCAATCGACTTCCCTGATGTTGGATGAGCGTACGGGAGTCTCGTATCCAGACGGGGTTGAGGCGCCCGATGGCCGGATATACATCATCTACGATCACAATCGCGGGGACCGCCGCTATAGCGTGGGTACCGAAGAGCGAGAAATCCTGATGGCAGTCTTCACGGAGCGCGACATCGAAGCCGGGCGGCCAGTTGATTCCCGAACCCGTTTGCGGGTGACGGTTAACAAGCTTCTCTGAGCTACTACTGGAAAAGCACGTGAGGTAACATTATTTATAGTATCCAAATTATCCCGGATTCGGTAGACTGTTTATCTTTGCGAAGTGTGCGCTAAAAGATACAGTTTGATTGCAGATGCATACGATGATAGGCAGCTATTATTCGCAAAATGCCGATAAATTAATGTTTATTGCTTTGGCGCGCATTTTGCGTTGGAAAACAGCAGGTAATAATTATGTTATTATGAATAGTCGTGAAACACTTTTAGCGTGAGTTTTTCAATGATAAAGTGCTTGTGGCAAGGGGTCGTAACAATTAAGGGTGACATTATGAAATTATCATCAGTGGCGGTTGGGTTTGGGGTCTTGCTGGCGTTAGGTGCGATGGGTGGAAAAGCGGAGAATGCGAAGAAGCCGGAGATCGGCTATGGGCATTGCGCCACGTTTTCGCCTCTGAAAAAAGCGCCGACGCTGGACGGCAAGATTGAGCCCGGTGAGTGGGATGGCGCAGTGCGGACCGTTAACTTTCTCGCGACCCAGGTTCCCCAGCATCAGATGATGGATCCGCGCCTGGGGACAACATACTGTGGATTTACCGAGGACCGGCTCTATATTGCGGTGGTAAGCGAGTTGCCGCCCCGGCCCGCCAGAGGGCCGTATTCGTATGGAACCAAGCGTGATGCGGATGCCATCTTTGATCCCAATGCCGTTGAAATCTGGCTTGACCCCAACCGGGACCGGCGCGATTCAGGGGAGGGAGATCAGAGTTTCTATCAACTCTTCGTCACCACCCTCGGGACCACGGCGGATCTTCGTGTCACTCCGGGGAAGGCGCCGGACAGCGGGTGGGATCCGGATGTCCAGACCGCCCAGGGTATCGACACGACCAATAAGATCTGGACCACGGAAATTTCCATCCCTTTCAAGGATCTCGGCTGGACCGGACCGGTCATCGGCCGGTCCATCGGCGTGCTCATCTCCCGCAACTACAAGTCCCCGTGGTGTCAGGTGACCTGGTTCCCCCATAAGATTGTCTTTGTCTCGTGGCAGTTTTATCCACGCCTGTATCTCACGCAGGATGAACCGGCGGTTGCCATTGAATCCCTGGGCGACAAACTGTTCAAGGCCCAGCCGGATTTCCGCATCAAGATCCGCAACCCGGGTCCGGCCCGCAAGGCGCAGGTCAACCTGCACATCACTTCCACCGACATGCCTGACATCAAGGATCAAAAGGAATTGGATCTGCCCGCCGATGGCGCCTCGGACTACACCTTCGCCGTTCCGCCTGAGAGACTGCATGTTTCGGCGGACCATAAGATGATGATCCACATCGGATCCGCCGATCAGGCGAAAACCTGGTTCGATTATTCGGCAAGCTGGTCGGCCAACCCGCTGACGGCCATCGGCTGGACCTGGGAACGCCGTTCCATTGCGAGAAAGTGGGACATCCGTATGGAGGCCAATCCGGCGGACTCATTGAGCTTTTCGGTCTACCCCTACTACAATCAAATCAACCTGAATGTCGATGCCGGGGCGATGGTGGTGGATCCCGAGGAAGCCGACAAGGACAAGGTCTCGGATTCCGCCTTGGTCACGATCACGAACGCCGCAGGCAAGGAACTGGCGAAAACTGAATTGAAATGGGATCGCAGCAAGGGTCAACGGGGGGCGGGGCATTCATTCAAATTCAAGGACATTCCGGAAAGTGAATACACCATTACGGCGGTTTTCAACAAGCAGCCCGGACAACCCATTTCGAAAAAATTCTCTCGGACGAAGTTCGAATTCGAGCATAACACGCGCGGCCTCACCGACAAAATCTATCCGCCGTTCGAACCGGTGACGGTGGATAAGAGCACCGTCAAGGTGGTGGGACGGGAATACGGGGCGGGCGATTTGGGGTTATGGAAATCTGTCAAGAGTGTGGGCGAGGAGTTGCTGGCGGGACCGATTGTCTTGAAGGCGACAGGAGCCAGGGAGCAGGGTTCAGGAGCAACGAATCTGAGTGAGCAGGTGGAGGAGCAAATCCTGATCGGCAAAGGGCGGTTTACCAGCGTTAAGCCGACGGCGGCGGTTTATGAAGGTATTGCGCAGCACCCGGCGGTGACGGTGAAGAGCCGGTGTACTACGGAAATCGATGGTTGTACCAAGGTGGAGTTGACCTTGTTGCCACCAGGTGGTGGGGGGTGGTTCTCAAAGAAGCCTGAACCCCGAACCTTGGACGCTCTCGTTCTGGACATTCCGCTCAAAGATGAACTGATGCCGTTGTGGCATGTGAGCACCACCCAGTTGCGTGTGAATCCGGTAGGCGCGACACCGTCCGGCACAGGGGTTGTGTGGAACAGCGCCAAATTCCCGGACGGGAACTGGTTCGGGAATTTCAAGTGCTATTTGTGGCTGGGCGGAGCGGAACGCGGGTTGGCCTGGTTTGCCGACAATGACCGGGGTTGGACGCTCAAGTACGATCAGGGAGGCAAGAATTTTGCTCCGTGCCAGGAGATCATCCGCAAGGATGGCGTGTTGACGCTGCGAATCAACCTGGTGCAGAAGCCTGTCAAGATTACCGAACCGCGCACGATTGTGTTCGGTCTGATGGCCAGTCCCGGCAAACCTATGCCCAAGGATTGGCGGAGGGTGCTACCTTGGTGGGCCGATCTTGGGCCGGGTTATGAAAAGCTGCCGACCGCCAAGTTCAATATGTTTACAGGTATCGGGATGGAGGAGATTTTCTGTTCCGCGTATCCGATCAACCGTGACTATTCCCTGTTCGACGCGATTCGCCGGATCAAGGGCACGCCCGGAGGCGATATGGTCAGGGCAAAAGGCACGGACGCCTTCCTGAAAGACTGGTTGAAGCGCAATGGGCTCGACAAGCCTAAGTTGGATGAAGGCCAGCAGCGCGCCAGATCGCGGGCGCCGGGCGAACTGGCGATGGGCGGCATCGGCGGCACCTACAATGCGCAGTACTGGGATGAATATCATGGCGACAGTTGGCGCTATCCCGAGCGGCAGGTTTTTGCGGGTGAGTGGAATGTCAACAACATGGCCCAGAGCCGCCGGGATTTCCGTTGTTACCATGCGGAGGAAACCGTCAAGCGCGGATTCGGACTCTATTTCGACAACGCCTTTCCCCACGCTTGCTACGACACGACGACCAGTGATGCCTATGTGATCCCCGGTCTCGGCACGCAGCCGTCGGCCAATCTCTGGGCACAACGCGACTACCACCGCCGCATCTGGAATATCATCCAGGAATCTGGCGGCAAGGCGGGCGGCAGTCGGCCGATCTCCATGATCCATATGACGAACACCGGCATTCTGCCTTATCTCACGTGGAACGACATGAATATCGATCTCGAATGGTTCTACGGCCCCGAGCCTCAGCAATCCAAGTATGCCCACCAATTGCTGCTGGCCGAGTCCGCCGGGCGGCAGTTCGGCTGCTATCCTTTCGTCCTGGCCACAGTGCAGGACTGCAAGTCGCCCGCAGAAGAGCGTATCGCGAAACGGTCCAAGTTCGGCGCCATGGCTGTGCATGAAATCAAGATCGACGGCCAGGGTAGCGGCCTGCAAATGTCGATGTGGCGGATCCTCTTTGACTTCGGGTACGGCAAACCGGAATGCACGGTCTTTAATTACTGGGACAAAACCTATCCGGCGGCCTGTGACAATCCCGAGGTGAAGTCGTTGTTGTTGGCCAATGGCAAGGAACTCCTGCTGGTTGTTTGCTCGTGGGTCAAGGATCCGGTGACGGCTCAGTTCACTTTCAACACCAAGACGCTCGGGGTGACGCCCTCAGCCGTCGAGGACACGGAAAAAGACGCCATCAGTTCGAAACTTCCGGCAACATATGATGCCGCCTCATCACGGTTAACTCTTGGCCTGGAAGGATATGGCGTGAGAATCATGAAGTTGAAATGACGGCATCCTCCTTCCATATAGTTAGCGGGAGCACGTTGCCGGATGACAGCAAGCGTATTCTGCCGTTGTTGGGCAACGATGAAATCAAGTTGTGCGTGGATGCCCGTGGCGCCATGCACGACTTTGAGCCCTTTCCCAGCTTTCCTCCACCGCGGATTACCTGGACCGGCCGCCGTCATGACCGGCGCAACGACCGCTATAACAGCAACCTGTTTGAGTGGGGCTTTCTCAACGTCACGCTTGACGACGAGGAGTCCCTCCCTGCGGTGACCGGTTGGCGGCAACGGTTGGTGCCGCGTGAGGGTATCGTCGAATCGGAAGTCCGGCGGGGACAGACTGTCGAGCAGACGACGAGTCTGGTTCATCTGCAGCGCAACTTGTTCGCGATTCATCGCGAGTACACCGGGTTGCCTCAGGATCGGGCGTGGAAGGTACGCGCCATCTTTACCTTTTGTCACGTGGGGACCGAAGTCCCGCCGTTTCGCGCAGCCTGGAAGCCACGGCGCGCCTGGAAGAACGGAATTTCGGCAGATACGACAGCGGATGGCTTGGTCCTGTATCGTGGCTGTATCGCGTTGTTTACCGAAACGGAGTGTGGAATCCGTTTCGCAGGCAATCAACTCGAAGTGTTCTTCGACCTGCCGAAGTCCGGGGCCTTTACCATTTACCTGTCGATGCAGGATGACCTTGGCAATGATTCCCAGGCGATTGCCATCCCGGATGATCCCTGGATGTCGCCGATGGTGCGCGAGATCAACCGTGAGAACCTGGCGCGCCCGCTCGAGAAGCCGGATCCGGCGAAGGCCACGGACGCCTTGCGTAAATGGGTGGGCAAGCAGGGATACTCGGGTGTTTTAGCCACCCAAAAGGCGGCTTGGGCAAAGTTTTATGACGAAGCGAACATCCAGTTGCCTGCCGCCGAAGAAAAGCTCTGCGCCGCACTCGACTCACAGCTTTACAACTTGCGCTGCAGTTACACTCACTACTCATTACCCGCCAACCCGTTCAATAGCTCCTGGGGTGCGCCGTATTTCTGGGACGAGCGTTTCGGGTTGGAGGGTTTGCTGGCATCCGGGTCTTTTGAGATGCCACGACGCATCCTGGAGTGGCGCCGACGGCTTTTGCCGTTTGCCTGCATGATGACCGCCGGACGTGGCGCCCGCTATGTTCCCAGTGCCATCGAGACGGGGGCCATGATTGCGGACCGGAATGTCACGCAGTTCACGGAGTTCTTCCAGATGGGAGTGTTTGTTTACGATGTCTGGCTCTATTGCCGGTATGTCGACGACCCGGAACTCTGGCGTCGATTCTATCCCATCATTCGTGAGTGTGCCGAATTCTACCGGAACTGGTTGCTGGTCGAATTGCCGGGGAACAGCCTGATGATTGTGCCGTTGACCGATGTGAATGAATCGGAATACCCGGTGCAGGACGGGCGGTACACCGCTTGCGCGGCCGCACTGATCCTGAATCTGGCCTGGATGATCGGTGATAAGCTCGCCATTCCTGATGACGCACTTCCTGAGTGGAAGCGCCTTGGGGCGATGGCGTTACATATGATTCAAAATGAAGAGAAGGCCAGACGGTGTTTCCTGGACTACGAACTGGAACGATTGCCTGTTACGGCGATTCGTCCGGATCCGACTGTTGAGCAGTGGCGGAAGAACTGGCTCAAGCGCAATGCTCCCCAAAACCAGATGGACGGTTCCGGCGCCAATGTTGCTGGAGAAGTGACGCATTTGCCTTTCTGGTCTTGGGAAAGTCTGCAGCAGGCCTGGATAGATGCGGCATTGCAGCAGCCGGAGGAGGCTGAGCGGCAGTTGAAGAAGAGCCTTACCACCATGATGGATTTTGCGGCGCTTAACGAAAGCGCGAATGTGGAACTGACCAACGTGCATCATCCGTGGTTTACCACGGGGGCGGGGGCGTTCCTGCGGGCTTTAACACATATGCTGATTATTCCCCGTGAGGAGGAGATCGTGTTGCTGCCTGGTGTTCCGGCCACATGGCGGGATCTGGCGTTCACCATGCCGACGTTTGGCGGTGTCATGGTGGAGGTTAAGCTTGTGGAGGGTCAGCTTACTAGGCTGAAGCTCAAGGCTGCCCGTCCTGGCTCGGGTAAGGTCCGGGTGACTATTCCCAAACATTTTCTGCAGAATCCTGCTACCCTCAGCGCGGCCGCCACCGAAGATGGGGGCGATCATTGGATGATGGAAGTAGGTATTGATAAATGAATAAGGCGAATGAAGTGACGTTGCAGAGCGACAAACTCTGTGTCCGGATTATCCGGCATGCGGAGAACATATCCGTGGTGGTTGAAGATCTGGTGGGTGGCCGCCAGTGGGGTCCTGTGCCGTTGTTGGCGTTGGAAGTCCATGAAAAGGCGCTTCGCCGTGAGGATCGACTGGATCGATACCGGATTGATCTATTAGAAAAAACGGCTGATGGTGTGCATGTGGTGGTGGGAGATGGTACCCGCAGTGTGTCGGTGGGGCTCATGGTGCGATTGCATGGGGGTGAGTTTTCGGTGTCTGTGTCCCCCTCCGAACTTGTCGAATCCAACTCCAAGCTGTACCGCGTATTTGCGGTGGATTTGTTACCGGGGCTGATGGGCGTCGGTGTTGATGGAACGCTTTTGTTACCGGTGGCAGGCGGAACGATCTGTCGACCGGCAAAGAAGCCTGCGGTGAGTGACCGGTTCCTGATCTATCTCGAACAACCCCGCTGGGAGCTTTGCACCATGTTGCCGTATTGCGCGGCGTGGGATGAGGCTGGGGGCCTGGTGTCGATCGCGACCCGGGGAGCCTGCGAGGCGGAGTGCCGCGTGGCCACCGATGGACAGGGCCGAGGCCAGACTGGTTTTGCCGCATCGTTCCGACGTTTTTGGCCGGATCCGGTGGAGGAGGAACTTCGGGAATTCAGATTTGTCCCGATGCCCGCCAAGGTGGACCCGGTGCATTTTTGCGCCAAACGGTTACGCCGTCACATCATCGAGGATTTGAAGGCCCCCACGCTCAAGCAACGGGCTGAGGCGTCGCCGGAAGTGGCCTATCTGCTTGATGCCGTTGTGGTGAAATTATTCCACGGAATGCAGAGCCAGGGTTTGGCGATGTACGAGGTGAGTGAGGGACCCGTGGTCTTTCAAAATGTGATGACGTTTGCCGAGGCCCAAGGAGCCCTGCAGCAACTGCGCCAGGCGGGAATTCCCAAACTTTACACCCAGAGCGTAGGATGGAACACGCTCGGTCATGACGGTCTGTATCCCACCCGCTTCCCTGTGGAAGAGTCCCTTGGCGGTGAACGGGCGTTCCGCGAGCTATTGCGCTTCGGTCATGAGCTGGGTTACCAGCTGAATGTTCACGACAATTTTCAGATGAATATTCCCGACAGCCCTGATTGGGACGAGGACTGCATCATTCAGGATATTTACGGCGAGCCGCTGTTGCGCGGTTTCTGGGCGGGTGGGCCTGAGTATGCGTCATGGCCGTTGGCCTTTTCCTATGAACGCATGGAGGGCCATATGCGCAAGGTCAAGGAGTTGGGCGTGCAAGGGATGTACTACTGCGATTACATGGTGGCTCCCCTGGAGGTGAATTACCATCCGCGCCACCGCGGCTCACGCACGCAGCACATGCAGGGAATGACCCGGCTGTTTGAAACGGCCAGGCAGGTGTTCGGCGCGGTCAGCACCGAGTTCGGCACCCTGCCGGGAGTGGTGGCTTGTGACAATGTCGCGAGTGTGGGGGGGCGCCATGGTCGATCTGACTGGCCTGTGACCGCGCTGCTGGACGAAGTTGTGCCGGTCTATACTTTGGCTTTGCAGGGGCTCACGATGATTCAGGCCAATGGCGGGCCCACGTGGCACAATGCCATGACGGCGATTGTTTATGGCCAGCATCCCCGCGATGAGTGGGGCATCCGGCCCATCAAGATGGGTGGCATTGAAATCTTCAATGAGCGTCGGGTCCAGGCGCTCAAGGCGCTGCATGACCTGTGCATCGAAAAGTTCGGGAGCCTGCAACTTCAAGAATTGACGAAGTGTGTGATGTCGGCGGATCATGTGGTACAAAGTACTTTCGCTGATGGGACGGAGGTCGCGGCTGACTTCGGGAAGTTGGAGTTGATCATCAACGGCAAACGACTGGAAAAGCCCGCAGCTCTGTTATAATTTTCGTATTATCAGGAGTTGCTGATGATTAATCTGGGTCCGCAATATTACCGTCCGCCATTTCCCCTTTCGAAATTCTGGAAGGAAGACATCGGGAAAATCAAGGAATCCGGCTTCAACTGTCTCCAGTTATGGGTGATGTGGTCCTGGGTGGAATCGAAGCCGGGGCGCTTCAACTATGACGACTATGACCGGATTATTGATGAGGCGGAGGAACGCGGGCTCAATGTGGTGCTGAGTACGATTGCCGAGATTCATCCGTACTGGATCCACCGGGTGATCCCCAACTGCGAACTTGTCACCAACCTGGGGCATAAGGTCGTTTCTGAAAACCGGAACGAATGTCATAACGGCTTAACCCCCGGCGGCTGTTTTGATCATCCCGAAGTCTGGAAACGGATGTCAGGCTTCATTCACGAGACCGCCATTCATTACAAGGGCCGGAAGAATATCGCCGGGTGGGATGCCTGGAATGAACTGCGTTGGAATGTCCAGGCCGATGGGCCGGTCTGCTACTGTCGGCACACCGTGCAGCGTTACCGGGATTGGCTCGAGGAGAAGTTCGGCAGCCTGGAGGGACTCAATCATGCATGGATCCGGCGCTACGATTCCTGGGCGGATGTCCTGCCCGGGAAACACACCTACCGGCCTTTCACCTCGACCATGTCCTTCGCGCATTTTCTGACCTGGCGTTCGAACCGGCATGCGGAGGACCGGTACCGGATTATCAAGGAGGTCCATCCGGATAAAGTGGTGACTGCGCATGGGCCGAGTCCCTGCATGCTGTATGTGGGGGACGTTTCCCTGGATCAGGCATTGAATCGGGGGAATGACTGGTTTATTGCCGACAAACTGGATGGCATCGGCTGTTCGAATTTTCCAGCCTGGTGGACCGATATGCACCATGCTGATTATACCGCGAGCATGGAGATGATCCATTCCGCCGCGCGCGGGAAAAAGTTTTGGATCAGTGAACTCCAGGGGGGGCGGTCCAATTATGGGTTTGTTGTGGACCGCCCGGTAAGGGCCGTCGACCAGCAGCGGTGGATCTGGAACAGCATTGCCTGTGGCGCGGATACCGTTCTTTTATGGTGCTGGCGGGATGAGGTTTTCGGCAGTGAATCGAATGGCTTCGGGTTTATTGGAAATGATGGCTTTGCGGCTGAACGTGTTGCCGCCATGCAACACACCGGGAAAGTGCTGCGCGACAATTCCAGCCTGATTGAGAACTACCGTCCGGGGACAGCAGAAGTCGCGATCCTGTTCAGTCCCCAGACCTATTACCTGTACTGGGCGCAGGAAGCGTCGGCAAGGAGGCCCTTGAATTCGGTGAGGGGCTTCTGCAAGGCGCTGATCCGCCATTCGGTTCCCTTCAAGATTGTAGAGGAGGAACATTTGGAGGAACTGGCCGGAGTTAAAATCCTGTTCCTGCCGCGGGTAACGGTCCTGGATGACGGGACCATTGCCAAACTCAAGAAATTTGTGATGGACGGAGGTACCCTCTACAGTGAAGCGGAAACGGGGGCCTGGGATTCGAAAGGGATATTCAGGCATCCTGACGAGCGGTTTCCGGGAGTGGATTCAGGTGTTACTGAGATTGGCCGGAGGCAAGTGCCGAATAACCCCTTGTTCTCTGCGAAAGTTTCCGGGAAGACCTACAAGCTCAAGGCCTCGCATTTGCTTTCTCCCTGGCGCGCAACCAAGGGGGATCGTTTTGCGGCATTTGCCGGCGAAGAGGGGGCCATGCTCTCGCAGGTGAAGTTGGGCAAGGGCAGGTTGATTCTGTGCGGGACCTATCTTGGAGACGAATATGACAAGGCCTGTTATTCCGGCTTTGAAAACCTGATAGTGAAATTCGTCAAGGAGTCTGGCGCCAGCGCGGGCGTGATCAAGATTGCCGCCAAAACGAAGGTCGATTTTGACTCCTATGTCTATGTGCGTTATGGCAAGAGTCAGGGCCGGGATGTGGCATTCGTGTTTTTCCCCGCAGACTGCACAGTGGCGACATTGCAAGTGAACGGGGATTTGTTCAAGGGAGACACCGTGACGGACCTCTACGCCGGGCGGGAATTGATGATAAAAAAAGTCGGTGCAAAAAGAACGATCAGGCTTTCCGTTGGCGCATCTAGGATGGCTATCTTGAGAGGGAATTGATCAGGGCAAGCGGGTGGTTAATCTTCTTCGGCAGACTGCTTAACCGCGCAAAGTGTGCGCTAAAAGATACAGTTTTATCTTAGATGCATACCGTAATAAGCAGTAGACGTTCATAAATGCTTTGAAATACATGTGTTTTGCTTTGGCACACATTTTGCATAAGCAAACAATCGGTGCTAATTGTATTCTTGTGAATGGTCGTGAAACACTTTGCAGTGTTTTCTCTTCACTGATGAAGAGCTTTTGGTGAGGGAGCTTGAAATTAGGGATGATATATGGAGGCGATGTGATGACAAAGTCCAGAGAGACGATACAAACGGTGTTGATTATGGCCGTTCTTTTTTTATCCCTTTTGTTCTCAACAGCGGGGCAGGCGGCTGAATCGCCCACATCCTATGGTGCGGCGGCTGTGGTGGATGCGGCTACTGTGCGTATTCCCATGACGGAGAAGCCGCCGACGGTTGATGGTGTGATGGAGAAGGGGGAGTGGGAGGATGCCACGGCCTTTTCGGGGTTCTGGTATGACAAGGCGGCAACCGATTTTAAATATATTGCACCGGCTCAGACCCAGCAGAAGGTCTACATGATGTATGACAAGGACAACCTCTACATTGCGGTTGTTTATCCCGTTTATCCGGAAGGAACCTGGCTGAAAGCCAATGGCCGGTTTCCCGATGTTTTGATGCATCCGCAGTACGGGGCTCTGTGGGATGACCACATCGAATTAGAGCTCCGCCCTTATCATGACACGGCGCGTGGATTTAAACTCGGACTGTTGCGCTGGGATATCAACTCGATCAATACCATTTGTGATTGGACCTGGTCGCTGAAGTATGGGACCTATCAGATGGGGTGGAAGTCCAAGGCCATCATCCGGTCCAAGGTGGATGATAAGAACTGGGTGGCGGAGTATGCCATCCCCTTCAGTTCCATGCTTTGGGAGGATTATAATGGAAAAGACGACGACGGTGCGCCGTTGGTTACGATTCCCCCGCCGGATGGCACCAAGTACCGGTTCTGGTTTCACTGCGGTATTGGGGGGGCCGGTCCGCCTCTCACGCATGTGTTTGATCAGCACGTATGGAATACCACCAAGGCGCAGCTGCTGTTTGATGCCAAAGCCTGCAGTTTTCAGATCAATGATCTGGGCCCGTTCATGGAGGACATGATCGACGTCAAGTTGACGGTCAAGAATCATAATAACCGTTCGGAAACGATGCGGATCGGATTCTTTGTGGAGAATGCCGAAGGGTTGATCTATTCCAGCTATGATGCCCCCAATCTCAAGGATGGGATGCTGGAACTCCGTCCCGGTGAATTGCGCGAGCTGCGGCTCAAGAAGGCGATGCCCGGTATTTCAACCGATGGCAATGTCCTGTGGTTCGATGTGCGAAGCGCGGGCTCGCCGGCCAAAGTGCTTTTCCGCGCGCGGCTGATGAAGTTCCATTCCATGGATGGGGCTTCAGAGACGGCCTCGAGGAAGGTTGTGGATCCGCTCACCAAGGAAGTCACTTCCATCGTTGTGACCAACCTGTATGTGGATTCCTTTCTGAACAGCCTGACCAATGCCCGGGCCGGCACCCGGTCCGACTTTACCGCCCGGTTTCAGTTCTCCCAATATGACAAGCGGATCTTCACGGTACTTGACCGCGGTGGCCCGGCCGCCAGTGATGAGGCCAAAAGCGCCGTTGAAGCCAAAATGATTGTGATGCGGGACGATGCGGAAGAGACGCTGATGAAGGAAGTGATCATTCCCTTTACCAACGACTTCGGGTTTTTTCTGTTTGATGTCCCCGACATGGCCAATGGGGAGAAGTACAAATCCACGATCTTGCTGTTCGATAAAAACCAGCGCATTGTGGGAGAGAAGAATCTGAACAAATTCACCTACAAGACCGGCCCCTGGATGAATAACAAGCTGGGCTTGGACGACGTGGTATGGGAAGGGTTCGAGACGATCAAAACAGAGGCCACCGGGCTGGAGACGATCAAGCATAAGATTGTCGTTTCGCCCCTGGGTTTGCCTGCGCAGATTTCCATCAAGCCGGATGTTCGCGAGTTGCCGCTTGAAAAGCGAGCCCCCGGCGGGGTGATGACGGATGCGGAGTTGTTGGAGCTTGGCCGTGGCCCGCAGTTACGGCGCCCGGTGGAATTGGCGGCCATCGTGAATGGGACCCGCGTCCTGGCTCAGGTGGTTAAACCCGCCGCATTGGTGCGGACCGGAAAGAGCGAGGTTGAATATGCCGCCACACTCAAAATCGGGCCATTGGATGTGACCCTGCATACCCGGTATGATTGCGATGGCTCCATGAACTGCAAAATGGAGTATGGTTCCGATCAGCCGCAGAAGATCGACCGGTTCGAATGGTTGATGCCGCTGGATGGCCAGGTCGATATGGCCTTTTCTGAGACAGGTAAGGGAGGGATGACGGCTGCCGATACCTGGGAATGTACGCTCCCGAATAAGGAGGGGATCGTGTGGAACTGCAACTCCGTTGGCCGTGAATTAGCCTATGGCCGGTTTGTGCCCTGGTTCTGGTTCGGGAGTGCGGACCGCGGGTGGACCTGGTTCTGCGACAGTTCGGAAGGCTGGGTCATGGATGCCGAGGGTGACACGATCCAGATGGAGCGTGACAAGGAGGGCAGGGCCTCGATGCGCGCCCTGTTTGTGAATCATACGGCGGAGATCAAGGGTAAGCGCAAGATCGAGTTTACCTTGCTGACGTCGCCAGCCAAGAGTAAGCCCAAAAACTTCCGGGCAGCGGCCTGGCACTATACCCTGGGCCCGTCCTGGTGTTCGGGCTATTGGACGGAGCCCTACGATTTGCCGGAGGCGACGCTCAAGGCGCAATGGCGTCAGGCGGCCTCGGCTCCGCAGGACCTGCCGGAATCCGAAATGACAAAGTGGCGCAAGGATGAGCCGCCGTTCATGCGGTACGGCAAATGGCGTAATGCCCAGGCGGGGTTCACGGCGGAAGCGCCTAGCACGGATCGCATGTGGGAGGATAAGGCCACGTACCTGTTCGAACGTCAGATCCGGGTCGGCCGCCGCGTGGGCTGGCATATGGATGAGTATTGGCCGATCCAATTCGGTCAATCCGATAATATGGCCATGGGTAATGGATACCTGCGCGATCCGTCCACTGTGACCACCAATTCGCCCCTGCCTTGGGAAACGGGGTATACGACCGCCAATATGCGCAATCATTACAAGCGGTTGGCCCGAATTTCTCAAATCAACAATGTGCCGCAACGGCATATGAGCTGGTCAAATAGTGAAGCGACGATGCTGGAGTCGTTCTGGTGGGCTTCCGTACTGGTTGAGGAGTGCGGCGCAATGCACCGCTCATTTGATGTGGACATGGTGACGCAATTTCCCAACTCGGTCTACCGGTATCTGGCTCATAATTGGTCGGGGTTGGTGACTGCGATCATTGCGGATGCCACAGAATCCGAGTATGGCGACGACAAGCGACTTGACCGTCAGCAGATGGGGCGCGCCTTGTTGAATGATATCGGGCTTACGCCGACAGGACCGCATGGCATCATTTACCACCGTGAGGATATGGTGAAGCTGTTTTCTGTAATGACAGAGTTTGGATTTTTTGATGACCAGAATATTGAGAAGATTCCCTTCTGGCGCAATGCTCAGGCAGTCCGGATCGGGGATAAGCCCTCGACTGAGAGTGAGGTTTATGTGACGGTCTATCGTCGGCCGCTCAAGCAGGGCAAAGGCTATCAGGCCATGTTCGTGGTAATGAACGAGAGCTTCAAGCCGAGAGAGCTGGCCCTGTCGCTGGTGGATGTGAACCGGTTGCTGGGTGGCGCCAATACACTCAAGGCGGCGGATGTCCGGTCCAAGATGCAACTCAAGGATGACTTGAAAGGCTGGTGGGACGGGGCAAAGGATCGGGATGCCAAATCGACGGTCCTGATGGATCTTGAGACGGGTGACGTGGTGGCGCGGCAGGCGGGTGGGAAGGAAGTTTACGGCCCGGTCTTCATCCCGTATCACGATTTCCGTGTGTTTTTTGCGCAACATGAGGAGGGGAAATAATCATGACAACACAATTTTCAATTCAAATGAAGTCGTGTGATGAGCGTATTCTAGGTAGGGTGGCCAGGCCCTTGGCCGCCGTCTTAGGTCTATTGGCCGCTGTGCTTTCCGCTTCAGCCTCGACCAATGGGATTGCTCTGGTGGGCGATCAGGCGACTGTGGGCCGGTTAAGCTTTCAGATCGATTCCAACGCTCTCCCGGCACAGCTTGGGATTGAAGCGGTCCCTGAAGAGCTTCCTCTTGAAGCCCGCAAGCCTGATGCGGCAAAACTGTCTGCCCGGGACTTGCAAGCCATGGGGCGCGGTCCGCAGTTGAAGACCCCGATGCGTCTGGAAGTGATCTCCTCGGGAAAAGCGATTCCGTTGGCGCCCGTAGGTTATACGGCGCCGGTCTTAACTAACGGTTCCATCACCAGTAAGGCCAAGTTGGCGGGGGGCGGGGTGAAGGCCTCGGTGGAATCCGTGATCGGTTCCGATGGCGCTCTGGCGGTAAAGATTACCTATGGCGGCGCCAAAGTGGAAAGCCTGGCCGTGGCGATGGAGATAAATGGGGTAGTGGATACCGCTGTGAGTGGTGCTGCGCCCATTAAAACCAATTCCGTCAGTTTGGCTGATGATGAAGGGCTTCTGTGGGGTAATGCCGCACCGGTGGCGGGGGCGGCGCCGACGGTGGCGAACCGGGGTACGCCGGGAGTACTCCCGCATATGTTTTTTGGGAGTGGTGATCGAGGGTGGACGTGGTTGACGCAAGGTAATGACGGCTGGCTGGTTGTTCCGGCGGCGCCCACGATGACCTTGGCGCGGGATAAGAGCGGGACAGTGATCTGGCGGGCATTTTTGGTGAACCAACCGGCTGACCTCAAAGGAGACAGGACGGTTAGTTTTACCCTGCTGACTCATCCGGCGGTTGTTCGGCCAGCCAACTTCCGCCGGGCTGTGTGGCTTGATTCGCCTTTTGCGGGGAAACCAGCGCAACTGCTGACCTTGGATGCCGATTCTGCCGCGAAGACGCTGGCGGATACCTATCCCTTGCCACTATTCAGGTATTTGGCCGGAACGCATGCGGGTGTCGGTGTCCGTTTACTCAGTAATTCACCCAAGCTGATTCAGCCTGGACAGAGTCCGGCTTGTGACCGGATGGTTCTGGGGCGCGCCCTGTTACATGATCTCGGCGTGGATGCAGCGGGTATCTGCCATTTAGCCATGGCGGCCCGATTGATCGGGGCGCTCAATGACTTCGGCTATTTCACGGATGATGGTCAGACTGAATATATTCCCTACTGGCGCAGTCAGGAGTTAGTACGGTACGGGGAAGTCCACACGGGCAAGGATGCGTTTGAAGAAAACCTGATTGATCCGATGAGTCGTGTCAAAGTGTCCATCTGGAGGCGTCCTTCCGAGGCGGGAACTGGCTGCAAGGCATTGATTATGGTGATCAACGAAGGGGATACGCCGGTTCGGGAGCAACTCTATATCCTTAATCCAACGAAGTTGTTTGGCGGCCCGAACAGGCTAACCTATGGCGATAGCACCAAGCGTTGGGATCTGTCTTCTATTCCATCTGATAGTGACTGGGCGAATATCAAGACGGCGGGTATGGGGTTGACAGACACGAGTGAGTCGAGGAAGCGAAGTGGTAAGTTCCTGCAGGATATTGAGGATCAGGGCGGACTGGTGGAAATTGAGGATAAGGGGACGATGCAGATCTACGGCCGGACATTTATTCCCGCCCGGAGTTTCCGGGTGTTTTTAGGGAGTTTTGTGCCGGCTAAACCCGTGGTCAAAAAGTGAGGCGAACATGAGGACCATAATACTTGTTTCGATGATGATGGGATTGGCGGGAGCCGGGTTGGCCGGTACCCTGCCCCCGTCATTTGATGTGAGCGGGGATGAGGGAGTGACGGTTTCTGCGGCCACTCTGGCGACTCTGGCGGTCGACGGGGCGGGGGCGCAGTCGATTAAAACGGCGATTTCGGAGTTGCTGGCCGGGAAACCCGCTGGCACCCAGGTCCGCATCCAGTTGGGAACGTTTACGGAAGGCTCAAGCCGTTGGCAGGTGGCGTATCTGAAAAGTATCGTGCTGCTGGATGCGAAAGGGAGGCCGGACGGTATGGAACGGGATATTACGCAGCAAACCGTCAACGGGGTTAAAGGCTACCGGCTGATTCCCTGGAAAAATGGAGTCAAGGACGGGGTCGAACAGTCATTTGTGGAAGACCGACTGCGGGAGGAACTCCCTTGGAAAAATGGAATAATGGAGGGGGTGCGCCGTTCCTTGTATCCGGAGGGGAAAGTCGAAGTTGAAACCCAATATATGGACGGCGTTGCCAACGGGTACACGCGGATTTATACCAAGGAGGGGACCTTGATGCGTGAAGGAATGATGAAAAATGGCAAGCGTGACGGGGTTATGACGGAGTACTGGGAAGGCACTAAAAAACCCAAGCGTGTGGCGAAATATGATGAGGGTCGAGTCAAGGGAGTGGTCAAAGAGTATTATCTAGGGGGGAAGCTCAAACGTGAGGTCTCCATGAAAGATGAGTCGTATCACGGGGAGGATAAACTTTATAACGAGACGGGGAAAGTGGCGCAGACCCGCTATTGGTTTAAGGGTGACATTGTGACCAAAGATGAATTTGAAACGAAAAACAAGTAGGAATCAGATCCGGATTATCACACAAAGGGAAACATTATGTCCAATACCATCACACCGGCGGTAGCCGCTGAATTCAGGCAGATCATTGACTCGGTTAAAAAGGAAATCCACAAGGTGATCGTGGGGCAGGAGGAACTGGTTGACCTGGTGCTCCAGAGCATTTTCTCGCATCAGCACGCCTTGCTGATGGGCGTTCCGGGGCTGGCCAAGACCCTTTTGGTGACCACGGTCGGGCAGGTGATTGGAATCACCTCCAAACGCATTCAATTCACCCCGGATTTGATGCCCTCGGATATTACGGGGACCGAGGTGATTCAGGAGGACAAGGCGACCGGTCAGAAGGAATTCAAATTTGTGCCGGGTCCGATTTTCGCCAATATGGTGTTGGCTGATGAAATCAACCGGACTCCGCCGAAAACCCAGGCGGCGTTGCTGGAAGCCATGCAGGAGCGGCAGATCAGTGCGGGGAATCGCAAATACAGCCTGGCGCATCCCTTCTTTGTGCTGGCGACACAGAATCCCATCGAGCAGGAAGGCACGTATAATCTGCCTGAAGCCCAGTTGGATCGTTTCATGTATCTGATCGTGGTGGATTATCCCGAAACAGCCGATGAAATTGAGGTGATGAAACGCACCACGACGAACTACAAGGGCCAGCCTGAGAAGGTGATGGATGGCGAGACGATCATGAAATACCAGCAGATCATTCGTGAGGTGCTGGTGCGCGATGATCTCTATGACTATGTCTTGAAGATCGTGCAGGCCACCCGGATCAGCAAGGATTACGCGCTTCCGTTTGCCAAGCAGTGGCTGGCTTGGGGGGCCGGTCCGCGTGCCTGCCAGAACCTGTTGCTGGGGGCGAAGGCCCGGGCTTTCTTCCATGGTCGCGCCCATATCACCACGGAGGATATCCGCGAGGTGTCCAAGCCGGTACTGCGCCATCGCATTATTCTGAACTATGCTGCCATCGCGGAAGGGGTGACGCCTGACAAGGTGGTTGAGAAAATCCTGGAACACGTTCCGGCGCCCTCGGAGTCTGTGAAAGGATAATTTCGGCAATGGCTGACCCGACAGGTACACCGGTTGCATGGAATGAGGTTCTTCCGGCCTCCGCCCAGGAGGAACTCCGTCACATGGAGTTGATGGCCCGCCGCATGGTGAGCGCCTTGCGCCATGGCATGCACCGCAGTCGCATGGTGGGGGTCAGCACCGATTTTAATCATCATAAGTTGTACTCCCCCGGCGATGCCTTGAAGCACATGGACTGGAAGGCGTCCGCCCGGCATGACCGGTTCTACGTCAAGCGGTACATTGAAGACCGGTCTCTGGCGGTGCGAATTGTACTGGATGGCAGCGCTTCGATGTTGCAGGCGGCGGACGGGATGCCCAGCAAGTACCGGCAGGCGGCGCGGGTGGCCGCATGCCTTTCCTATCTGGTGATTAAAGAGCGGGATGCCGTCGGGTTGTCACTCACCTCGACAGCGGCGACGACGTGGTTGCCGGTCAGTTCCCGGTCCAATCATATGCTGAGGATCCTGCAGGTGCTGGCCAGAACACAGGCCCAGGCGCAGGATAGCTTGGCGGCGGGGTTGCGGGTGATTTTAGACCGCAATGAAACCCGGGGCATCGTTGCGGTGATCACGGATCTGATGTACGACCCCGAGCCGGTTCGCAAGGAATTGGGGCGTCTCCATGCCCAGGGCCATGAAGTGTTGGTAATTCAGGCCCGTGATGTCATGGAGGAGGATTTTCCGTTCACTCGTTGGGTGCAGTTTTTTGACCTGGAAAATCCGGCGGTCAAACACCGGTTGGATGCGGTATTGCTGAAACGGATCTATCGCGAGGAATATCAGGATCTGCTTCAGGATTGGCGGCTGTGGGCGCGTAAGTTCGGAATGCATTATGTGTCATTCCGGAACGAGGAGGATGCCGTGGAGGCCCTAACCTCGTATCTGGCGGTACGAGCCCGGATGGGGCGCGAGAAATAATATTTCATTTAATGACGGATTAATATGACATTTCTTCAACCAGGTCTCCTGTGGGTCTTGCCCTTTGCGCTGGCGCCCATTGTGATCTACTACCTCATGCGTTACCGCTCGTTGCGTGTGACGTGGGGCTCCAATTATATTCTGGAGCGCGCCCTTGCCAGGTTCCAGAAGAAGGTTTATGTGGAGCAACTGTTGCTGTTACTGCTGCGGACCCTGGTGGCCATTGCGATTGTGCTCGCATTTGCACGGCCCGCCTCTAAAGGAAAAAACGCAGGGGGGGCGAACGCCGGGATTCATCATATCATGCTGGTTGATGCGTCTGCGAGCATGCAGGCCGGTGAATCCGGCAATACCCGATGGGATCGAGCCATTGAGGTGATGACCCGCTATTCCGCCTCCTGGGGCCGAGGGGAACGCTGGTCTGTCTGTGTGGCAGGGGCCAAACCCGTATGGTCGGTGGACGGCGAGACCCAGTTGGATCCGGCCCGCACGCAGGCGATTTTGAGAGGTTTGACGCCGGGGCAAGGGGCGGTTTCCTGGGCGCAGATTCTGCCGTTAATTCGCAACAGATTGAGCGCGCCAGGCGTTGAATTGCTGGTTATTTCCGATGATCAGGCGCTCACTTGGGCTGGCCTCGAACAGTCGTTGCCCGCCGGGACTGGTTCGCTTTCCGGTTATTGGGTGAATACGGCTCGCGCAGATTATGAAAACAGCGCGGTGGTTCAAGCCCGCTTTGGATCCAGTCTCGGGGTTGTGGGGCAGCCCTGCAGGCTCTCTGTTGAGCTCCGGAATTATGGATCGGAACCGGTGGAGGGGCGGCCGCTTGAGATTCTCAGGGACGGGGCCTTTTATGCCCGCGAATCCGTGTCATTGCTTCCAAGTCAATCTCGAACGCTCCCCGTGGACGTCATCTTTGATGAGCCTGGCTCGCACTATGTAACGGTTCGATTGGGAAAAGATGTGCTGGTAATGGATAATACGGCCTCGGCAGGGATCGACATCCGGTCGGCTGTGAAGGTGGCTTTGCTTAGGGACAAGGGGAAAAGCGGCAAATTTGATTCGGCCTGGCCGTTGCTCGATCTTGCGTCGCGCGCCTGGCGGGGCGAGGCGGTCAAGAGCAGGACTACCGGTGAATCCCAGGGGACGACGACAGAGTCCGTTCCGGTGGTACCGGTACTGAACGAGGGAGAGGTCAAGGGCGGGGATCTCACTGATGCGGATGTGGTGGTGTTGGATGGTGGGCGAACGCTCACACCGGAATTGGGCGTACTGCTGCGCGACTACGTCACGGCGGGGGGAACCCTTGTCCTGGCACCGGCTGGAGCTACAGATCTCGAGGCCTGGAATCGCATTCTGGCCGAGAACCGCTTGCTACCTGCTCCCCTGTCCCGTATCCATACAGAGCGGCTGGCGGGTGAACGATACCAAACCTTAACGCGATCCGACTGGTTGCCTTCCGCAATGCGGGCGTTTGAAACTGAAGAAGATGGAGATATTGGGAACATCAGGTTCTATTCCTGGGTTGAATTAGGCAAGCCCAATCCGGGGGCGCAGGTGGTCAAGACATTTACCGATCGAACCCCTTTCCTGGTGCGACAGGATGAAGGGCCCGGCGCCGTATTGCTTTTGGCCGGCGGGCTGAATGGCGCTGGTGGGAATCTGCTTGGCCGTGAATTCTGTCTTCCCTACTTGATGAGGTTGATGACGGATGCGGCCTCAGGCTCGGTGCTGCCGCGGGTTGTGGGGAACGGGGAATCGGCCAACTTCTTTTTCCGGCCACCGGCTGATTTCAAGGGAACGGCCTTTCAACTCGACACCCGCGAACCGGCGGGGGTGACGCCCCGGCGTATAAAGGCGGGGATGCTGGCAACGGCGCCGGTGCCTGCCGGAACCTGGGGATTGGGGGCCTTTCTCGTATTGCGGGAGAGCGGGGTCAACCGTGTGTGGGTGGGGGTCCAGGGTGGACGTGAGGATTCGGATCTGAGGCCGCTGACCCCGGAAGCCAAAAGTCGGCTGACAACACAATCCCATCTGATCGAAGTGGCCGACTGGCCGCAGTTGGAGGAAAAGCTTAAAGCCGTAAGGACCGGCGGGGAGTTTCATCATTGGGTGATTCTGGCCCTGCTGGCTTTCCTGTTGGGGGAAATGATTTTGGAACGAAGGTTTATTTGAGGTAACGGGTGTGCATGTTCAACAAATAGTCGAGTGGTCAATCAAGTTTGCCGGGCTGGTGTCGCCCTGGTGGATGATTCCGGCCATGATGGTGGCGGTGGGCGCCACCCTCTGGTTATACCGGAACCAATGCCAGGCGCTCCCGGTTTGGCAGCGAGCGGGACTCATCGGGTTGCGTGTTTTCATCCTGTTGGTTCTGATATTTCTGGCCTTCAAACCCAGTCTCATATCCCGGCGGATCCTGACTTATCCCGGTCGCATCCTGATGTTGCTGGATGATTCGGCTAGCATGACGGCCCATGATACGGCCTTGTCGGATACGGAGGCGTTGCGGATTGCCCGCCAGTTGGGTCAACTTTCCGCCGCCCCTGAGTCCCTTCCGGATGCCCTCGCGCAAACACTGGAAAACACCCTTGTCATTTTGCGGACATTTGAGCGTTATTCCCGCATGGTGGACCGGAAACAGGATACGTTTTGGGACAAGGCGGGAAGTGTGCGGACCGAGATGTCAACGCTCCTGGATCAGGTGATCCGGGATGCGGCGACGATCCCGGGTGTAACGGCGGGGGAAAAGAGTCGCCTCGAGAATTTGATTCGTTCCACCCGGGAATTGAAGGCGGGCTTGGATGTGTTTTTCACCGGCGGGCGTGATCCGGGCGGGAGCGCCTATGATGATTACGAGAGCCGCGTGGCGCTGCTGCGGCAGGAATTACTGAACTTGCAGGCGGGCTTGGATGAACGCTCAATTGCGGCCGGTAATGTGGCTCTGAAAGCGGCGGCGGCCACGGTCCGGTCGACGTCGAGGATTGAGCTGGTCCGGGCCAAATTGGCTCGATTGCAGCCCGGTTTGCAGGCTTTGGCGCCGGGGCAGGCCATTCAAATGGTGTCCCTCATGGAGAAGACACGGACGGACTTGAATGCGTTTCGCTCTGTTGACCTCAAGGCTAAAGAGGGCCCCACCGATTTGACTGGCTGTTTAAAAGAGCTGGTCACGGAACCGTCTGAATTCCCGTTAACGGCGATCATGCTGATCAGTGATGGCCGTAACCTGGGTGACGTTCCGCTGCGAAAGGTGACGCAGGAGGCGGTCTCCCGCCAGATTCCTGTCTATACCGCCGGTGCGGGGAGTGAACGGGAACCGGGCGATCTGGCCATCGTCTCGGTACGTGCCCCATCCTTTGCCGTAAAAGGTGTGCCGATGCGGGTTCAGGTTGAGATCAGGGATTCCATGGCCACCACGGATGTCAGTCGTCTTCAGATCTTCCTGAAAGGGGTACCGGTGGTTTCCGACTCCGTTAATCTGACGCCGGGCGTCCGGACGGCGATTCTGGAGTTCACGCCTGCGGATTCCGGCTTTTTCAAGTATACCGTCAAACTCGACAGTGTGGCCGGGGAGGTGTTTCCCATTGAGAACAATAGCGTGGACTTCATTACGAATGTGCGTGAGGACAAGGTTCGGGTGCTGTTCCTGGACTGGAAGCCCCGGTGGGAAACCCGATTTGCGCTCAATATTCTGCAACGGCTTCCCTATATCGACTTGAATTCCATGATTGCGTTGGTTCAGGAGGGTTCCAAACTTCAACGCGGACTTCAGAAGGGAACCTGGCCGGAGAGCGCCGAGGCGCTTCATATGTACGATCTGATTATCCTGGGGGATTTGCCGGGAGACCTTTTGAGCAGGACAGAACTGGAGTCACTCAGGCAATGGGTGGCACAAAAAGGAAAAACCTTGTGTGTGATCGGTGCAGGTCGGTCCTTGTCAGTGGGAAACGGCACGCCGTTGGCCGATGTGTTGGGGATGCCCTCGGCTGGTTCCACGGGTGACGTGACGCGAGTGGTGGGCGATGGTGCGGGAGAGGTGCAACTTACGGCCGAAGGGCGGGTTCACGTTTTAACTCGTGCCGTGGCTCAAGCGCTGCTCACCGGGGAACAGACGAATTTGGTGGAACTGGCCATAACGGACGGTCTGGTTCTGTCGGGTGAGGGTAAACCCTCAACGCCGTTGATGACGGTGCGGTATGCGGGAGCCGGGAAGACGTTGGGGATATTGAGCGATGATCTGTGGCGTCAATTGCATCCCGCAGCTTTGGAAGCGCATACCGAACTCTACGCCGGGCTGGTGACCTGGTCGCTGGAGGGGGGCTTCCGGAGTGGGGGTGCAGGTAAGGCGGCGGCAGAACTTGCGGTCGATGCGCGCCGTTATCCGCCTGGTGCGATTGTTGAGGTCTGGTTACGCGGGGGAATGTCGAATAGCGTGATTGAAGCCGTGCGCGGAAACGATGTGATCGCTTCAGCCGGAGTGACCTCGGTCGGAAATGGTATGCCCGCCTGCGCGCATTTCCCCGGCCTTCCGGCAGGAGAAATTGTCTTCCGGTTGAAGGACCGGCCGGGCACACAAAGTGAACGTATTGAAATATTTGAGGACAAGCGGGAACGCACCTGCCTGGCAAGGGATTCGGCGTTTCTGCGGGATGCGGCGCTGTCGACGGGGGCACGCTACGTGGAGTTTGGTGAAGTGGAGAAAGGCTTTCAAACGCTTACCCCCAGGCAGCGGACCGAGACGCACGAGCGCGTCTGGCGGCTCTGGGGTTTTGGGCCGCTATTGGGATTGCTGGTTCTGGCGCTGACGGCGCAGTGGATCTGGCGCAAGTGGGTGGGATTGGTGTAATGCCATGAGATTGAAACTACAACATTTACCTGAACCGGTGGCCGCCCGGTTAAGATGTTTTCATTTGACCCGGCAACTGAGTCGGGTGGCACGATGGGGGCTCGGAACGCTCTCCCTCTACGGCTTGCTGTTATTGCTGGCCGTGCAACTGGATCGGTTTCTGTTTCTGGACATTCCTTTTCGGGTCGGGATGTGGTGGGCGGTGCATGGCCTGGCCGGGGCGGTGGGGTTGGCGGGACTCCTGTCGCTGATTTTACGACGGCACACCTCCCGGGAGGTGTCCTATGATTTTGAAGCTTCGGTTCAGGAACAAGCCCATGAACATTATGTGACCCTTGACCATGTGCTGCGCAACGGGGGACAGGAACCTTCAGATACCCGGCAGAAATTGATCGCGCATCTGACCCACGGCACCCTTCAACATGCCGGGCAACCGTTGCGGTTGCGTCCCTCGAGGGATCATTTGTTGCGAGTGCTGGGCTCAATGGTGCTCGGGTTAGGGGTGTTGATGGGATGCTTACTGGCAATCCCGGACTACCGTTTCGGGTTGATGCTACAGCGCTTCTATTGTCCCGAATCCGCTTTGCCAAAGCCGAGTTTTCTGCAACTTGTCGTGTCGCCCGCGGAACCCATTGTGGGCAAAGGTGAAGAAGTGGCTTTGCAGGTGGCGGTGAAAGGGCGCCTGCCGCAGGTTCTGGATTGGTTGTACAGAAAGGCCGGTCACAGTTCGTCCCGTTGTGTTATGTCGTTGGGGCCGGAACGAAAGGATTTCCGCTTTGATGCCGGAACCCTTGTGGAACTGAGCCGGGTCCAGCGGGACCTGTTTCTGTATTCCAAAGCGGATATGGCCTCGAATATTAATTTTATCGTGCGCTGTGGAGATGCCCAGACGGAGGTGAAACATGTCGAGGTGGTCGCCCAGCCGGTGGTGACAGAGGTGGTTCTGGAGGTTACCCCGCCGGACTATTCCGGACAGGTCCGGCAAACGGTGACGAATCTGGCGCAGCCGCTTCAATTTCTTGCCGGCTCCAAGGTGGTGGTGAAATTCAAGACAGATCAAGCGGTTCCCAAGCGGGAAGTCCGTTTCGAAAAAGTCCCCCGCCCGCAAGCGCATACCTGGAATGAAGCGGAGCGCGCGGGCCGTTTCGAGTTTGTATTGAAGAAACGGGTGGTGTTTGAGATTGCGGTGCAGAACGGTTCCGGGTTTGCCAACCGTGAACGGGTGCGGGGAATTATCAACCTGCGCGAGGATCTGCCTCCAACGGTGCAACTGGATGATCCTCCGCCCGATGTGGAGAAGGTGGCGGGAGAATTGATCACTTTCCGGGCAGGGATCACCGATGATCTGGGCATTCGCGAAGTTTCCTTGCGATATGTTGTGAATCCGGATCCCGATGAAGACGTCCCTATGAAGGAGTTGCCGATTCCTATCGGCACGAATGGGATTACGTCCACAAATGTAGTGATGGATTTTGATCTGGAGCGAGTGGGTGCGGCGCCGGGTGATCTTGTCGTGTTGCAGTTAAGAGCCCGTGATACGGCGGGGAACGACGGGGTTTCCCGTGAAACCCGTATCCGTGTAATGCCTTTTACCCGGGATGAGAACGAGCGGTTACGGCTGCGGACACTTTTGTTTGTTCAGGACGTTTTGGCCTTAAACGTCGAGGCGGGTCTTCCCGCGTATTCCGGCGGGGATAGTCTTGCTGCACCAATGAGTGAAAAGGCGGAAAGTGCGGTGAAAGCAGCGGCCCGGAAGGCGGGCATTGCCTATGCGGAGGGCTCCACCTGGGAACCGTTGTTTGAGTTGCTCGAGCGGGAGCATCATTTTACGGATCGGCCCCGGAACAAGGACGATGTACGGATGCTGCGGGCGATCTTATGGAATATCATAGGGGTGAGCTCAGCCCAGGGTCCTGTCGCCAGGGGGGATGCGCGTACGGGGGAACTGCGCCGGTTAAATGTGGCGATTATTCCGGGCCTGTGCCGCCTGCGGCAGGCAAAGAATCTCACTTGGCGAATGTTCGGAATGCTCGGGGAGACGGATCGGATTATTGCGGATCTGAAGCGGGATATTGATCCCCAGTCACCGGCGGCCCGGTCGTTGGAGCGGCGGCTTCAAATATATCTTGCCGCCATTCAGGATCTCGGTGAGGAACTGAGTTTGTTGAACCAGGGCGCCAAGTGGGTGGAGCCCGAGGTTCTCAGGAAGCAAGTGGGGACAATGAATACCGCCGCTTACTCGGTTAAGCGCGGGTCTGCGGCCCGGCGTCGGGCCGCCTGCCGCCAGGTGGCGGAAGGGTTGAATACCATTTTATCCGATCTCCGGCCTGCGTACTCCCGGTTGTTGAAGGATGAAATGGTGTCCCGGTCCCGACTGATGGCGCAGTATCAGGAATGTCTAGTGAACACCGTCAGGCCTGCAGGGGATTTGACCAAAGAGGGCTATGGTGCGGCGGCAGCATGGTTGGCGGAAGAGGGACGCCTGATGAGTGGGAATCCCTTCAGCTCCCTGTGGTCCCGCTGTCTTTACCTGGCGCTGCTGGATGGTATGGAAGCGCTTTCCCTGGCGCCTTCCCAGTCGGCCGAGGCCATTCGACGCAAGAATGCCATTGCCCTTTTGGCGCCGGTTTCAGGTGGAGATCTGATCGCGCGGGATCGAAGGGGAATGCAGCGAATGGCCTTTGAGTGGGAAAATCGGGGTGTGTTGGCGGAGTCGGTCAGTGATCTGGAAAAAGTGCTTCAGCTTACGATCTCCGAAATGGAGGAGTCGGTTGCCAATAACGAGAGTTTGGGGCAGGCGGAGAATCGCTTGGCCAGGATTTCCGGGTTTACCAATGGGGAACAAGCTGTGATCGCGAGTTTTGACTTCCGGGATGCCGGGGAGGTGTCAGGGGGCGGCGATGCTGCCCCGACCCTGATTCCCGGTTTAATTCGCGAAAACTCCCTGGTGCCTGCGCCGCTGGCATCGGTCCGGCATCTGCGTGAAAGAATGGTTACCGATACGGCGGCGCTGGATGTCATTCTCCGTGCGCGCCAGACGATTTCTGACGTCTCTGGGAAACAGGTGGCGGACATGTTCGGCAGTGAAATCAGGGCCCTGCAGGAATTGGCTCAGGTTCTGGAATTGACCATTCTCGCGGGGGGGCCTGAACAGGACTCCAGCCGGTTGGAATGGTTGATGACTTTGGTGCGGGAACAGCAACACCGTTTTGACGTAACGACCCGATCCGCAAGGCGGACCCTGCGGAGGCTGGGTGCGACGCGGTTGGATGAGGCGGGTATGAGTGTGCTGGTGGCTGAGTTGGACAAGTGTCCGGCGCTGCGGGAGTCCCTCGTGAAAGCGGTTGAGAGCTGGGGTGTGGCGTTGGAACAGGGCGGCGGACCCGATGAGGCAGAAAAAAACAAATATCCGATTCTTCGAAACTATGATCGCTCCCGCGATATTTATAAGACCCTCATTCAGATGCAGGCGCCAGATGCAAAGCCTGCGGAATTGTCTCGGATGATGAGGGCTCGTTATCCGGATCTTGCGTCAGGCTATCTGGCCGAGGGGTTGAGTTTTGTTGAGGTGGCAACGGAATCTGCACGGATTGCAGAAGCCGCCTTGCGGCAGTCGACGCCGGATATGACCCAGGCGGTAACCCGGGTGAAAGCCTGCCGGACTGCGCTGGCCAGTTTGCGACAACATGTGGATCGCTCGGGATCCGGGGATGTGCAGGTCCGGGTAGGCCGTGGGGTCGATGAAGCTTTGCGGCAGATTGAGTCCATGAAAGTGGGGGACTTGAATGCGAATGCGGAGACGGTCAGCCGGCTGGTGTTTATGCTGGGTGAGGTCAGCCGGGTTCTGGCAACGATCTCTGTTGACCTGAAGGCGGCGGCGCAACTGGTCACCCAGGGCTTCTCGTTAAATGGCGGGCCCGACGGCATTTGGGAACCGGCAAACCGGCTGGCGGCGGATCGTTCACAGCGGCGGCTTAGCCGGCAATTGGAGTTGGCGGTACGGTTTGAGAACAGGGGTATTTTGGAAGGGGGAACGACTGAAGGTGCGGCGCTGTTGAGTAGCGCTACCGCCTGGGGGGCCTTGGTTTTTGCGATTGATCGCTCTGAGCTTAACCCCTCCGAGGGGATCCGGTTAGGCGGCTCAGGTGGTGACGAGCAGGCGAATCCATTGGTGAAATATTTGCGCGAGGAGATACAAAAAGCGCGGCAGATGCCGGCTCTCAAACATGATGCCGAATATGTCAGGCAATATCTGGATGCACTCTATGACTACCTTCGCTACTAACTTAAAATGGATCGCTATTTTTGTGTTGGCGGTGGGGAAATGGTCTGCCCTTGCTCAAGAGTCTACCGAGGTCGTGGTGCCGGTTGATCCTGCCCGGGTCCAGGCGGCGGTGGCGGGAGGGCTGAAATGGCTGGCCGACCATCAGATCAAGGAGGGGCGGGATGCGGGGAGTTGGGAGTGCCGGCAATATCCCTCCGCAGTCGCGAGCTTTGCCGGTCTTGCCTTTCTGGCCAACGGCCATATGCCTGGGCGGGGTAAATACAGTAACGAGGTGACACGCACCCTGAACTATGTGAAGGCGGGGATGACCCAGGATGGCTATCTGGGGACTCAGGGAAATTCGATGTATGTGCATGCGATTTGCTCCTTGTTCGGTCTTTCATGCCTTGGGATGTCGATGGATCTGAAGGACGACCAGGAATTGGCGGAATGGTGCCGCAAGAGTCTGAAGGTGATCACCCAGGCTCAGAAAATCCCGAAGCGGAACGGGGAACAAGGCGGCTGGCGGTATTCGCCCACGACGGGCGAAAGCGATTTGTCGGTAACCTCGTGGCAGATGCTGACACTTCATTCTGCCCGTCAATGCGGCTACCCGATTGATCCCGTTTGTTTTCAGGAAGGTTTGAGATATATCGATAGCGGCTGGAAAGAAGTCGCTGGCGGGGTGGGTGGCTTTGTCTATCGCCCCGGGGTTAGTAAGGAACCTGAAGCAGGCATTTCGGGCTCGGCCGTGTTCATCAAGAGTATCATTGAGCCCGATGCCGATGTGGGGAAGACAAGGGAATTCCTGCGGCAGTTCCCTCCCGCCTGGGGGGGGGCTCACTATAACGGGTATTTCTATTTTGTTTCGTTCTATCTGGCGCAGGGGATGTTGCAGCAAGGAGGAAGTGATTGGGACTCCTATTCCGCAGCACTGCAGAAAATATTGCTGGAACATCAGGAGGGGGACGGACACTGGGCGTTCCCGTCTGATAACCGGCCTATTGAGGGAGAGGGCGGGGTCGGGGCGACCTATGCCACGGCGATGGCGGTCTTGATGTTGTCATTGGAAAAACAATATCTTCCGATGTATCAACGGCAGATGAGGTTGTATTGAGCTGAAAGGAATATCATTCAATGAACTCAAAAATCGTGTCAGTAGTGTTGGCTGGAATCATCTGGATGATGGTGCCGGATTTGCAGGCAGCGACGACTTGGAAGCATTTGACAACCGCCGAGGGATTGCCTGCGTTGCAAGTGCAGTTCGTCAAGAGCCTGGGCGCTGATGTCTGGGTTGGAACCTTGGGCGGGTTGACCGTATTTCGTGACGGAAAGCCGGAGGCTGTTCTCAAAGGCGAAGCCGTCTGGGATGTTCTGCCAGTGTCCGGGGGGGGGGTGTGGATCGGTACTGACAAGGGGATTGTCTTTCAGAACGGTACGGTATCAGCACGGTACCTCGAAGGCGAGGCAGTCGGGCGAATTGTTCCTTTTGGAACGAATACGATCTGGGCGATCTTTAAAACCCGGGATTCCTCCCGGTTGATGGAATTTAAGGATGGGAAATGGCAGGCGGTCAGTCGGTTTGCCAGGCTGAAACCTGCGGATTTGTTTGTAACCCGGTCCGGCGCAGTGTGGGTTTTGCTTGAGGCAAATGGGGTGGTCCTGGCAACCCCGGGTCAGGCGCCTGAACAGTGGAAGCCGCATCAACAGGGGGTGAACCTGACTTCATTTTGTGAGGACAAACAGGGCCGGGTCTGGTGTGGAACCTGGGATCGAGGTGTCATGTATTTTGATAATGGCGAATGGAAGCGGATGATGAACAATATTGGATCCGTTATTACAGCGGTGCGTCAGGATGGCAAGGGGCATATGTGGCTTGCCACTAATTCAAGCGGAGTATGGGAGTATGACGGCGCCAACTGGGTTAACTACCTCAATGACGAAGGTTCGATCAATATGATGGAGACGACGGTGGATGGTAAATTGTATGTGAGCAGTCAGTCTGAATGCAGTTTGCGTCTGTGGAATGGTACGGCTTGGGATAAAATACTGGACGTGCCTACCATGTTTATTACGGTTCAACTCGATGCTAAGGGCAAAATCTGGGCTGGCAATATTCTGGATGGGGTCTACGTGCAACCGTAATGGTCTTTAGGCCGAAAAAATTCAAGAAAGATGATCACTCACGTTTTGGGTGATTTGCTTGCCATTGACTCTGGATAATGAAGGGGATATGGTTAAAGTGTTTACTTGGCAGAACTGTTTTTGACGTTTTTTACCATTACAGTAGAGGGGATATCGTGGCTATTAACCGGGTTATTCGCTATGCGCTGAAGGATCAAGTCTATGAGATGTTACTCAACGGGATTACCTCGGGAGCTCTTCCCCAAGGGGCGAAGTTGGATCCGATCCGGACGCTGGCGCAGAGGTTTGGAACCTCAGTGCGAACAGTTCATCTGGCTTTGACAGAGTTGGAAAAACAGGGACATCTTATAAAAAAACATGGCTCAGGCACCTTTGTTACCAAGGGAGATCCAGAGATGACCATGGCGGATACAGTGGTCCTTTGTATGCATGTTGCAGGCCATTTGTTCTCGGATCTATGCAGAATGATCCAGCAGGATTTGAGCGAGCATGATAAAATTCCCATGTGTTTGGATGTGAATCATCCTGACTTTGAGCGAATATTGCGCCGGGCCAGTACGTCGCAAGCGGAGTTCTTCGTTGTGCATGGTTTTCGTTTTTTCCCGTTTGGGCTTTTGCAGACCAAACCGTTTGCCAGTAAGATCGTGATTGGGGTCCTGGATTGGGAAAACGATGTGTTTCCAGACAAGATCCACCGTGTTCTGATAGATCACAATGCTGGCGGGCGGAAGGTTGCGGAACATTTCCGTAATAATGGCCACCGCAAGGTCATGCTGGCGGGGCATGGCCAGATGTTGTGGGTGGCGCAGAATGAGGGCGGGCGGTTCCCTAATAGCGGGTATGGGTTTCGGCAGGAATGGGGAACCCGAAGTGGTTCATTGGAATATTGCACGAGTCTTGAAGGGGATAGTTCCCTGCAGGGACCGGAGGCGGATCATATCCTGTCGGTCTTGAAAGGCCCGGATGCGCCGAGTGCGATTTACGCACTCATGGATACTAATGCGGCCTGGATCCAAAGTATGCTGCTTGCCAGGGCTCCCGAATTCCTTCGGAAAATAGAACTGGTGGGTTATGGGAATACGCCTTGGAGTCAGGCCGCGCATCCCGCTTTTTCCAGTGTGGATTGGAATCTGACCGAGGTGGTGAAAGCAACGAGTGCGATCATCAATGCGGTTCAGACGCGGGAGCTAACGGAGCCCAGGACTGTTTGGGTGACCCCAACATTGAGAATAAAAAATGGCGGAGGCCATTAAAGACGCTTGTTATCCAAAAGCTTAACCTTTAACGGCGCCCTCCGTCAGGCCGCGCACAAACAACTTCATCGAGAAAATAAACAACAGAATGATGGGGATGCTGGCCAGCGCATATCCGGCCATGAGAGGGCCCCAGAATTTGAGATATTCCCCCGCCATCCTCAATAATTGCACCATTACCGGAAGCCGTGAGTGATCACGCATTACGATCAGGGGCAGCACAAACTCGTTCCAGGACGCAATGAACTGCATCACCCCGACCGTTCCCAGAATCGGTCCGGATAACGGCAGGACGACATTCCGGAGTTGCTGAAAATGCGAGGCGCCGTCAATCTCGGCCGCTTCATACAGATCCCCGGGAATGTCGGCCAGGAAATTACGCAGCACGAAAATGGCGAACACCTGTCCCGAGGCCGCCCCGACCAGAATCAAGGCCGCCAGCGTATTAAGCAGGTTCAAATCCCGTAGCAGGCGGAACAGGGGCACCAGGTTGGCAATCATCGGCATCATCATCAGAATCAGGATGGCGTTCCAGAAGAACGTGGATAACGGCATTTTCTGTCGCGCAAAGAAATAAGCGGCCAGCAGGGCCACACAGAGCGTCAGTACCGTGGCGCTGGTGGAAATAAAGATGCTGTTGGCCACTGTGGGCATAACCAACCGCCAGGCCTCGACCCAGTTCTCGGTGTGGAACGGCGCTGTCAGAATTGTCGGGGCCGCATAGAACTGGGTGTTCGTCTTGAAACTGACAACCACCATTAGATAAAGGGGCAGGAACGCGAATGCCAATACCACCCAGATGGAAAGGTGTTTGGTCAGGCGCAGGAACCCATCGCCCAGCCAACTCAAGCGCCGGTAGAAGGGATTCGTCTGTCGTTCGAAAGCACGCCGGATCCGTGCCTCGGCCTTCGCGCATTCGATTTGCAAAGCCGCATCGCGAACCACCGGCGCATGGGCGACGATACGCGGAGCGCGGGTGGATGGCTCTTTGGGCGCCATCAGCCAGGTCAGCAGTTTTTGTAGTACCAGCACCACAATCGTGAGAATGATTCCCACCGCGCAGGCATAGCCCATCTCCTGCTCGATGAACGCCTTGCGGATCATAAACAACGCCGGCACCGTTACCGTCCCCCCGGGTCCCCCGTACATCCCCGCCAGGGCCAGGATCATCCCGGCATCCTTGATGGTCTCAATGATAACGAACACCAGCAGGAGATAGATCGAGCCCATGATCAGCGGCAATTCGATCTTGGTGAATTTTCGCCACCAGTTTGTGCCGTCAATCTCCGCCGCCTCGTAGACATCCTTGCTGATCCCCTGAAGTTTGGCCAGATGCGTCAAGACGGCAAAAGAACCCACCCAGGGGAATCCCCAGACAATACATGCCGTGAGAATGAGCCGGGGATCGCCCAGCCAAGCTGGCGACTGCCCCTGGACAAAGACCCCTCCCCAATGGAAGGCCTGATCAAGGTGGGCCAGAACATTGAACAATCCCGATGAATAGAGAAATTTATTGAGGTAACCGGACGTGGCCTCAAAGAAGAAGGAACGCCAGATCAAGGCCACCACCAATCCCGGAATCACCATCGGCACCACAAACATGGTCCGGTAAAAAAACTGCATTTTTACACTGCGGCAGCGGTGGATGCACACCGCCACCAAAAGGGCCGGTATCATTTTGAGCACATTCCAACCGCCCAGGATAAGCGCCACCTTGAAAGACGCCCAGAACTCGGTGGATTTACATAAATTGACGTAGTTTTCAAACCCCACAAACTCCGAGATATCGGCCCCGTTCCACCGGAAAAAACTATGAAACACCCCGCTGGCCGCCGGATAGTAAATAAATAAGCCGATCAGGAACAGCGCGGGAAGGACGAAAAGATAAAGCTCCCAATGATGGTGGAGATCCCGCCATTTGATATCACGCCTCGCCATGATTATAGCCTCTCCTTCTGCTGGCTGCTGCCCGCGGCCGAGGGCTCACTGGCCCGCAACCGGTTACGTACCTTGGTAATAACCGCCGGACTGAACTCATACGGCGCCACCGCATTGGTGACAACCCCTTCCGCCAACCGTTTTTGCAGGAGCGCCCAATTCAGTCCACGGGACAGGATGCGGCTCGCCACCATTTGGCGGTATTTGATCCATCGTGTCGTGGCTTCATCCGCCGCCGCCCCCTCTGCCATGGCGCGCATACCGGCTAGGAACTGATCGTCCCGCGCCAGTCCACGTCTCGCATTCCGCCGCATCTCATCCCATTCCTTATCACCATGATCCAGATAAAAGGGGAGGAATTCTGAGACCAGCTGCGAATAGCTGATCTGGTTGACCTGATAGAGTGAGTGGAGTTGTTGCCACTTGATGCTCGTCTCCCCGCCCAGCGTCACTGGCATGCAGGGGAATATCCCCTCCAAATGCGGATTAAACGGTTCCAGCATGGGAGACACACGTGTGCCTTTGACCGCCGGGATCCAGCCAATAACCCGGTTCAACTCTTCATTGCCCCGCTGACTGCCAAGGAAACGCAGGAAATCCAATGCGACTTCAGGATGTTTGCAGGTCCGGGGAACGGCAAAGGCAAACCCCACCAACGGAAGGTCATAAACCGGCCCTTCGGAGATGGCGCCAAACTCCGGATCGTCCGGGGTGGGTATGGGAAAATCCATGATCCCGACATTAAAGGCGCCGCGTGCCTGTTCATATAGACTGCCAACATCCCAAGTCCCTGTTGACATAAACACCGCGCGCTGCTGGGCAAAGAGAAAGACGGCTTCATCCCGGCCCAAACCCGTAAAGCCGGTTTGAAATTGTGAGGTCACCTGGCGGAGCATGCGGAACTTGGCCTCAAAGGAAGGGAAACTGAAATCAATCCTCCCGGTCTTGAGTCCGACAAACAATTCATCGTTACCGACCGCGCCATCGTGATTGAAATCCAGACGACGCAAGGCTCCGTAGGTCCGCGGATCAAACATCATCATATCCCACATCGTCACATGAAAGGCCGATCCGGCAATCGGGGTGTAGGGTTTTCCCAGCGCGTCCCGCTGCGCCCGGATCTGTCGACAGACCTCGAGAAAGTCACGATACTCACCCGGGGGCTCCGTCCGTCCCGTCAGCCGTTTCAACAAATCCTTATTGTAGAAGATCCGGATGCCGAACTGCGATAGCGGAATCCGCATATATTCCTGCATTTCCTCGACGTACACGGATCGCATGGTGTCTTTGTAAGTCTTGCGCCAGGGCACATTTTCAAGTTCGGTACCCTTGTTGTAGGGGTTGGGCTGGTTCACGGCGGCCGTCATCGTCAGGAAATACCGGTTGTAATATCCGAGCAGGACGTTGTAGGGCAAGCCGTTCCCTACTTCCAGGATGTCCGGCGAGGTTCCTCCCATCAACTGAGTTGACATCCATTGCCCGTAGGTGGTTTCCGGAACCGCATCCTGGATGATGGTAACATCAGGATGAAGTTCATGGTATTTCGCCGCCATGGCCGAGAAAGCCTCGCGCACCCCGGCCTCCAACTGCCAATGCCCGAGCCGCAGGACGATGGCGTTTTTCGCAGGGATCTCCTGGTGTCGTGAACACAGGATTGCCAGCCCCGACCACAAAAATGCGGCGCTGACCACCAACAAGGCGTAATTTCGTTTAATAAAAGCAAGGGGGGCTGCACTCATGGCACCGCCCTCTCCGCCTGCACCCGGTTTTCCAGATCAGCCATACGCTTCAGTTCCTGCTTGGCGATGAAAACTTTTTGGTCAGCTGGAGATTCTTTAATGAATTTGTGGAAATACTCGCGGGCCATCTCGAAATCACCCACCTCGAATTCCGCGATGGTCGCGAGCTTCCAATAAGTCCACGAAAAATCCCGGATGGGGTTGGCGGGATCGATTTCGGCATTTTTCCAGGACTGAATTGCGGCGTCCAACCGAAGATCCGGCATTCCGAGAACGGTACCACAATGCGCCATCAGATCATAAGCCGCGCTAAGCCATGGGCTCTGGGGGTGGGTTTTGACGAAATGCTGCAAGGCCGCCAACACTTCGCGGGTCCGATTCACATCCCAAACGTCAAGTTTTGCCGCCTGTTGCATCAGGAACGATTCCTCCCCGGCGGGATGAAAGGGGAAACGGTCAATCACGGCCTGATAGGCGTCCAACTGCGATTGAAGTTCGGAATTTTCACCATCAATAGGCAAGGCCTTGATCCGCGCCAATCCCAGCCAACTCCAAGCCGCCTCATTGCTGGTGGGGGCACATTCAATGATCTGGCGGTAAAGTAGCGCCGCCCGGACCAGGTCCTCGTCCGGTCGGCGCAAATGCCAGATAGTCGCTTCCCCGTATAAGGCCGCCAGCTGTGTCGCACTTTTTTGCGGCGTATGGGCTACCGCATACTGAAAATCTTTCAACGCGGTGGAGTACTCTCCCCGCCGGTAGTTATCCCAGCCGGCACGAACCCGCGCCTCAGGTCGGTCCGTCTCTTGCGACTTGATGCAGCCCGCAAGACACAGGCCAAAGCAAGCGACACCCAATCGCATGGCCCTCCATTTAAATGCATTCTCTTTCATGTCGAATTCCTTTTAAACATGCTTCCATGCCGCATTCACTCGTTCTAACCCGTCGGCAATCGTCTCCTCGAAGCTCTTGCCGGGCCACGGCGTCATTTCGATGACCAGGTTGCCGCGGCGCTCGGGATTCAGGAATCCGACTTCAAGCAACAAGCGCAGGATTTCCGCCAACTCAGGCACGTCGATCTCGCCACCGGGATAGCCCATTGGCGGATGGGTGTCGCCGTAGCGTGAGTGGGTTTTGTCACGAAGTACGCAATTACCTAGATGCACGCGCTTCAGATGCGGGGCAGCGTTATGAATGGCATGCTCGAAGGTTTCCCCCATCAGTGGCAGATGCGCCATGTCCAGTTCGATCCCCAGGTTGGAGACCTCTGGCCGCAAGGACTCGATCAAGGCCACGCATTCCCGGGTGGGACCATAGAGGAATCTCTTGTCGATCGTCATGTCGAAGGGTTCGAGTTGGGCGGTGATGCCATGCGGCGCGAGTTCTCCGCAGAGCCACCGGCAGAAATCCGCAAAAGCGGCCCGGTTCGCCGGCGTCGCCTCGGCTGGTGTCGGCCCGCCGGAGGGGAAGATAAATCCGGTGGCGCCGATGGCGACCGCCTGCTCTACCATGTCCCGTACGATCATCCGTGTCTGCGCCTGCTCCGATCTGTTGATCGTGCAGAAGGAAATTTTCCGTAACGGGAAGAAATGCGCGGCGAAGGTGATGTCCTTTTTGCCGCAGTTGCGCAACACAGGGATGAGCTGCGCCCGCCTCTCCGTGTCATAGGGCAGGCAGCAATCGAAGGTCTCGATGTCGGTGCGCGTTGCCAGGGCCAGCAGCGTGGTTACATGGTCTGCCGGTTTCTCGGAGCAGTCCGGATAGAGCATGTGGTGGACCAGCCCTAACCGGGCGTGACGGGTGATGGAGTCGTTCATGTGTGTTGCTCCAGCAGACGTTGGCACTGTAGCTTGCGCTGCCAGTACTCGGCCCAGACTGCGGTCGCCGTCGAGGCGCGCAGGACCAGGTCTCCGCCGCTATTAATATCGGCGGCATACTGTCGGTGTACGATCTGGGCGTACGGTCCCGGATTGAAGGCAATCTCAAGGATTACCCCGGCGCCGCAGTGCCACGGCGTGGTGGAGGGAGTGCCGGCAGCCACGGTCTCAGCCGCCTGACGGATCCACTGGGTGGTGACGCGAAGCGGTTGACAGCCGCCGCCGGATTCGCCCAGGGACTTTTTCACCGCGACGGTCTGCACGCCCGGCACAAGCGCGTCCGCCTCGCGGCAGCCGGCGCTGTCAGCCGTGACCAGTACCAGGGGCACTCCGAAGTCACCCGCGATCGCAGTTTCCATGCCGATCTCGCCGACCGAGATGCCATTGAGGCGCAGATCGCGGATGTCCAATTCGTAGCTGTGGTGCAGAAGCCCGCCCGGCGTGCCGTATTTCGAATGGAATCCGAGCAGCACCAAGCCGGCAAACCCGGCATCCAAACCGCCGGCCCAGTCCGCGCAATAGGGAGGCTTGCCACAGATGGCGGAGACTCTCTCCGGGAGCCAGGCCGGGTCGATGTTGCGTCCGTAGTAGTGTTCGTCGTAGACGACAACCTCTTCGGCGCCACCGGCTAGCAAACCAGCCAGACAGGCGCAGAGATCGGCCTTGAACATCCGCAGTCCAAAGTCATATTCGGCCGCGCCGGGTTCGGTCTGCCGGTAACTGACCACCCCGCTGACCCCCTCCATGTCGCACCGCACCATGTATTTTCTGGTAATCGACCGGTTCATAGACTGGCACTTTTCAAATCCATTGGGACGCGCATCACAAACAACCGTTTCACGTCTTCCCAGCAGAATACCAGTTCGCCCGCCGTTTCGTCTATGAATCCATCCGGATAATTCAGGCTGGTCTGTGGATGCACGTCCTTGACAAGATCCGCCTTCACCCGCCAGGTCTGCATCCCGTCATTGCTCACCCAGACCGAAATGGGATTGCGCCCGCCCATTACCGCACCCAGATGTCCAACCGGGTTATGAATGAGGAAAATCCGACCATCACGGGCCTTGAGAAGGTTGACCTTGGCGGAAGGATTGGGGATGTCGCTACGGACCACAGGGCTCCATGTTTCACCCCCATCGTGCGATTCGCTTCGCATCAGGAACCCCTCTTTCTGGGAACGGATGAGCATGACGATGCGGCCATCGCCCAGTTCAACCACACGCGGCTCGATCAGGTGACCTTTCGTGCCTCCGGTGAGATAGCCATGCCGGTTGAATGTCTTGCCTTGATCCGTGGAACGCATGACCCCCACGCAGTAACGATGATTCCTGTCAGCCCAATCATTTCCCTGACAGTAGCGAAAGTTGAGATTTGACCCAAAGGCAAGTTCCTGTTGCACAAGGGGGCGCATCCCTACTTGCCCTGGCACTGAAGCCCGGCCATGAGCGGGTTCACACCATTCGTCACCGATCAATTCGGCCCAACTCATCGGGATCAGCCATACGCCGGAGGAAAGACGTATGCCATAGTTCGGCCAGACGCCTTGAATGCCACCAGGGATGGAGTGCGGCCCATCCCACGTCTTACCGCCGTCATGACTGATCGAACGGTAACTCAGAAGCTGGGTCATCCAGGATCCAAACGCATAGGTATTGATAAAGGCATGAACCTCGGGACCGTTGTCAGGGCAAAACAACTCGGTGGTGAACAGGCCGCGGTGGGGATGGCGGAACATGCCGAAATCCTGCCAGGTCCGTCCGTTGTCCGTACTACGGGCGATACGCGTCAAATTGCCGTCAGACGGTTCGGTGACCCCGCCTGTCGTCCATGTGAGGAGGAGTTCGTCCTTGCCCACATGCCGAAGCAGCCCTTCACGCAAGAAGGCATACCCTCCGCCATCGAGGCACAGCGTATCGGAACCGGGCAGGAGCACCTCGGTATTGTTAACAGCAGGATGGAAAATGCGTTCTGTTGTCATTGTAATATTTCTCCTTTCGATGAAATCCTCATTAATGGCTGCATAACCAGTTCACTGAAACGATCCGCCATAAGCGCAATGCCTTCGGAGTTGGGATGACATTGATCCGTGGTGTACCGGGCAATGTCATCAAGGCTGAATATCTTGAGCCCGTCGACATAGGGCAGGTTGGCATCCCCAGCCTCAACACAGCGGAGGTGAATGATGGACATATCCCGACGCATGCCGGTGATGTTATACCCTGCCGCATTAGGCGTCGTCTCCATGGGCGGGAACCCGATGGGGGACACCAGCGCCAGTGGTGTTTTCCGGTGATTCTCGCGGATGATGGCAACGGCGGCGGCCACCATCGCCATGTAAGTCCGATCATTGACGCTTGCGCTTAGGGCGGCGTTGATCCCCAATTTTAATGAGATATACTGTGCTGACAAGTCACGGATCACCATGGCCACGGCGGGATCCAGGTAGCATTGCCCGCCAAACCCGAGGTTGATCAAGTTTAGGCCATGACGCCGTGCCACGATAGCCGGCCATGTCCGCGCCGAACTGCCGGCGCGGACACAGTGCGTGATCGAACTTCCCCAAGTCACCCAGAGCGGACGTCGATCCGGGACCGGGTGCCCCACAGACGCGCCTGATAGAAGAAGTTCCACGAGTGTTACCGGGCAATCCAATGGCAGCCACAGTTCGATTGTACGCAGGCCATTTCCGATGGCATCGAACACCACCTTTTCCTCACCCCCACGGCAATGGATGACCTGTACAATGCGGTCGTCAATTACGGCATCAAAACAATGTCCATCCGGGATTGCCGGCCCCGGAACTGCCAGCGGCCTGAATCGGAGCGTCACCGTTGTCGCATCCGTCTCGAACCGTAGGCGAACCCCGCTGGTGCAGCCGGCTTTTGTCATCAAGCCATCGTCTGGCGATAGAAACCAGTGCCGTCTTGTATGTGGCAGGCGCCAGGGCACAAGCCCCTCCCGGGTTCGTTCCACTGACAATACCCCCTGGAAATAGGAAGCATCCAAGTCGACAGAAATATTCATAGGCTCACTTTTCAGGATACGCCGCGTGAGATGCGTCGCCCCAGCAGAAAAAATTTACGATCAGGATACCAAAGCACGGCCTGACCATTACGCACCGTAAAACTGGAGTAAAGGGCGAGATCAGTGCGCCCCGCCGTGCCCGGTTTACCCAGTCCCACGCCCGTGTGATCCATGAACAACTCCGGTTCGTCGAACCAGACCGGCTGATTGGCGCCGGGCTGGAAGTGGCCACGGACAATACAGATCGGGCGACGATGGCCATGGGACTCTGTTGGCCCGAAGTTTTTGTAATGACCATCGTGATTGTGAATGAAGAGCACATAGTCCCCACTGCCGGAAGTGTTACCCCCCACATCGTACATCGGGCAGGGCGACAGCGGATGGGGCAACGACGCCCCGCCGTCACAACGGAGAAGCCGACGCGGCTGGATCCACGTCTCCCCGCTGTCCGCACTGACCGACCAGAAGGGACTCCCCGACGAGGTCCGCATCACACAAAACAAACGACCATCAGGAAGTTTCACCATTGTCGGTTCCTGGCAGGCGCTGCTTTCGGGATGTCCGGGAAACGGCACAGCGAGCGCCTGCTCGTTAGCCGCAAACCAGCGGATGGCCAAATCCTTTGGCTCAGGATCCGCGTCCACGTTCTCGAAGCGCATGAACTCCACACGGGCATCGGCAGAAATCCAGGACTCCGTTGCCGGCTTGCGAACCGTAAAACTAGTCCAACGCGTAAAGCCGGCAAGATAACGATTGTCTTTGCCGAGGCGCACCGGTTTCTGCCAGCACAGCATGTTCGGTGGCATGGAAGGATCGGGGTTGTCGTTGATACTGCGTGACACAGGAACATTCTGCGGCTTAGACCAGGTTAGGCCATTGTCGTCGCTGCAGATGCCATCCAACCAGCCGGTATGGTGGAAATAGGTGTCGAATCTGCCGATATGCCGGGAATACAACACATAGATGCGTCCGGATTTGCTGACGAGAGGATAAGCCCAACTGGCAATCTGACACTCACCCGCCTTTTTCGGTCCGGCAATGATTCGTGGTGGAGCCCATGTCACTCCTTCGTCGGTACTTCGGGAAAATGCGATGTGCTGATCCCCGGGGAGACTCGGATCATAATTTTCCACTGAACTCTGTGTCCAGACAGCCATCAGCGATCCATCTGGGCCATCGAACACAAGAAAATGCTCATTGCCAGTGTCAGCGAGCGAATCGGTCTGAATTTTGGGGACATAAACGATAAAATCGGGTTGCGTACGCTGCACTTCTTGTTTGAGATCGGGGGGCGTCGTCATAATCATGGTTCTTCCTAATAATGCGTGGGATTAGTATTAGCTGTAGCAGGTCACAGAAGCCAGCACAAACCCTTCCTGAGTTCAACACTTCTTTTGGCCAGTTTGATGATGAATAGCCGACAAAGCCAGTGGGGCAGGGGTGCGGTTCCAAGGATAGGAATGATTCAGACCTCATGATAGAAGATTGCCGAAGTCCTGCTATTTGCTTTTCTGTTGGCTTTTCTTGTAATCGATCCCGATAAAACGTAGCATGGCCTGTGGAAATGGCTGAGTAGAGAGGAATTATTGCCTGTGAAGACTGCGTTGGTACATATGGACTCCCAACCATGAAAACGATGTTTCAGGGCGGTCTCAACGGGCGTGTGCCGATCCCACCGGAAAAGCGATTTCTTATCCATTGTTGCCGCCAGGGGAACCTCCAATGAACAAGCCACTCTCCTTGATGCTCCTCCTATTTCTAGCCCTGCCTGCCATGGCCGAAAATCTGGCCCTGCCCAAGGAATGCGCCGCCTGGACCGATGCCGACAAAGAGGCGCAACGCCAAGCCGGGGCCTCCGTCATCAAAGATCTCAAGGCCGCCGCCGCAAAGGGTGATGCCGTTTTTACCATCCCGCCTGGCCATTACCGCTTCGCCGACCCGACGCGCGGCTTCGTCATCCTGGGTTTCGAGAAGCTCAATAATTTGCGCATCGTCGCCAAGGGGGTAACCTTCTGGTTCGAAGCCTGGAATCGCGGACTCAGTTTTATGTTCTGCAAAAACCTGACCATCGAAGGCTTGACGATCGATTACGACCCGGTTCCTTACACCCAAGGCACGATCGACGCCGTGCAGGAAGAAAAAGCGGCCGGGAAGAGCTATGTGGAAGTTGTACTCGATCCCGGCTTCGTGACCCCGGATATCATCGCCCACGACCCTGTGATGAACCGCAAGCCCGACGCCATGCCGATGGTGATCTTCGATAGCAAGGGGGAGCGGATCAAGTACAACCAATGGGGCGAGCCGAACAAGATCGAGGCGCTAAGCGCCACCCGCTACCGCATCTACACCACGCCGCCGTCCTTCCCGTATCCCAATCCCAGGGTGTTCAGCACCTACAGCGATTACGGCATCCAAAAAGGCGATCGCTTCGCTCTGCTCCATCGGCTCAACGCCGAGGCCGTCGGTTCGTTCGCATGCGAGAACCTGCAGCTCATCGGGGTGACCGTCTACGCCTGCGCCGGGCTCAACCTCATCGAGTCACGCACCGAGAAGGCCAGTACCTACCGTGACTGCCACCTGGTGCGCCGCCCGGGCACCAAGCGCCTTTTCGCCGGCAACTGCGACGGCATCAACTCCGCCTACCCCAAGGAAGGGCCGAAGATCGAGAACTGCGAGATGGCTTACATCGGCGACGACTACATCAACATCTGGGGTAGCATGGGCGTGGTGCTTGGCGTCGGCGCGGACCCCAAGACACTTTTCGTAGCGTCGCGCTCCGGCTTTCAGGCTGATCACTTGTTCGCGCCCGGGGTGCGCTTCACCCTGGTTGACCGGGATTCCGGCGCGGTCAAACAAACGGTGACAGCCTCTGCCTGGAAGCATTCCAAGGACGCCACCTTTGTCGATCTGGCCAAGCGGGGCGGATCCCAAATCCGCTCGCTCATCTGGGAGAACAGCGGCAACAACGTTGTCGAGCTTACGCTGGATCAACCTGCGGTCAACGTCGGCGAATACGATTACTACACGCTACCTGATTTCAGCGGCAAGGGCTTCGTGGTCAAGAACTGCAAGTTCGGCCCCAACCTCGCCGGGTTCCGCATCCAGGCCGTGAACGGCGTGATTGAGGGTAATAGCTTCACCGGCATGTGTTTGAGCATGGGTATTTCCGGCCTGTGCCAATGGTTGGAAGGCACGATGTGCCACGATATTCTTATCCGGAACAACACTTTCACCGACTGCCAGACCGGCGTGCTCGAAAAGGCCGCGCCATTTGGCGTGGTCGCGCTCATCAGCGTAGCCTTGGAACCCAGGCTGGGCGTATCCGACCTTTTCCCCGCACCCTTTCATTACAACCTGACCTTCGAAAGCAACACCCTCATCCGGCCTGTCTGCGGCGCCTTCTCTATCGCCAACGCCTCGAACGTGGTGATCCGGAACAATCGCATCATCGAGCCCTCGTACCGCATGTGGCCCAACGCCGCCGAAAAGCTCGAAATCGACGGCAATATCGGCATCGTGATCATGGGTAATTGCGACCAGAAGACAGTGAAGGTCGAGGGGAATGTTTTCGAGAAGAAACCCCAGGGCTTCCCGGGAGAACTTTTCCGTCAAACGGCCCCCGCAGCTGAAAACGCCCCGGCGACTGCGGCCCCCGTGACGGCAGCGGAGAAGCCCGCTTTCCCCCGCTAACAAACTGCTCGACGTCATGAAGACCAGTTACTAATAGGACTGATTCGTCCATCAATAGCCGGATTCCCATCGTTTCCAACGGAGGGAGCATTTCGATGAAGTCGTGATTCCCCTGTACCGCATATACTTCACCCCGATTGATATTGAGGATGGCGCTATCCAGAAATTCCTTGGTGTGTTTGAAATTGCCTTGCCAGGTGGTGTACATGACTCTGGCTGATTCATACACACATACTAGCCGGTAAGTGTGAAAATAAAAGCAACAAAAAAACAGGCCGACTTTTTCAGAGTCGGCCTGTTCCTGGGGGTTAGTTGAACTTGTTACGGGAAGTTGATGTCCAGCTGTGTGGTAAAGGTGTTGGCTCCAGCAAGAGCGGGTTTATCCCACATATCGTATCCGAAAATTACGGACACATTTTTGGAGAAGGCCCATGAAACACCCAAGCTGACACCGCTGTTGAAGTTGCCGCCGCCCATATAGTCAACGGCTACCCACAACTTGTCCGAGATCTCGCTCATGGTGCGGTCCCAGGAAGCCAGTATCCCATCGTTGGCCGCCTTGCCATCCGTCCCCAGCAGCACATCCTTGTTCCCTGAATAATAACCTACTGAAAACCGGCCCAGGGAGGGAATGGCACCGAAGGCGGGAAGTGTTTGCCCCACTTCGCCGTAAACGATGTTCTGGTCCGTCCGGGTGGCGCTGGTCTTCTTCGAATTCGTGCCGAAGTTGAATCCACCGACCGCAAGGGCGGGGGAGTTCAGTCCGACGGAATTCGTATAGACCGTTCCTTCCGGTATACCCACCTTGGCGTTGAAGTAGAGTGGGTTGTCATCATAGGGGGTCCCATTCACCAGATAATCAGCCCCGACTTCCGCCTTCACGGCGTCAAAGGGCAGAATACCCACTGTCAACCCGGCATCATAGATGTTCGGGTCGCGTTGACCGGCGGTGAAGTGACTGACATCCGAGGCCCGGAGATAATTATCCAAGCCCAAGTGCCAGACATTAAACGGTTGAATATCCGTTGAGGGAATCCAAACCTGTGTTGAGGGGGTTGCCATAACAAGGGTTGCTGATCCTGCGCATAAGGCTGCCGCCATCACTCCTGATAATATCTTTTTCATGATCTTTTCTTCCTTTTTTTGTTTTTCTATTTATATCCCCTCTCCCTCTGAGGAAGAGGGGATGTGTTGTTTATCCGATCGCTGCGCCTCCGGTTTCGCCCGTTCTGATACGAAGGCATTCTTCCAAATCGAGGACGAATATTTTGCCGTCACCGACTTGCCCGGTTCGCGCTCCACCTGTAATCGCCTCAATGGTGGGCTTGACGAACTCGTCGTTTACCGCAATCTCGAGCTTCATCTTCTTCAATAGGGTCCCCGCTTCCTTGTGGCTCCGGTAGACCTGGGCGATGCCGCCCTGGCGGCCACGCCCCATGACGCTCGACGCGGTGACCAGGTTGATTTTCTTATCCGTCAACCGTTCCAGAACTTCGTCCAGACGATCGGGTTGAATAATTGCTATGATGTATTTCATTTTTTTATCTCCTTAACTTCGTCATTCACTAGTCGTTGTTGAATTCTTTCCTTAATCGAGCATGGTGTACCCGGTTTCGCGATGATCCGTCAGATCCAGGCCAATCCGCTCGGACTGTTCTGTCGCCCGCAGGCCGATCAGGGCATCCACCACTTTGAGCAGGACGAAGCTGATCACACCTGAATAGGCCACGGTGATCGCCACAGCCTTGAGCTGGATAACGAACTGAGCGGGGTTTCCGTAGAACAGACCGTTCGCGCCGGCGCTGTTGACGGTGGTGGTCGCCCACAAACCCGTCGCCAGTGCACCCCAGATTCCGCCCACGCAATGCACGCCGAAGGCATCCAGAGCGTCATCATACCCGAGCTTCTCTTTCACGAAGCTGACGAACATGTAACAGATGACTCCCGCGCCCAGACCGATCCAGATGGAACCCATGACATTCACGAACCCTGCAGCCGGGGTGATGGCGACCAGACCGGCAACCGCACCGGAGATCAGACCCAGCACCGTCATGCGGCGGTTGAAGATCACGTCCATCATAGCCCAGGTCAGACCCGCAACCGCGGTGGCGACATGGGTCGCAACAAACGCGCTGCCTGCCAGGCCATTGGCGGCCAGGGCGCTACCCGCGTTGAAACCGTACCACCCGAACCACAGCAAGGCGGCGCCCATCACCGCAAACGGCAGGTTATGAGGCGGGGATAGCTTGTGGGGATGACCCAACCGGCGTCCCAACACCAAGGCAGCCACCAACGCCGCGATACCGGCATTGATATGAACCACCGTACCGCCTGCGAAATCCAAGGCACCCATCTTGCGAACGAACCCGCCAACGCCCCACACCCAGTGACACACGGGGTCGTAGACGATCGTGGCCCAGAGCAGCATGAAGACCACAAACGCGGAGAACTTCATGCGTTCCGCGAAGGCGCCGATGATCAATCCGGGGGTGATCACGGCAAACATCATCTGGAAGATCATAAAGACCTGATGGGGAATCGTGCCGGCATAATCGGCGTTCGGTTCCAATCCCACGTTCTTTAGAAAAGCCCAGTCCAAGTTACCGATGAGCCCCTTGACATCCGGCCCGAACGATAAGCTATAACCGCAGATGACCCACTGCAGGCTTACGGCGCACATCAGGAAGAAGCACTGCATGAGAACCGAGAGCACGTTCTTTTTACGGACCAGACCTCCGTAGAAGAAGGCGAGACCCGGTATGGTCATCAACATGACCAGCGCTGTGCTTACGAGCACCCAGGCTGTATCACCCGAATTCACGGCCGATGCGGCCGCCGCAGGCACCGGAGTGGCCGCAACGGCGGCGGTTACATTAGTGGCGACCTCCTCCGCCAGAGCGGGCAACGCGCCCGCCAATACCATTCCCGTTCCCATCAGTCCTGTCATCCATCCTAGCCTTTTCACGTGTTGTCCTCTTTCTCTTGTTGTTTATGAATCCTGTTTTATTCAGACGGTGATGTTCAATACCATGTTCCGTGCCAAATAATGGGCCACCTCACTTTATGTGTAGTTAACATATTTAATATCAACAAGTTGAGAAAATTTAAAAATATTACAGCGATGTTTATATTTTGCTTGATGTTACAAATATGTCGATAAACACACCTTTGCTTCATCTTTGTATCATTTGGAATGAGGCCGACAAATTGTTCCGTTATAAAAGCCTTTTGTTTATGGCCTTCATGCAGGGAAGAGCCAGCTTGGGCATGATTATTGCTGAAAGTCTGGACGAACTGAAAGTCCAGGCGACCATGGAAAATAATATAAATGATGATCGTGATATCCAGGGAGTCCATCGCGAGATCAAAGAACTCTCGGTGTTGTTTGAAGTATCGCAGGCGTTGAACCGGAGTCTTGATTTCCGGGAAGTGATCGGCCCCGTTCTCCGTAAGCTGGCGGAGCATATGGGGATGATGCGGGGAACGATCACCATCTTGAACCGGGATACGGATGAATTGAATATTGAAGCCTCCTATGGCCTTTCTCCTGAGGAGCATAATCGGGGGAAATACCGGTTGGGCGAAGGCGTCACCGGCAAGGTGGTTCAGACCGGGAACCCGGCTGTGGTGCCCCGGATTTCCGCCGAGCCTCTTTTTCTGGATCGAACTGGCACCAGGCTGAAGGCGATATCGCGTGATAAAAAGGATATCTCGTTTATTTGCGTGCCGATTATGGAGGACGGCGAACCCATTGGGGCGATCAGTGTGGATCGTCTTTTTGAGGACAGCATTTCCTATGAGGAGGACCTCCGGTTACTTTGGATCATTGCGGCGATGATCGGGCGTGCGGTCCGTTTGCGACAAGCCCATTGTGAGCAGGTGCTCATGCTGGAGGAGGAGAACTCCCGATTGCGGAACGAACTGGTCGATCAGTTCCGTCCCAAAAACCTGATTGGGAATTCCCACGCGATCCGGCGCGTGTTCCGCTTGATCCAACAGGTGGCGCCCAGTTCCGCAACCGTCCTGATTCTCGGGGAAAGCGGCGTGGGTAAGGAACTGGTGGCCCAGGCCATCCATTACAACAGTCCGCGCGCAGCTCAACCCTTTGTGAAAGTCAACTGTGCCGCGTTGCCGGAGAACATTGTTGAAAGTGAATTATTCGGCCATGAGAAGGGAGCGTTCACCGGCGCGATGGCCCAGCACAAGGGCCGGTTTGAGAATGCCGAAGGGGGGACGATCTTTCTGGATGAAATCGGGGATCTTCCTCGCTCCACTCAGATCCGTCTGCTCAGGGTTTTGCAGGAACGCGAGGTGGAGCGGGTGGGCGGGGACCGGCCCATCCGGATTGATGTCCGGGTGCTGGCAGCGACTAATCGCAAGTTGGAACCTTTGATCAGTGAGGGTCGTTTCCGGGAGGATCTTTACTACCGGTTGAATGTGTTTCCCATTCATCTGCCGCCGTTGCGTGAGAGGAAGACAGATATTCCCCTGTTGGCGGATCACTTTGTGGAAAAATACAGTAGGCGTAATAACAAGGCTGTCCTTCGCATTTCAACCCCGGCCATTGATATGCTGATGGCTTATCATTGGCCCGGTAACATTCGTGAATTGGAGAACTGCATTGAACGTGCGGTGCTACTCAGCACGGATGGCGTTATTCACGGTAATCATCTGCCCCCTTCGCTTCAGACAGCTGAGGCGAGCGGTACGCTTCCCGCCGGTTCACTGGAGGCAACCCTGGCATCGCTGGAAAAAGAATTGATTATCGATGCCTTGAAAAGCTCGAGCGGTAATATGGCCAAGGCGGCCCGGCATCTCGGGTTAACCGAGCGCATGATGGGTCTGCGCGTCGCCCGATACAATATTGATTTTCATCGATTCCGGGCGATGTTCTCCAATGAGGCGCCATGATCAGGATTGCCGCAGCCACACCTCGTGATGTGCCTGCTCTGGTACAATTATTGTCCCTTCTTTTTGCATCGGAAAAAGATTTTACTCCTGATCCGGTCCGGCAACGACGGGGCCTCCTGAAAATCATACGGGAACCGCGGAGCGGGATCATTTTCGCCATGAAAGATGGTGCCTCCGTGGTGGGCATGGTCAATCTTCTTTTTACGGTCAGCACAGCGGAAGGTGGCCGGGTTGCCATTCTCGAGGATCTCATTCTCGAGCCAGGCTATCGCGGACAAGGACTGGGATCCAAACTTGTCCTCTATGCTATCCGTTATGTCCGGGACAGGGGGATACGCCGGATTACCCTGCTGACAGATCATGCCAATCGTCGCGCCATCCATTTTTACCGGCGCCACGGCTTTATCAACTCTGCCATGATTCCCCTCCGCTTGGTCCTGCGTCCCTGCCCGGGCCCCTCCTCATAAATGTAACAATCGCGGAAGATTCCCACGTTGCGGTGGGTTTTCTGTTTATTCCGCTTCAAGCGATTTGACCGATTTGTGCCGCAGTAAAAAAATATTAACAGCAGGAAAGCGCCTGTTTATCGGTGTTTTCATCAGGCTGGCAGGGAATGGGAAAAAGAAGTTGGTATGTTACCTGCTAAAGCTATCCGGCATGAAAAGGACATGGAGCATACGGTTTTGGATTGCCGGCCTTGCAGGATTTGCCACGGTTGGGCAAGCCACGGAAGCGACTCATGAAGGGGTGTCGCTCAGCGCAATGGATGTCGGGCATATCGGCGTTCTGCCGGTCAGCAATTCCATGGTGGTCACCTGGGTGATCGCAGGGCTTCTCATTCTTTCCGCCCGGTGGGCAACCCGCGCCATCAAGGATGTCCCGTCTGGTTCCCAGAATGTTTGGGAGTGGCTGGTGGAAGGGCTGCTGGGTTTTCTGGAAGGAATTGTGGGATCCACTTTGGCGAAGAAAACATTCTGGTTGTTCGCTTCCATCTTCATTTTCGTTTTATGCGCCAACTGGTTTGGGCTGCTGCCGGGCGTGGGAACGATTGGATGGGGCTCGATGACGGAGCATGGGTTTAGGGTGGCGAGGCCACTTCTGCGGAGCTGCAGCGCTGATTTCAACATGACCTTTGCCATGGCGATGACCTTCTTCGGCTGCTGGCTGGTGTGGGCGATTGAGCACAATGGGGTAGCCGGTTTCTTCCGCCATATCTTCGCCGCGAAAGGTGATTCCACCGGGTTCCTGAAAGTCATGATGGGCCTGGTTTTTCTGGCGGTCGGTGTTTTGGAAATGGTGTCCATCGCGTTCAGGCCGGTCTCCCTCAGCCTCAGGTTATATGGGAACGTCTATGCCGGGGAAGATATGCTGGAAACCCTCGGCCTGATGAAACACGGCCTGGGTTGGGTCATGCCGATTCCGTTTTATTGCATGGAGGTCCTGGTGGGTTTGGTCCAGGCCATGGTTTTCATGCTGCTTTGCGCCGTATTTACGTTCCTGATCTGCGAGCATCACGAAGATGGGCAGCGGGCGGCGGCGCATAAATAACGACAACATAGAAGGAGAGAACACAATGATCGGGAATCTGCATGTGGGTTTGGCGGCGCTCGGCGCCGCTGTGGGTGTTGGGTTGGTCGGCATGGGTGCCACGTTGGCGGTGGGACGGAATCCGGGGGCCGCGCCCAAGATTCTCGTTCAGGCGATATTATTCAGCGCATTGGCCGAAGCGATCGTGTTTTACGCCCTGTTTCTGGTGAAATAACCATGAATGGCCTGTTCATATTGGCTGCGGCCGACCTGGGCCAAATTGCGAGGCAGACGGGTGAGACCTTCGGGTTTGATGCAGTGCATTTTGTCGCCCAATTGCTGAGCTTCCTCTTGGTCACCATTCTGCTGAAGCAATTTGCCTATGATCCGATTCTCAAGGTTCTTGAGGAGCGGCGGCAGCGGATCGCCCAAAGTCTGGCGGATGCCGACCGTGTCAAAGCGGAATTGGCCAGGATTGAAGTCCAGCGTGGTGAAATTCTGGATGAGGCCGCCCGGCAGGCTGCCAGGCTGATCGAGGAGGCTCGTGCCGCCGCCGTCCGGATAGCAGATACAGAACGCCAGAAAGCCGTGGACAGCACTGAGCGCATTCTGGCCCAGGCCCGGGAGACCGCACGGCTGGAACAGTCCCGCATGCGGGAAGAGTTAAAGCGCGAGACGGGCCATCTGGTCGCGTCCATGACCGAGAGTCTTCTGGGAAGAGTTTTGACGCCCGAGGATCTTGAACGGATGGCCGGAGAAACAACAACCGTTTTATCTACATGAAAACCACATCAGCCAACATGAAACGCCAGGCTCGCCGTCTGTTTGATCTCGCCAAGGTGGAAGGCCGGCTGGACGAATCCCGGCTTCGGGTAGTGGTGGCGGAATTGGTTGCCTGTCAACCCCGGGGATGTGTTGCCTTGCTAAAAGAGCTGCTAAGGCGAATAGCGGCTGACGTTCACCGGCATGCGGCCCATGTGGAAACGGCCGTTCCGCTTTCCTCCGCCCGTCGGGAGATTTTATCGGATGTCATGACGGGAACTTATGGCGCCGACCTCGATATCCGGTTTCTCCTGAATCCGGTGCTCCTTGGCGGGGTTCGCATCCGTGTGGGTGACACATTGATTGATGGAAGCATACGCGGACGATTGGAAGCGTTCCGGAATGAATTTTAATTTCAGGTAACAAGGAATGAGGATTTATGGCAACGCAGAATATCATACAGGAAATTGAGGCGCGAATTGCGGGGCTGCAAACAGCGGGGACCCAACATCACGTCGGTCGCCTCAGGGAGGTTGGTGATGGCGTAGCCAAGATTGACGGACTTGGGGAGACCATGCTTAATGAGATGCTGGACTTCGGGAACGGCATCACCGGTTTGGCCTTGAACCTTGAAGAAACCGAAGTGGGCGCGATCATTCTGGGAAATGCCACCACTGTTCATGAAGGTCAGGAAGTGCGTGGTACAGGCCGGTTGTTACAGGTCCCGGTGGGAAGAGGCTTTTTAGGGCGCGTGGTGAACTGTCTGGGTTTGCCATTGGATGACAAAGGGGCGATTACCGCTGCCGCCAGCTACCCGGTTGAACGGATGGGGGCTGGCATTGTCAGGCGGGAACCAGTCAACCAGCCTGTTCAGACCGGAATCATGGCGGTGGATGCGATGATCCCGATCGGGCGCGGACAGCGCGAATTGATTATTGGGGACCGCTCGACTGGCAAGACGGCCATTGCCATTGATACCATTATCAACCAGGCGCGGATGAACCATGCTGCCGAGGTGTCCGGCGATCATACCTATCGTCCTCTATACTGCATCTATGCCGTGATCGGTCAGAAACAATCCAGTGTGGCACATGTCGTGCAGACCCTCGAGGATACGGGGGCCTTACCCTACACCATTGTCGTGGCCGCCACCGCCGCCCAGTCGGCAGCAGAACAGTATCTGGCCCCGTTCAGCGCCACGGCCATGGGCGAATGGTTCATGGACAATGGGATGGATGCGCTCATCATCTATGATGACCTGTCCAAGCACGCGGTAGCTTACCGCCAGCTTTCCCTGGTGCTGCGTCGCCCCGCCGGGCGTGAAGCCTATCCCGGTGATGTCTTTTATCTGCACAGCAGATTGCTGGAGCGTTCTGCCCGTGTGGGTGAAGCGTCTGGCAATGGATCCCTGACGGCCCTGCCGATCATTGAAACCCAGGCGGGGGATGTGTCCGCCTACATTCCCACCAATGTCATTTCCATTACGGATGGCCAGATCTATCTTGAAACCGATTTGTTTTATCAAGGCATTCGTCCTGCGGTATCGGTCGGGTTATCGGTGTCACGTGTCGGCTCTGCGGCACAGATCAAGGCGATGAAACAGGTGGCGGGCCGGACCAAGTTGGAACTCGCCCAGTACCGTGAATTAGCCGCGTTCTCTCAATTCGGCTCCGATTTGGATGTGAAAACCCAGGCCCAGCTTGAGCGGGGAAAACGAATTGTCGAGGTTTTCAAGCAACTTCAATACCGACCGTTACCCGTTGCCATTCAGATCGCGCTGCTATGGGCGGTTCAGAATGGATTTATGGATGGGATACCGGTGGATCGGATTCAGGATTTTAAGTCCGCCCTGACCGAGCATCTTACCGCCGTCAGGTCGGAACTCCTGGCGACGATCAGTCGTGAAAAAACGCTGTCCGAACCAGTGGTGGCTGGCTTGAGGACATCCATCACAGAGTTTAAACAAACCTTCCGGTAAAATTCCCATGGCCAATACCCGTGACATCCGTCGGCGCATCAAGTCTGTGAAGAGTTCTTCGCAGATTACCCGCGCCATGCAGATGGTTGCCGCGTCCAAAATGCACAAGGCGCAACAGGCGGCTCTGGCTGGCCGTCCGTATGCCGGCCTGATGCGGCAGGTACTGGCCCAGGTGGCAAGCCATACCGTCGGGGTTCAGCATCCGCTGATGGAACCGCGCGAGCCGCGCCGCCGTGCCGTGGTGGTGGTGAGTCCGGACAGGGGACTATGTGGAGCTCTGATTGTCAATGTGATGCGAGACGCCATGAAATACGATGCCAATGACACAGTGTATGTGGCCGTAGGGCGCAAGTCGTCGCAATTTCTCTCGCGTATGCGGCGACGTGTGGTGGCCGAATACACCTTCAGTGATCCGCCCCTTTTCCGTGAAGCTCGTGCCATTTCCAAGTGCGTCCAGGAACTCTTTCTGAAGGGAGAGGTGGATCGCGTGGAGGTGGTCTTTGCCTCTTTTGTGTCGGCGCTGTTGCAGCGGACCGAATCATGCACCTTGTTGCCAATGACAGAGCAGAGCCTCATGCCGTCTGATTCGGGGAGAATGGCAGGAGGGCGGAATGACACTCCGGCGGTGGACGAGATGCCGTTGCCATACGGCGCGGCAGAGTTTGTGTTCGAACCTTCTTCTGAAGAGGTATTCGGAGCGCTTCTACCGCATAGTCTGAATTACCGGATATATCAGATCCTTCTCGAGGTGAAGGCCAGCGAGCACAGCGCCCGGATGGTGGCCATGCGTAATGCCAATGACAACGCCCAGCAACTCATGCGTGAACTGACGCTTGAATATAACCAGCTTCGCCAGGCTGGCATTACCCAGGAGATCCTGGAAATCAGCGGTTCAGGTGGCGGCGTTGCATGAGAAACAATAAGGAGAAAGTTTTATGAATATCGGGAAAGTAGTTCAAGTGATCGGTCCGGTGGTGGATGTGGCTTTTCCACCCGACGGGGAACTGCCGCGTATCTGCAACGCCCTGACCGTCGACTACAAAGTGATGGATAAGCCGGTTCGCCTGACGTTGGAGGTTCAGCAACATCTGGGCGGCTACTGGGTGCGCACGATTGCCATGTCAACCACCGAAGGGTTGCGACGGGGACTGGATGTAGTCGATACCGGTGCCGCGATCAGCGTTCCCGTGGGGAACGGAGTGATGGGGCGTATCATGAATGTTACCGGGGACGAGGTTGATGAACAGGGGCCGATCCAGACGGAGGCAAGACTGCCGATCCACCGGCTTCCGCCACGGCTTTCCGAGCAGGCCACTTCGCCGCAGGTGTTAACCACGGGGATCAAGGTGATCGACTTGATTTGCCCATTTCTAAAGGGCGGTAAAGTCGGCGCATTCGGTGGCGCCGGTGTGGGCAAGACCGTCGTGATTATGGAGTTGATCAATAACATTGCCAAACAACATGGCGGGTTTTCTGTCTTCGCCGGTGTGGGAGAGCGGACCCGTGAGGGCAACGATTTGTATCGGGAAATGTCCGAGGCCGGTGTCATCAACCGCAACGACCTGTCACAATCCAAGGTGGCGTTGGTCTATGGTCAGATGAACGAACCTCCCGGCGCGCGTCTCCGGGTGGCCCTCTCGGCGCTTACCGTGGCGGAGTATTTCCGGGATCAGAAGCATCAGGATGTTCTCCTGTTTATTGACAACATCTTCCGGTTTTCCCAGGCGGGGTCCGAAGTGTCCGCCCTTTTGGGACGTGCGCCAAGCGCGGTTGGATATCAGCCCACGCTGGCATCGGAAATGGGTGAACTGCAGGAACGCATAACTTCTACCCGCGACGGTTCCATCACCTCGTTCCAGGCCGTGTATGTTCCAGCGGATGACCTGACGGATCCGGCGCCCGCCACCACCTTCGCCCATTTGGACGCCACCATCGTTCTTGAACGTTCGATTGCGGAACTGGGAATTTTTCCCGCAGTGGATCCACTCGCGTCCGGATCCCGTGCCATGACGCCAGAGCTGGTGGGGCGTGAACACTATGAGGTGGCACGCGGCATTCAGAAGATCCTGCAACGGTACAAGGATCTCCAGGACATTATCGCCATATTGGGAATGGATGAACTGGCGCCGGACGACAAGCTTACCGTGCTTCGGGCGCGGAAAATTCAGCGATTCCTCAGTCAGCCCTTCACGGTGGCGGAGGTGTTTACGGGGCGACCGGGAAAATTGGTTCCGGTTGCGGAGACCGTGCGTGGCTTCAAGGAAATACTGGAGGGCAAGCATGATGATGTGCCTGAGGCAAATTTTTACATGAAGGGAAACATTAACGAAATCCGGCAGGAAACAGCCGGGTAAATTGAAGGAGGACCTATGAATGAGACAATGAAATTGATGATTGTAACCCCCGAAGGTCGTACCTGTTCCAAGGACGTGGAGATGGTTACCCTACCGGGCGCGGATGGCGACATGACCGTTTATCCCGTTCACATGCCCGTGGTGGCCTTAATGCGGGCGGGTGAAGTTCTGGCCCAGGCGGAAGGGCATACGGACGCCTTTGCGGTAGGGGATGGCTTTGTCCAGATCCTGGGCGATCAGGTGGCCATCTTTACCGATATGGCCATGGATGCGGATCGTATCGACGAAGTGGCTGCCGAGGAAGCCTTGAAACGCGCTGAAGCCAGGATGCATGAAACGCTCTCAGAGGAGGAATTTGCGATGGTGAATGCCTCGCTCCTTCATGCTGTGACGCAGCTTCATGTGAAACGTCGGCGAATCGCCTGATCGGGAGAATCGCATGCTTGGAACAGTGGTTACTTTTGACTGGAGAAAGGGATCGGGGGAAATTGCCCTCCGTGATTTGAACCAGCGGATTCCTGTTCAGGCGGCGGATTTGGCGATCAGGCGGGGCTTTCTGGTTGAAGGCGAAGAGGTGTCATTTGATCTCGCCGAAACCACGGCGGGCGGGCAGGCGATCAACGTGGTGCTTGCCTGTTCCGCGAAACGATGGACAGGGACCGTGCTGATGTTTGAGAACGGGTGCGGTTATATTCGCGTGGATGGCAGACGCGATGAAATCTTTGTCCATCATACGAGCGTCTTGGGAGCAGGCCCCCAACTGCTTAGTCCCGGTGAACCGGTTGAATTTGAATTGGTTCAAAACGGGGCGGCTCATACGGCGACGAAAGTGGTCAGGCTCGAAAAGCGCGGGGAACTTGAGCGATTTGCCGATGGGGTCGATTTAGATGCCAACCTTGCGATCCTGGCCGGGGTGGCACGTTCTGAAAACTGGGAGTCCTCGTGTAGTGGTGGCGATGCTCCCAGGATTGTGCTCAAGCATTACATACAGGACACCTTTGCCCAGGTGGAAGAGCAGGGTAAAATTGCTGTGGCCACTGAAATGAGCGGGCGTCCCATTGCCAGTTTCAACACCGGACTGGTGACGGGCAACCAGGAGGAATTGTACGGTTACTTTGAAGGCAACCCAGGTGTAAAGACAGGGCAGAAGTGGATCTTCCGTGCTTTCTGCATGGCCGCCGATCCCCGGCTTTATCATTTTGCTGCGCTCCCGGCGCCAGCGACCTATTACGCCCGTGGCGAGGAATTAGTGTTTGATCCCGGACGGGTATTGATGGTGGACTACGCGAGGGTGACAGCTGATGTCATCCTGCACTCTCATTCAGGTCAGACCGGCCATAGGGTGTCCTCCCGCCAGAATCTTGAGGAGGCCGTGAAGTCATCCCTTGTGCGGGTAAAGCGAAACTACAAGACGGCTGTGCCAATGTATTACAACCGGGCAATCCGGTTGTTATTGCCACTATGCTTGGAGACGCACGGCAAAGCCGACCTGGCTCTTGTGATCGAACGGAACAATAAAGAATATGGCGCCTCATCGGTGTTGCCGCTGAATGAGGCCTACCGTTATGCCCGTCTTCTGGCCCGCCCGGACAATGACTGGCTGGTTCCGTAACCGGCATCGCCGCCGGAACCCACCTTCCCGTACGATCATTATTTTTTCACCTACCGTCCCGTAGGAACGTTTTTCCTGAACGATCTGATTTCACTCAAAAAACGCAAATTCCAAAGATTATCAGGCCTTTTACGGTGTTGGCACAGTCTTTGCAATGGCATGGGACCGTCTTCATCGCGTTCCCGTTTTGGGTGTCGCGAAAAGAAGCAGAACAGCAGAAGGAAAAACAAATGAGAAAAGTTGCAATTTATGGAAAGGGTGGCATCGGCAAATCCACCACCACACAAAATACCGTGGCCGGGCTTGCTGAGATGGGGAAAAACATCATGGTGGTCGGGTGCGACCCCAAGGCGGATTCAACACGGTTGTTGTTAGGCGGGCTCGCCCAGCGAACCGTGCTCGATACCTTGCGTGAGGAAGGTGAAGACGTGGAATTGGATGACGTCTGCAAGGTTGGTTACCGTGGCACGCGGTGCGTGGAGTCCGGAGGTCCGGAACCGGGCGTAGGCTGTGCCGGAAGAGGCATCATCACCTCCATCAACCTGCTGGAACAGCTAGGCGCTTATGGGGAGTCCAAAGCGTTGGATTACGCTTTCTATGATGTGCTCGGTGACGTGGTATGTGGCGGTTTTGCCATGCCCATCCGGGAGGGCAAGGCCGAGGAAATCTACATCGTGGTTTCCGGTGAAATGATGGCGATGTACGCGGCGAACAATATTTGCAAGGGAATCATGAAGTTTGCCGAGGCGGGAACCGTCCGGCTCGGGGGACTGATCTGTAACAGCCGCAATGTCGATAATGAAAAGGAAATGATCCAGCAACTCGCGAAACAGATCGGGACCCAGATGATCCATTTCCTGCCGCGTGACAATGATGTGCAACGCGCTGAGATCAACCGGAAGACGGTCATTGAATGGAAACCTGAAGCACCCCAGGCCGCCGAGTACCGGAGCCTTGCCAAGGCGATTGACGGTAACGACATGTTCGTCATTCCCAAACCACTGAAGATTGACGAGCTTGAGAAGCTTCTCATTGATTTTGGCTTGAATGCGTGATGGTCCCCACAACACAAAGTTAAACCGGAAAGGATAAAGAACATGATCATGGTAAGAGCAATCGTAAGGCCTGAAAAAGTAGGTGTAGTGATGTCGGCGCTCCTGGATGCGGGATTTCCCGCCGTCACCAAGATGGATGTGCTTGGACGCGGCAAACAGCGCGGTATGAAGGTGGGGGATGTCTCCTACGATGAGATTCCCAAGGAGTTGTTAATGCTGGTGGTCAAGGATACGGACAAGGATTTTGTCATTAGCACCATCCTGGCCGCCGCGAGAACCGGGAAGTCGGGTAACTTCGGCGATGGCAAAATCTTTGTCTCCCCGGTGGACGAGGTCTACACCGTCAGCTCCGGCATCAAGGAAACCTGATAACGAAAGTAAAACTATGAAAGAACTCATGGCCATTATCAGGCAGAACCGGATGAACGAGACCAAGGCGGCACTGGCGGAAGTGGGCATTGGCAGCTTTCATGCCCGCAAGGTGCTCGGACGCGGCAAGGGCAACGTGGACTACCGCGTCCTCAAAGGTGCCGAGGAAGGGGTGGATGAGGCGATTGCCCAACTCGGGCAGGGGCCGCGGCTGATTCCGAAGCGGATGCTCAGCATCATGGTGCTCGATGAACAGATTCCCGTTGCGCTGGGGGCCATCATGAAGGTTAACAGCCGCGGGAATGCCGGGGACGGCAAAATCTTTGTACTGCCGATACTCGACACGGTTCGGGTCCGCAATGGAGACCGTGACGTCGTGGCCCTTACGGAGGATATCTAAAACACAGGAGAATAAATGATGAATACAAATACCCCCGATCCCCATGTCGTAAAGGAGGCGCTCCTCAAGGCGTACCCCACGAAACTGGCCCGCAAGCGGGATCAGCAGATTGTGATCAATGACGTTGCCCCTGATGGGACGGTCCCTGAAGTCAAGGCCAATACCCGGACCGCTCCCGGCATCATCTCCCAGCGCGGGTGTACCTATGCCGGTTGCAAAGGCGTCGTTCTGGGGCCTACCCGGGACATTGTCAATATCGTCCATGGCCCGATTGGATGCAGTTTTTATGCCTGGCTGACGCGTCGTAACCAGACGCGGCCTCCCACCGGGAATTCCGAGAATTTCATTCCCTACTGTTTTTCCACGGATATGCAGGAGGAGGAAATCATCTTCGGGGGCGAGAAGAAATTAACCAAAGCCGTCGAGGAGGCCTATATGCTTTTCCACCCGAAAGCCATCGGTATATTTTCAACCTGCCCGGTTGGGCTTATCGGCGATGATGTCCATGCCGTTGCCCGCGCGATGAAGGAGAAGTTGGGCATCAATGTGTTCGGTTTCAGTTGCGAGGGTTACAAAGGGGTGAGCCAGTCGGCGGGACATCACATCGCCAACAACCAGCTTTTCAAACATGTGATCGGATTGGATGACACGCCGCACCCGGAGCCCTTCACGATCAATTTGCTGGGTGAATACAATATTGGAGGAGACGCCTTCGAACTTGAAAACCTGCTGGAACGCTGCGGCATCAAGCTGGTGGCAACGTTCAGCGGGAACTCCTCCTACGATTTCTTTGCCAATTCCCATACGGCCAACCTGAACGCGGTGATGTGCCACCGCTCCATCAATTATGTGGCGGAAATGATGGAGAAGAAATTCGGCATACCCTGGGTCAAGGTGAATTTTGTCGGGGCCGACGCCACCGCCAAATCCCTCCGCAAAATCGCCGCCTTCTTTGATGATGCCGGCCTGAAGCAGAGGGTGGAAGAGGTGATTGCCGCAGAGATGCCGGCCGTCCTTGCCGCCCAGGCAGTGGCGAAGGCCCGTTGCACGGGAAAAACGGCGATGCTCTTTGTCGGAGGTTCCCGCGCCCACAGTTACCAGGAGTTATTCAAGGAACTGGGGATGCGCGTGGTGGCCGCCGGTTATGAGTTTGCCCATCGCGACGACTACGAGGGCCGGAAGGTTCTGCCCAGCATTCAGGTGGATGCCGACAGCCGGAACATTGAGGAATTGCACGTGGAGCCCGATGCCACCCGCTACCTTCCCCGTGTGGACGAGGCTCGTGCCGCCCGCCTGGCCGCTGAGGGATTCACCTTCAAGGATTACGAGGGAATGATGCCCGAGATGGAGAAGGGCTCGCTCACTATCGACGATATCAGTCATTGGGAATCCGAGCGTCTGATCGAACTCTACAAACCCGATATCTTCTGCGCGGGAATCAAGGAGAAGTATGTCGTTCAAAAGATGGGGGTGCCTTGCAAGCAACTCCACAGTTATGACTACGGTGGCCCTTATGCCGGATTCAAGGGCGCTGCCAATTTCTATCGCGAGATTGACCGGATGGTGAATAGCCGGGTGTGGAAGACCATTAAAGCGCCCTGGCAGACCACGGGTCCGCGATTAACCGCCACTTTCGAGAAGGGATGAACCAAAAGGAAATACGATCATGTTACTCAGACACACCAATCCAGAGGTTATTGAACGCGAAGGCCTGACCATCAATCCGGCCAAGACTTGTCAGCCCATTGGGGCCATGTATGCCGCACTGGGCATCCAGGGTTGTCTCCCGCATAGCCACGGGTCGCAGGGGTGCTGCTCCTATCACCGCAGCACGCTGACCAGGCATTACAAGGAACCGGTGATGGCGGCCACCAGCTCTTTCACGGAGGGGTCTTCGGTTTTCGGCGGACAGGCGAATTTGCTGCAGGCCATCCAGACGATTTTTGCGGTGTACAATCCGCGGGTTATTGCCGTGCACACGACCTGTCTGTCGGAAACCATCGGGGATGACATTCCCCAGATCGTGTCCAAGGCGCGGGAGGAAGGAAAGATCCCCGCATCCAAGTTCGTGATCCATGCCAATACCCCGAGTTATGTCGGATCGCATGTGACGGGTTTTTCAAACATGACCCGCAACATGGTGAAATATTTCGCCGAGCGGACAGGCGTCAAAACCAACCGTTTGAACATCATTCCCGGTTGGGTGGAGCCTTCCGATATGCGTGAGATCAAGCGTCTCGCGAAGGAGATGGGGGTTGAAATCGTCCTGTTTCCCGACACCTCTGGTGTCCTGGATACTCCCCTGAACGGAAAATATGAGATGTTCTCCACGGGTGGTACAACCGTGGAGCAACTCAAAAGCACGGGGGACAGTCGTGCGACGATTGCGCTGGGGCCGTTGGCATCCAGCGCGGCCGCCGAGGCTCTGGATACCCAATGCAAGGTTCCCTGTGAAATCCTGGATCTTCCCATCGGACTGACGGCCACCGATCGGTTCATTAACACCATGCGATCCCTTGGAGGAATTACTGAGGTTCCGGTCTCCATCATGGAGGAACGCGGACGCCTGGTGGATGTCATCAGCGATATGCACCAGTATTTCTATGGCAAGCGGGTGGCTTTGTGGGGTGACCCCGACCAACTCGTGGCGCTGGCGGAGTTTCTGGTGAGTCTCGATATGAAGCCGGTCTACATCGTCACGGGAACACCTGGCCGGAAGTTCGAGGAGCGCTTGGCTCCCATCCTCGCGGAGGCGGTGCCTGAGGCGAAGTTCAAACAGGGTGCGGGGGCGGATATGTTCCTGCTGCATCAGTGGATCAAGAATGAGGGAGTGGATCTTCTGATTGGCAATACCTACGGCAAGTACATTGCCCGCGATGAGGATACTCCGTTTATCCGGCATGGGTTCCCGATTCTTGACCGGGTCGGGCATTCCTACTTCCCGAGCGTGGGGTATACCGGCGGCTTGCGTCTGGTAGAGAAAATTCTGGATGCACTGCTGGACCGTAAGGATCGCGATGCTCCGGAGGAAAGCTTCGAACTCGTCCTGTAGGGGACGCAGGAAAAAACACCATGACCACCATTCTTCAGGAACGCCAGAATCAAGTACACCGGGTCGGTGAAAACACCAGTCCTGTGAACTGTGAGCGACGCAGCGCCGCAGGATCGGTGAGTCAGAGGGCCTGTACGTTTTGCGGGTCCAGGGTGGTGCTCTACCCGATTGCCGACGCCATTCATCTGGTTCATGGCCCGCCGGGGTGTGCGGCCTATACCTGGGATATCCGGGGTGCCCTGTCATCCGGACCCCAGTTGCATCGCAATAGCTTTACCACAGATATGAGCGAGACGGATATCATCTATGGCGGGGAGAAAAAACTGTATGCCGCGCTGACCAACCTGATTGATCGTTACACGCCCAAGGCGGCGTTTGTATATGCCACCTGTGTGGTCGGAATCATCGGCGACGACCTGAATGCGGTTTGCTCTCGCGTCAGTCGCGAGAAGGGGATCCCCGTAATCCCTGTGCAGTCGGAAGGCTTCAAGGGAACGAAAAAGGATGGCTACCGGGCTGCCTGTGAGGCGGTATTCAAACTTGTGGGGCAGGGGCCAACCGAAGGAATCGCAAAGCATAGTCTAAACCTGCTGGGCGAATTCAACATCGGGGGCGAAACCTGGATCATCAAGGACTATTTCCGCCGGATGGACGTTGAAGTCGTGGCCTGCATTACCGGTGACGGGCGTGTGGATGAAATCCGTCGGTCACACGGCGCCGCCTTGAACCTGGTGCAATGTTCAGGTTCCATGATGTCCCTGGCCCGTATGTTCCAGGATACCTATAAGATTCCATCCAAGCGGGTGTCGTATTTTGGCATTGAGGACATGGCCAATGCCCTCTATACCGTGTCCGATTTTTTTCAAGATCCCGGTCTCACGGCGCGGACCCGGCAGCTGGTGAAGGAAGAAGTCGAGGTCGTTCTTCCGGCCTTGAAGCAGATCCGGCGCGACTTGGAGGGGCGGCGGGCCGCCATCTATGTGGGTGGCGCCTTCAAGGCGTTCTCGCTGGTGCGCGCCCTCAAAATGCTTGGAATGCAGACGGCGCTGGTCGGGTCACAAACCGGCAACACGGAGGATTACGAGCAGCTCCGCGCCATGTGTGACCCTGGCACAATTATTGTGGATGATTCCAATCCGTTGGAATTGTCCTCGTTCCTGGTCGAAAAAAATGTGGATCTTTTCATCGGCGGTGTGAAGGAACGCCCGATTGCCTACAAAATCGGGATTGGTTTTTGCGACCATAACCACGAACGCAAGGAAGCGCTGGCAGGGTTCGCCGGTATGTTGAACTTTGCCCGTGAAGTCCACGCCTCCGTGATGAGCCCTGTCTGGAAATATGCGCCGGGGAGGAAAAATCATGCCGCATGAAACCACAGATCCAGCCCGTCCCGCCGGGGAGAATACCTGCAAGCTTTGCGCCCCGCTCGGTGCCTGCCTGGTGTTTCGCGGCATTCGCGCTGGAATGCCCTTTCTTCATGGTTCTCAGGGTTGTGCCACCTATATCAGGCGTTATCTGATCAGTCATTTCCGTGAGCCTGTGGATATTGCTTCCTCCAGCTTTTCAGAGGAATCAGCCGTTTTTGGGGGAGGCGAAAACCTGCGGCAGGGACTCGTGAATGTGATCGCCCAATATCATCCGGAATTAATCGGTATTGCCAGCACCTGCGTGAGTGAGACGATCGGGGATGATGTGGCGCTGCATCTGAGGAATTGGACTACAGAACATCCAGATTCGCCCCCGTTGGTTAACGTTTCCACCCCCAGTTATCGTGACACGCATGCCGAGGGGTTTCATGCGACGGTTCGGGCCGTGGTCGAAGCATTGGCCGAAGCCGGACCAAGGGAAGGGCATATCAATGTCTTTCCCGGCCTTGTCTCACCGGCGGACCTGAGACATTTGCGCGAGATCTTTGAAAGTTTTAACTTGGAGGCCATCTTTCTGCCCGATTATTCCGAGTCGATGGACGGGCCTTCATGGGGCGCATATGAAATCATTCCCCGGGGCGGGGTACCGGTTGAGAGTCTCAGGCGTCTGGGCCGGGCCAGAGCCTCCCTGGAATTTGGACGCGTCTTGTCGGGGGCTTCCGACACCGCCGCCTCGTGGCTGGAACAGCACCACGGGGTTCCCCGGATTTCACTCGGTTTGCCAATCGGGATCGAGGAAACGGATCGGTTGTTTCAGGCGCTTGAAACCCTTTCCGGTCAGTCTGCCCCATCCCGTTTAGTCGCTGAGCGTGGTCGTTTGGTGGACGCCTACATTGATGCGCATAAATATCTCTTCGGGTTGAAGGTTGCCGTTTTCGGTGAGGAAGACCTGGTGGTGGCGTTGACAGCTTTCCTGGCAGAAACCGGCGTCAATCCAGTGTTGTGCGCTTCCGGCGCCCGTAGCGGACGTTTGGCTGCCAGCCTCGCTTTGGTGGCGCCGCCGGTGGCGAAGGAGATAACGGTGATCGGCGGCACGGATTTTGTGCAGATCGAAACCGAAGCGGAACGCCTTGAAGTCGAATTACTGGTCGGAACCGGCAAGGGGCAGATGTTGTCCCGCAAACGCGGTCTGCCGCTTCTTCGCACTGGTTTTCCCATTCATGACCGCTTCGGCGGCCAACGGATTTTACATGTCGGGTATCGAGGCACGCAGGAACTGTTTGACCGGCTGGTCAACGCTGTCCTTGAAAAACGGCAAAACGATTCACCCGTAGGCTACAGCTATATGTGAGGAACCATGAGTACATCATTTAACAACCACCCGTGTTTTAATGCCGAAGCGCGACATCGCTTTGGGCGCGTCCATCTTCCCGTGGCGCCGGACTGCAATGTGCAGTGCAACTTCTGTGACCGGAAAACAGATTGTATCAATGAAAGCCGTCCGGGGGTGACCAGTGTGGTGCTCTCGCCGGGGCAGGCTTTGGCTTATTTGCGGACGTTGCTGGAACGCAGGCAGGATATTTCCGTGGTCGGAATTGCCGGGCCCGGTGATCCCTTTGCCGGGGCCGAACTGACCATGGAAACGCTCCGGCGTGTCCATGCCGAGTTCCCCGATAAACTGCTTTGTGTTGCGACCAATGGACTCGGCATTGGTCCTCATATCCCGGAACTAGCCCAGCTTGGTGTGAGTCATGTGACGGTGACCATCAACGCCATCGACCCTGAAATTGGAGCAAAAGTCTATGCCTGGGTTCGGGATGGCCGGCGGGTGCTACGGGGAGTCGAAGGCGCCAAATTCATCTTGGAGCGGCAGACCGCGGCAGTCAAGGCGCTCTCAGCATCTGGTATTACCGTCAAGATCAACAGCATCATTATGCCGGGAATTAATGACCAGCATCTTCTGGAGGTGGCCAGGTTTGTCAAGGAGCTGGGCGCTGGCATTATGAATTGCATTCCCCTGATTCCGGCGCCGGGTAGCGTTTTCGCTGAAGTCCCGGCGCCCGGTGCGGAGCTCATCGAGCGGATTCGACAGCAAGCCGCGGCGGTGCTTCCCCAGATGTCGCATTGTTCCCGGTGTCGTGCCGATGCCTGTGGTCTTCTGAACGAGGGGACGCAACCCATTGCCCTCGCCACGCTACTGGAAGCGGCGCGATTGCCACTGAATCCTGACGAGATCCGTCCGAATGTGGCGGTGGCCAGCCGGGAGGGGCTGCTGGTGAACCAGCACCTTGGGGAGGCTGAACACCTGCTCATATTCAGACGGGGTGAACCCCGTCCCCTATTGATCGAAGAGCGGATGACTCCGGCGCCTGGATCCGGGGTGGATCGTTGGTTGGAACTGGCGGAGAGTTTGAAGGATTGTCATGCCGTGTTGGTCAGTGGGGTAGGGCCGTCACCCCGCCGCGTATTGGAACGTTCCGGACTGAAGGTGATCCAGACAGAAGGATTAATTGAGGAGAGTTTGAAATATGTCCTGGACAGGAGGGACTTACCGGTGTCGCTCCAGAAGCGATTCGCCGGTTGTGGCAAGGAGTGCCGGGGAACCGGCCAGGGATGCGGCTGAAAAAATAACAGATCAGGAGAAATCATATGCAAAAACCAAAACATCATATTCTCGTGTGTTCAAGTTTTCGTGTTAAGGGCGACGCCCAAGGCGCTTGCCACAAAAAAGGCGCGACCAGTCTGCTTCCCATGATTGAGGAAGCCTTGTCAGAATGCGGGTTGGACAATGTCATGGTTTCCACGACGGGTTGCCTCAAGGCCTGTGAGAAAGGTCCCGTGCTGATTGTCTATCCGGAGGGCTGGTGGTACGGCTCTGTCACGGAGGATGCAGTTGAAGATATTGTTCAGGCGTTGGCTCAGGGAAAACCGGCTGATGCCTACCTGATCTGACCAAGGGAGTGTGCGGACATGATCGCGTTCAATAAACCTTTTACCGCGCCTGACCAGCATGTATGGGTTGTTGATACGACCCTACGGGACGGGGAACAGGCGGCAAAAGTGGTTTTCTCCTGCGAGGATAAAATGGAAATCGCGAAACATCTCGCGCGGATCGGGGTGCCTGAACTTGAGGTGGGAACCCCGGTGATGGGCCCCGCAGAGATCGTCGATATCAACCGCATTGCCACGATGGAGTTGCCGTGTCAATTATCCTGCTGGTGTCCGGCGGATCGAGGGGCCTTGGTTGCCTCCAGCGGATGCAATGTTGACATTATTCACCTGTCATTTCCTGTGTCTGATATTTTGCTGCGGAGCTTTGGGCGGGATCGCAACTGGGTGATTAACGGGATTCGTGAGCTGGTGGATGAGGCCAAGCAATATTTCAAATGGGTCTCGGCCGGTGCACAGGATGCCTCGCGGGCGGATCCTGATTTTCTGCTTGAGTGCGGAAGTGAGATTGCGGCGGCGGGGGCGGACCGCTTACGTCTGTCCGACACGGTGGGGATTCTTGATCCCATCAGAACCATGGACATGATCCGGCGAGTACGGGCTCTGCTTCCCGATCTATGTCTGGATTTTCACGCCCATAATGATCTGGGTATGGCCACAGCGAACTCGGTGGCGGCGGTCTATGCAGGAGTCGAGTGCGTGAACGTGACCGTGAACGGACTGGGGGAAAGGGCTGGTAACGCCTGCCTTCAGGAGTTTGTGATGGCGTGCAGGCATGGGTGTCACGAGTCCTGCGGCATTGATACGAGTTCATTGTATCAACTAAGCCGCATGACGGCGGCTGCGGCAGGCCGGGTCATTCCGGTGGATCAGCCGATTGTCGGGGATGGTGTATTTCTGCATGAATCAGGAATCCACTGTAACGCGCTGTTATCGGATCCGACCAGTTATCAGCCCTTTGTGCCGGAGGAGGTTGGGGGGCTACCCTCTGAGTTTGTGTTGGGGAAACATTCCGGAAGCCGGTCCGTCAGGCATTTTCTGGAAACGCATGGTTTACCCGCCGGGGAGAATTTCTCGCGGGAGTTGCTTCGTGATGTGCGCTCGGAGGCGGTGCGTCTCAAGCGTGCCTTGTACCCGTGGGAGGTGCTGGGGCTTGCCGGCGTTTCTGATATCAAGAGTGGTGGCAAAAAATGAAAAGGGCTGACAGGGACTGACATTTGAGGCATCTTGATGGCCTGCTTCCAGCGGGAGGACAACATCATGATGAATCAGGATTTCAAGTCAAAAAGTGTGTTCAGTACCTCCATGTTGGTTATGTTGGTCATGGTGGTTTTTGTGGGGATGGGCGAGAAATTGGCCGAGCGCTTTCTGCCATTGTATCTGGGGGCGCTGGGGGCAGGTGCGGTGGCGTTTGGCGCTTTGAATGCGCTCACAAATCTGGTGGGAGCGTTATATTCTTATCCTGGGGGGTGGTTGAGTGACCGGTTCGGGTATCGGCGGGCCCTGGTCATATTCACGATCATGTCGGCGCTGGGTTATGCCCTGGTGATTGCGATTCCCTATTGGTGGGCCGTGTTTGCGGGCGCCCTGTTGTTCGGCGCCTGGACGGCGATCTCATTGCCGGCGGTCATGAGTCTGATTTCCAAAAGCGTACCGCAGAACCGGCGCGCCCTGGGCGTCAGCATTCATTCCCTGACCCGGCGGATTCCGATGGCGTTGGGTCCGGTGATGGGCGGTGCCCTGATCGTCTTCTTTGTCCGTCGGCATGGGGAGAATACAGGTACCGTCATGGCAATTCGCGTGGCGTTTGCCATAGCCATGGCGTTGGCACTGATTGCCGTCTGGCTGATCTTGCGTTTCGTTAAGGAGGATGGGGCGGCCTTGCAGAAACCGGCGCGATTGCGGGAGTCATGGCGTTACTTCTCGCCTGAGTTGCGGGTTTTGTTGGTGGCCGATATGTTCGTGCGCTTTGCTGAACAATTGCCGTATGCTTTTCTGGCGGTCTGGGTTTGCCGCAACCTGATGGTTTCTGAAGTCCGGTTCGGCTGGTTGACCGCGATTGAAATGGTGACGGCTATGATTGTTTATTTGCCGGTGGCGTGGTTGGCCGACCGGGGCACGAAAAAGCCCTATGTGGTGATCACCTTCTGTTTTTTCACGCTTTTCCCCATGACCCTGTGGTTGGCCGGTTGGTTGCCGCGGTATTTGGGCCAGCCCTCGCTCATGCTTCCCTTGTTGATCGTGGCTTTCGTGATCCGGGGATTGAAGGAATTCGGCGAGCCGACTCGAAAATCGCTCATCCTTGATCTTGCCCCGGAACATGCCAAGGCCGCGACATTTGGAACTTATTATCTGATCCGGGACGGGGTCGTTTCCGGGGTGGCTCTGGCGGCGGGTTTTTTCTGGAATATCAACCCTGTGGCAAACTTCGCTGCCGCCACTCTCTGCGGGTTAGTGGGAACCCTTTATTTCGCCTGGCGTGGTCGTGACTTGCATCATCTGAAGATCCACGCGCCCCTGCATTGACACCGATACTAATATGGATCATAATGATTCACAATTTTGTGGGGTTTCCGATTTGATGGTGAAAGGACTTTCTTAGAAATATATGCATCCAAAAATCAATCATTTAATCCAGTTGCAGGAACTTTCGTTAATTCGCGCGGAGCAAAAGGCTCACCGTGGGGGACATCGGTTGGATGAACTCACGGCGGCGATCAACGATCTGACTGCCCAACTCTCTCCTGAGATTCAAGCCTTGGTGTTGCGTATGCAGAAACGTGACTCCATTATTATTGCCCCCATGACCAATGGTGCCTGCAATGCCTGTGGCATGCGATTACCTACCAGCCACGTGCAGCAGGTGAAGGTTTCGGATCATTTGCAGGTATGCCCGATTTGTACCCGCCTCCTCTATTTCCAGGAAGGCTTGCCCCGTAACGTGGGTAAAGCCGCCAAACATACCGAGCCCCGTAAAGTGGGCGTGGCGCGTTTCTCGTCACCCGGGTTGATGATTCCCCGTCTGGCGGCGACCACGCGTGATGAAGCGATTCGTGAATTGGCCCAAAAGATGCAGCACGAAGGTGTTGTGGATAATGCGGACAAACTGATTGATGCAGCACTGAAGCGCGAATCCATTGTCAGTACCGCCTTGGAACATTCCATGGCATTTCCGCATGTCCGCGGTGTCGAGGGCGGGGGACTCACCCTGGGGCTGGGCATCAGTCAAAAGGGCATCAAGTTTGATGAAAATGATAAGGGATTGACTAAAATAGTCTTTTTCATGGTCATCCCCACAGCGGCCAGCGCATTTTATCTCAAGTTGCTCGCGGGCTTGGCGGAAACCTTTACCGACGCGGAGGCGCGCAAGGCCTTGAGTTCTGAGGAGAGCCCGGAAAAGATGTGGAAAGCTCTGATCAAGCTGACCAAGAAGACGATACAATAATATTCGCAATCTCCACACAACATGGGAAACATTAGAATTGTGTTGGTGGGGCCTTTGTATGGCGGGAATGTGGGGTCGGTTTGCCGGGCCATGGCGAATACAGGGCTTTCCGAGCTGACTCTGGTATCCCCTGCCGACACGCTCGACTACAATGAGGCCAGAATGATGGCGGTGGCCGCCGGTGACATCCTGGAACGCCGCACGGAGGTCCCCACCCTGGAAGAGGCAGTGGGTGACTGTGGTCTTGTGATGGGAACAACTGTTCGCCCCGGGTTATACCGCCAGCATGTGAAAACGCCACGGGAATGGGCGCCTGAAATTCTCGCCTCGGCTTCTGTCAACAAGGTCGCCCTGGTTTTTGGGCGTGAGAATTGGGGTTTGACCAATGAGGAACTGGCCATTTGCACGAACCTTATTCAGATTCCCACCTCGCCTGAGTATCCTTCGCTCAACCTTTCCCAGGCCGTTTTGATTTGTTGTTATGAGTTGTATGTGGCGTCCGGCACGTTTGAACCTCCTGTTGAAAAATCGCCGGAATGTCCTACCAAGACCCGTGAGCATATGTTCAGGATGTGGCATGACATGTTGATGGAGGTGGGCTTCATGAATGACCAGAAGGCCGAACATATGATGCTGGGAGTACGCAGGATTTTCTCGCGCTCACCACTCACTACCGATGATGTGAATATCCTTATGGGGATTGCGCGTCAGACGCTCTGGAAGGCGAGGCAATCTGGCGGCATGCCTCCCGAGGAATCATGAGTGCCGATGCGCCCAAAGTCCAATCCTTGACCACCGGCTCAGTCTGGGCAGGACTGTTAGGGTTGGCGTGGCCCATGTTTGTAAGCACCACCCTGCAAAATCTGCAAAGTGTCATTGGTTTGTTTTGGGTGGGGCGGCTCGGGTCTGATTCCGTGGCGGCTTTGGCCATGAGCGGGACGATCCTGATGATGCTTTTTCCCGTGGTGATGGGATTGGCGACCGGTACGATCGCCATTGTTTCGCGGAGTGTGGGGGCCGGGAATCCGGCAGAAGCATCCGAGGTGGGGGGGCAGTCGCTGCTGGCGGCCTTGATCTGTGGAGTGATTGCCGGTCTGGCGGGATGGTATTGGGCTGGTGACATTTGTCGCTGGCAGGGCGCCACCGGTGAAGTAGCCCGCCTTGGCACTCAATATCTGGAAATTTCATTTCTCGGATGTTTCACCGTTTTTATTCTCTTTATCGGCAACAGTATTTTGCAAGCTTCGGGAAACACGGTGATTCCGATGTATGCCATGGTGCTGGCAACGGTACTCAATATCATTTTGGACCCCATTTTTATTTTCGGGTTATTGGGCGTACCTCGTATGGGCGTGGAAGGGGCGGCGCTGGCCATGGTGCTGGCCCAGACGGTGGCCATGGTGGTGGTCTTGCGCGCCTTGTCTCGCGGCAAAAGCGGGGTCACGGTGGGCTTGGCGGCCTGGCGATTACGGTTCGAGCCGATCTGGCGCATCATGAAAGTCGGCATTCCCAGTTCGGGACAGATGTTATCCCGCAGCCTGATGAGCGTCGTATTGATGTGGATTGTGGCAAAATATGGGACGGTTGCCGTGGCGGCCTACGGGATCGGCGTCCGGTTCCACATGATGGCGTTGATGCCGGCCTTTGTGCTGGGGAATGCGGCGGGCGCGATAGTCGGTCAGAATCTGGGCGCTAACCGACCGGATCGCGCCCAGCGGGTGGCGTGGATGGCCACCGGCCTGGATGCCGTTCTGATGTTGATGATGGCAATCTTCCTGACTGTCTTTGCCGCGCCACTGATCCGGTTATTTGATCCTGCACCGGAGGTGGTCAAGATGGGATCCAGTTATTTGCGGATTGCCTCCTTCTTCCATATTTTTGCCGCTCTTTCCATTGTGTTGGGCCGTGCGCTACAAGGGGCAGGGGATACGATCGCCCCGATGATTACGACGATCGTGGGGTTGTGGGGGGTGCAGATTCCGCTGGCCATTATTCTGGCGCGCCACATGACGCCACCAACAAATGGAATCTGGTGGTCCGTCGGCATTGCCATTCTGGTCAATGGCTCGATGGTGGCATTGTGGTTTATAACCGGACGATGGAAGCATAAACGGGTGTGATTTTGCGTTTATTTTTTAACAATTATTATTGACGTGCGGCGGTTCCTCCGTAAAGTATGTGCCCTTTCAACAGGCCGTAAGGCTTCATTAAGGAGAAAACCATGATTGTATCGACCAAGCAGTTATTCAAGCATGCCTATGGCAAATATGCCATTGGCGCCTACAATATCAATAATTTGGAACAGACGATGGGCTTGTTCAATGGAAACATTGACAGCAAGGCTCCCTTCATCATTCAGTTGTCAAAGGGCGCGCGTGACTATACCAACAAGGCCATGCTGGAAGCCATGATTCGCGCGGCGGATGAAATTTTCCCGACCGCGATCTTTGCCGTGCATCTGGACCACGGTGACGAAGCGACCTGTATGGACTGCATCAAGAGTGGTTTCTACAGCTCGGTCATGATTGACGCCAGCGCGGAGCCGTTCGAGAAGAACATCGAAATCACCAAGCGCGTGGTCGATGCGGCGCATGCCAAGGGTATTTCTGTCGAAGCCGAACTCGGCAAACTCGGTGGCGTGGAAGAGCACGTCTCTGTGGCTGAGGCCGATGCCAAGCTGACGAATCCTTCCCAAGCGGAAGAGTTTGTCAAGAAGAGTGGTTGTGACAGTCTGGCCTGTGCCATCGGCACCAGCCACGGCGCATTCAAGTTCAGCGGCTCACAAGGGCTCCACTTTGATGTGTTGTCGGAGATCCAGAAGCGTCTTCCGAATTTCCCGCTCGTCATGCATGGCTCCAGTTCGGTGCCGCAGGACGAAGTGGCCCGTATCAATGCCGCCGGTGGCCAGATCAGTGGCGCCAAGGGTGTCAACGCGGACGAATTCAAGCGTGCCGCCCAGCTTGGTGTGACCAAGATCAACATTGATACCGATGGTCGTCTGGTCTGGTGCCGCGTGCACCGTGAGTCGTTCAAGACTGATCCCAAGAACTTCGACCTTCGTCCTCCGGGCAAGGTCTTTATGAAGGAATACGCGAAGTTCATCGCAGCGAAGAACGAGAAACTCGGCAGCGCCGGGCAACTTGAAGAAGTCCGCAAGCTGGTGAAGTGATAAATTCTCAGCGAGGTGATGCGAAGGCGCCCGGGTCAAACCGGACGCCTTTTTTTGCCGAAGGAAAGGGACTATGGACCTATGAAACGATGGTCGTTACTGGTTATTCTGGCGTTATGTTCATGTGCCGGCCTCGGTCTGGCTGCTGAGTCGCCGCTTGGCAAATGGAATACGATTGACGAGAAGACTGGCAAAGTGACGTCCCAGGTTGAATTGTATATGGAGGGCGGTAAACTCTTCGGCAAGATCGTGAGCCTGCCTGAACCCAATGACAGCAAAGGCAATCCTCTTATCTGTTCGGAATGTTCAGGTGCCGACAAAGACAAGCCGATCATCGGGTTGGTTATCATGAAGAACCTTGTCTTGAAAGGTGACCGATATATGGATGGCAGCCTGCTGGATCCCAATGATGGAATGATCTACCGTGGGGAGGTCTGGGTGGAGGACGGAAAGTTGAAGGTTCGCGGTTTCTATGGAATCTTTCACGGAACGCGGACTTGGCTCAGGGCACAGTAATAGACTCTGAGTCGCCGGGCGCCTTACTGGTCGGTATTGCCGGTATTCCCTCCCTTTCCTCTTGAGCGTAATCCCCCAACACGTTACCTTTCTGTTACATGCGTCAGTCTGTAAATTTGGTCAACTGTACGGATTATCTTTCGGTCCCCACTGCTTTATCGCGTTTGATGGATGGGCTTGGGGGGATGGGGCAGTTTGTCAAACCGGGGCAATCGATCCTGATTAAACCCAACCTTCTTTCTGATCATGTTCCGGAAGACGCCGTGACCACCCATCCGGAGGTGGTGCGAGCCTTGATCCGGATGGTTAAGGCGACGGGTGCCACTCCATGGGTGGCGGATAGCCCGGCATTTGTGGCTGATTTGCGTCGGGTGTGGGAGCGGACCGGCATGGAGAGGGTCTGCCGTGAGGAGAATGTTCCTCTGGTGAATCTGGAGAAGGCGGGCTCTAAAAGTTTTGAGGAGGATGGGATTCGCTTCACCCTCGCGACCCCGGTGCTGGAAGCCGATGCGGTTATTACGGTTCCCAAGGTTAAAACCCATGTTCTGACAGGGCTGACCGGAGCGATGAAGAACTTGTACGGTACGGTGCCGGGTCTTCAGAAAACGTCTTTTCACAAGACGTACCCTTATCCACAGGACTTTGCCAAATTACTGGTGGCGATCTATCGCCGGGTAAAACCGGTATTGGCGGTTGCGGATGGGGTATTGGGCATGGAAGGGAACGGGCCCTCCTCAGGGGCGCCCATTAAACTGGGATTTCTAGCCGCATCGGGTGATGCCATTGCGTTGGATGTCGTGCTCTGCCGGACGTTGGGGTTGGAGCCCCGCAATATTGTTCATCTTGATCTGGCGCGACAAGCTGGGTTCGGTTTACAGGACTGGAGTCAGATTGACGTTGGCGGGGATGCCCTGATCCACGCCTTGCGACCCCGAGAGTACCGCCTGCCGGCAACCGTACCGATTCAATATGTCCCGCGGTGGGTGATCAAATTGGTGGAGCCGTATATCTGGCATCGGCCCCGTTTCCTCTCCAACTGCATATTCTGCGGTAAATGTGTGAAAGCCTGTCCTGCCAAAGCCCTGTCAATTGAGAAAGGGCATCAACCGGTATTGACCTCTGATAAATGTATAGCCTGCTGTTGCTGTCACGAGATGTGTCCGGTTCATGCCATTGAAATGCAGCCGAGCCCTTTCTTTCGATTTGCGCGCAAATTTACCGCAGGACGCAAAGCAGTAAACAGTAGGCAGTAAGCAGTTGGCAGTAACAATGAAATATCGGGTAAAACATATTATCGAATACGCGTTTATCAGGGCGATTGCCGGTCTTGTAAATGTGTTGCCCTATCGCCTGGCGTTGTTCGTGGGTTGGAAATGGGCCTGGCTGGCGTTTCATGTGTTGCGGTTTCGCCGGGCTGAGGCGGATCGGCGTATCCGGGAGGTGTTCGGGGATCGATTTGCCCCGCGCGAGAGGCGGCGGATTGCTTGGTTATCCCTGCGTAACGTCATGTTTACCGCAGTGGATATTATGCGGACACCTTATATCACCCAGACGCAATTAAACAAAATTTCGGACTACGAACAGTCTATCAAGTTTTTGCAGACGCATCATGAGACCGGGCGAGGGGGCGTTTTTGCCTTGCCGCACATGGGGGCATGGGAATTGCCGGGACGGGCCATGACGTTGCGGGGCATTTCTTTTTTTTCCGTGGCCGGTAAGCAGCGGAATCCCCTTTTCGACCATTACCTAAATACCACACGTGAAAAATCCGGAATGCCCATTCTCATGCGAGGGGCCTCCACCTTGAAGGATATTATCCGGCGGCTGAAGGCGGGCCAGATGCTGGCCATTTTGCCAGATGTGCGGATGAGAACCGAGGCGGTCAAAGTCAGGTTCCTCGGAAAGGAAGCCAATATTGGCGGTGGCATGGCTATGTTTGCACGGCATGCCAATGTGCCGATTTTCCCGGTCATTGTAACGAGGGTGGGGTGGGACAAGCATGTGGCACACGTCTATCCGCCGGTGTGGTCAGATCCCAATTTGGATAAAGAGTCCGATATCCAGCAGATGAGTCAAAAAGTTATGGATATCGTTTCAGAAGCGATCATGACTCAGCCAGAGCAATGGTTCTGGTATAACAAGCGTTGGGTATTGGAGCCGGTGGAAGAAGAAGTTTCGAGCGGGGAGCGGGGAGTACGGAGTGGGGAATCCGGAATGGAGAGGAGCGAGCCATGAGACGGTTTATTAAGACGAAGTCGCAGGCGCAGATTATTGGGGATGTCGAGAATGCCGAACATCAGATGCCCCGGGTACTGGGGGCATGGCATTTAACCCTGTTGGGAATCGGTGGGGTGATCGGTGCCGGGATCTTTGTTCTGACGGGGCAGGCTGCCGCCAATTATGCAGGGCCGGCCATTGCCTTGTCATTTGTGGTTTCAGGTTTGGCCTGTGCCTTTGCCGGGTTATGCTACAGTGAATTTGCCTCCATGATTCCTGTGGCGGGCAGTGCCTATACGTATTCCTATGCGACGCTGGGCGAGGTCTTCGCCTGGATTATCGGCTGGGATCTGATTCTTGAGTACCTTTTTGGCGCGTCAACGGTGGCGGTAGGATGGTCAGGCTATGTGGTGAGCTTTCTTAACGACTGCGGCATCACCCTGCCCTCAGCCCTTTGCAATGCGCCTTTTTCTTACACGCCCCACGCGGGTCTCCAGTTGACGGGCGCGTGGTTCAACCTCCCGGCAGTTCTGATTATCGCGGTGGTGACGGCGCTACTGGTGATTGGCATCAAGGAGTCGGCGAATTTTAACAATGTCATTGTCATTGTTAAAGGCACGGTCATCCTTTTGTTTATCTTTCTGGGGATGCACTACATCAAGCTTGAGAATCTCACCCCTTTCATCCCGGCGAATACCGGGGTTTTCGGTGAATACGGGTGGAGCGGAGTGATGCGAGGGTCGGCTGTGGTTTTCTTCGCCTATATTGGATTTGATGCTGTATCGACAGCCGCTCAGGAAGCACGTCGTCCTCAGCGGGATGTTCCGATCGGGATCATGGTTTCATTGGGGATTTGTGCGGTCCTTTATGTGGCGGTGGCGATTGTGCTTACCGGGCTGGTCCCTTACAAGCAATTGAATGTGCCGCATCCCATGGCCGTCGGTATTGATGCCGCAGGGCCGGCTTTAGCCTGGTTGCGTCCGTTGGTCAAGTTGGGTGCCATCGCGGGATTGAGTTCAGTGGTGCTGGTGCTGATGCTGGGACAGTCCCGGATTTTTTACTCCATGTCGCGTGATGGGTTGCTCCCGGCGAAGTTTGGCGCCATTCACCCACGATTCAAAACGCCCTGGCTGGCCACGACAATTACAGGAGTGGTATCGCTGCTCATGGCTGCAATATTCCCGATCGGCTTTCTGGGGGAACTGGTCTCGATTGGAGCGTTATTGGCTTTTGCCATGGTCTGCGGGGGGATCTGGGTAATGCGGATTACCAAGCCTGAACTGCCCCGTCCTTTCCGGACGCCCTGGGTGCCGCTGGTGCCCATCCTGGGGATTGTCTTTGCTGGAGCCCAGATGGTGGCGTTACCGCGGGATACCTGGATCCGGTTGGTGCTGTGGATGGCATTGGGCTTGGTAATCTATTTTACTTATGGCCATCGGCACAGCAAATTACAACTGAATAAAACTCCCTTATGACGGCTGACTTCGTACGACATCTGGCAGAGGTCGCCGTTGCGGTATTGGTGATCAATATCCCGTTCGGGTGGTGGCGCGATAACTCCAGAAGGTTCTCGCTGGCCTGGATTCTGGCGATCCATGTGCCAGTTCCCATTGTGATTGCCCTCAGGTTGGTTTCCCATCTGGGGTGGCATCTCAGCACCTTCCCGGTGATGATCGGTTCATTTTTTATAGGCCAGTTTATAGGGGGGCGCTTGCACCGCTGGTGGGTTAAAAGGGAGCCATAGTTGATCGAAGAGCGCCATGGTCGGGTATGGGTTAAGAGCGGAGCACAGGTGGCCGCCGACGTCCCGGTGGCGGCAGGTCCGTAAGGTGCTCACCAAAGGTCAATGCGTTCACCGAGGACGGCGAACGCCACCTTAGTGGTTTACTGCTTGAGTAGTTGCCGTTTTTTATCGTCGGGGAGCGACGTTTGATTAATCCATTTTTCTGCAGCTATCCGGTCGGACTGGAGCCAGGCCCGGCCAACATTTTCAATAGTATAGAGGCGCTGGTTGGTGTCTGCGACGGTTTCCGCCCAGGCTGCCGCCATGCTGGGATATTCATAAGTTGTGCTGCTGATGAAGGATTGCACCAGGCGTTCACGGGATTTGTCGGCGGGTAACGAAGCTAGCCATTGGCTGGCGGCGGGAGGATCGTTATAGGCCCAGCTAGAGGTTACCTGCTGGAGCGCGTTATCCCGCGTTTCGCCGGCGGGAAAGCCGTTCACCCAGGCTGCTGCGGCCTGGGGATCGGTAGAGGCCCATTGGGATACGACAGCCTGGGCGGCACGGTTTTGCGAAGGCCCCGCCGGTTGGCTGGCAACAAAATCGGCGGCCTCCTCAGGTGAATTCCGGGCCATTCCGGAGGCGAGTCCCTCGACGAAGGCATTTCGTGCGTCGCCTTCCGGTAGTTGGTTGACATAAGCCAATGCGGTCTTGGGATCTGCCATCGCCATGCTGTTGGCAATACTATTCAACATGGCGGTTTTTGATTTTCCCTCCGGTCTGTTTTGTACGAACGCCATGGCGCTTTGGGCGTCATTTTGAGCCCACTGGGGGACGACTCGGGCGAGTGCATCCTGAACCAGTTTTTCATCGGGGAGTTGCTGCACCCATTCCAGTGCTCCAGTGATGTCTGAATTTGCCCAGGTATTGGCGAGATTAGTGATGAATTCGGAACGGGCGCGGCCGGGCGGAAGTGTCTCCGCAAATTTGGCGGTTGCTTTCGGGTCAGATTGCCCCAATGACCAACTGAGACTTTGCAGGGCATTCCGTTTTGCTGAGCCCTCGGGAAGGGATGCATACATTTCAAGTGCGGCTGCCGGATCGGTATTGGCGAGGCTGCTCAGCGCCGGGCTAATGGCTCTTATTTGCAGCGGGCCAGGCGGAAGTGATGCGGCGAAGGCCATTGCCATTTTGGGGTCTTGCCAGGAGAGTTGCTGGACCACGGCTTGGATCATGTTATTGCGTTCCGTTCCCATTGGGAGGGTCTGCAGAAAACTGTAAGCGGCTTGAGAGTCATTTTGCGCCCATTGGCTGAGCGCCATGCCCAGCAACTGCGTTTTCTTGCCCCCAGAGTGGAGGCTCTGGGCGTAATCGACCGCCGCTTTGGGATCAGTCTGTGCCCACTGATTGCAGAGTTGGTTCATGGCATTATCTTTGGCGGTCCCCTCAGGTAATTCCCTTGCCCAGACCAGGGCGGCGGTAAGGTCACTGTTTCCCCAGTAGCTTGCAATAGAGCGGATGGCGTTATTACGTGATTCCCCGGGTGGCAGAGTACTGGCGAACTGGGCGGCTTGCTGAGGATTCGTGTCGGCCCACTGCGAAAGGATGGACGTAATGACTCCGTTTTTTTGCTGACTCATTGGCAGTGAGTTTGCCCATACGAGAGCCGCCTGTGGATCCTTGCCGCCCCAGGCGGAGGCAATGGATTGAAAGGCCTGATTGCGTTGCTGACCAGTTAATTCACCGGCTTTGATAATGGCTGTAGCTGGATCGAGCCGGCCCCAACTGGAAAAAATCTGGTAGGCCACCCCTCCTGTCTGGCGCTGGTGCTTGGATAAATTTTTGAATAGGTCAAAGGCGACTTGCGGGTTTTTGTCCGCCAATCCGCCAATAACCGAATTCATGGCTTGATCGCGAAGGAGTCCTGTCGGGAGGGTTCTAACCCAGGCTTCCGCCGCTGCCGGGTCATTCATGCTCCAAATGCCGATAACCGTATAAATTGCATTATCGTGAACACTTTTCCCCTTCATGGCGGCAGCGTAAGCGATGGCGGCGACGGGATCGCTTTCCGCCCAGCGGCGGAGAAGCTGATACCGGCCTGAATCGCGGACCGATCGCTGGGGCTCTTTTTCGATCAACGCCATGACACGGGGAATGTCTTCCACTCGTACATCTGAAATGATCTTTTGCCAATCCATTGCCTGGTGCGAGGCCGCTTTCTGGGAAAGTACCTGAATTCGTTCGGCAATTTCTGCGAAGGGGCATCCTTTGGAACTATCCGGAGTTGGGTGGGAAGCGGTTTTGCGCGAAACAGCTCCGGTCTGTACTCCAGGAGGGGCTGGTTTTGCAGCGGTGATCAACTCTGTCGGACCATTTTCCGTGGGTAAAGGCTCATCCAGCTGGGCTTTTTGCAGTTTTGCCAGTTGAGTGTGGAGGAGGACATTTTCACGGTATTGAAGTACGGTGGTGGTGGCAAATATGGCTGTACCTGTCAATGCCAGCAATCCAATAAGTGATTTTGCCATGAATATGCCCTGCTTCCATTCACTAGAATGAGCAGCATCTAAACAGAAAAGGGTAAGATGTGGAACTCTTAATCAAGCGCAATTCGATACATTGCCCTGAGTGTATAGGATCTCGACAATTTGAAATAAATCATCTAACTTGAATTTAGAGAGGGTTGGATGTTATGGCGGGTAAGGATGAAAGTCATCAGCAGGCAGATCTGGAAAGTCAGGTATGGAGTGCCATAGCTGCCTTTGAGCAGATTGTGGAAACCATCCCCAATGACAGGGTTTCGCTTGAAGCATTATCCCATGCTTATGAGCAGGTGGGCGATTTGTCCCGTGCCCGGGAATATCTGACACGGTTGGCAAATGTAGTCATTGAGGAAAATGACCGGGACGCGGCGGATTTTTTGCGTGAGCGCTTCCTGCATTTTGCCGCAACCGATCCGATCGCGAAGGATGCGGGGGCGAGACTCGATGAATTCCTGAACACCGGTAAGCCACAGGCAAAGCAATTTGATTTGTCGGAAGAGCCCGCACTGTTGGAAACTCAAAAGGATGATGAGTCTGAAGGCCGTAATGCTTATGTGGCTTCGGAGCTCTCGTTCGCCTGGACACTGTTTCAGGCGGGGGAGTTGACTCAGGAAGAATATGCCGTGGTGGCACAGGATTTGAGTCTGGTTTCCACCAGTGACAAACTGGTGACGGTTTCGGTTCTGCACACGCTTCATGATCGAGGGCACAGGGGCTTGGATCGAATTATGGCTTTTGCAGCCCGGGATTCCGGCGTATCGATCATCCCTCTGTCCTTATTCGAAATCCCGGATACGGTTTCGAGTCTTCTGTCCCGTGAGTTCATGATCCGGTGCGGAGTGATTCCCTTTGAGCTGATGGGAAACGATGTCCTTGTTGTTTTATTGAATCCCTACAACAAGACACTTCGTCAAAAGGTGCAAGCATTAATCGGGCACCGGTGCCATTTTTATTTGACCACCCCTGAGAATTTTGATTCGGTGATGGACCATTTCGCCAAGAAAGGTTCCCCGGTGTCGGCGGGAACCGCTACTCCGTAGTTGCGCCCACGGCGAGAATTTTCACCTCTCCGCTGTATTTTAATTTCACCTTCTGTTTTTCGATCAACTCGATGGTGATGCCTTCTATGGTTTCGCCCGGGCTCAGCATTTGACCATTCAAGATGACCGCACTTCGCCCGCTTTTGGTGCTCCCGATAATCCCTGAGACTGTTAGTTTTGGCCACACCACCGGCATGACAAGTTTGGCAGGGGGGGCAGATGTAGAAATGGCCTTGACGGGAGTTGTTTTATCTTGGATAGGCAAAACCTGTGTTGACTGGGGCTCCGGCAGCGGCTGGGTGGGTGGGGGCTGAGCAGATGGTAAAGCCGATTTCAAAGGCGGGGGAGGAATGGAAGTACCTGCTACGGGTACAGAATTTGACTGCCGGGGAGGGTTGATGACGGTTTTGGCAGCATCATTAGTGTGCGCGAGGAGGAGCGAAACGGATACAGCGGAATTAGTGGAGACGAAGCCCTTTATCGCGGAGTTAGCGGTTTTCCCAGTCCAAAGGCCCAGTCCATATACCAAAAGCCAGATGATAAACAGGATGGCAAGAACTCCTCCTCCTACGATGCCTGCCAGTAGGGCCCAAGGGCGACGAGGCAGCTCTTCCGAGGCAGGTGGCCCTGACGGGGCGTCGGTCAAGGGCGATGGGAGAGGTGGGGGCCCCCCCGATTTTTCGTTTTCTTCCCGTTGTTTACGAAGGGCTTCTTCTATCAGGCTCACGGTCATCTCCTCTTGTTTAGTTTTTATTACCACATCCGATGACATCCGTCAAAATGCTTTGAGTTCCGCAGACAAGTTCTGTAATTTGTTCTCCCTGTCTTTGGTAGTGATTCATTGGTCTAATAGATATGGAAAGGGATCTTGCATGGCAGCTACAGATTTGAAGTCGGCCTATAAAACCATTATGGATGATCATTTTACTCCCCTGATGGAGATAAGTTTCATTGATGATGAAGGCGCGCGGCAAACGTTGAGTTACGAGAAAACGGCATGGCAGATTGATGGGGTGCGGAAAGGGTTGCGCTATGGCGAAAACCCGGGACAGGAAGCGGCGCTTTACAAGTTGGTAGGAGGGAATTTGCAACTGGGCAATGTGAAATGCCTGCAGGCGGGGCGTTATCTGGCTTCGGATGTGGAACTCCTGCAATCCGGAAAACATCCCGGGAAGACGAATATTACCGACGCCGATAATGCCTTGAATATTTTGCGCTATTTGATGGACGAGCCCTGTGCCGTTATCGTCAAGCACAACAATCCCTGTGGTGCGGCAAGGGCGGCTTCGTTGGCGGAAGCCTACCGGAAAGCCAATAGTGCGGATCGAGTGGCTGCCTTCGGGGGTGCCATTGCCTTGAACCGGCCGGTCGATCGGGCAACGGCAGAATTAATCGCCAATCAATATGCTGAAGTAGTGATTGCACCTGAATTTGAGGCTGGCGTGATGGAGATCTTTGGTAAGAAGAAAAATTTGCGTGTGATGCGGATTGAAAACATGGCTCGACTCCAGGAATTTGCTGGCGGTGTTGTTGTGGACATGAAATCCCTCATGGATGGCGGGTTGGTGGTCCAGACGTCCTTTGTCCCGCAGACAAAGACGATAACCGATTTGTTGCCGGCACAAGTGCAGTACAAGGGGAAAGAATACAAGATTAACCGGTTGCCTTCGGCGCAGGAATATTCTGATTTGTTATTTGGCTGGCTGATTGAGTGCGGGGTGACCAGTAATTCTGTGCTCTACGTTAAAGAGGGCGTTACCGTTAGCATTGGAGCAGGTGGCCAGGATCGGGTCGGGATGGCCCAGTACGCCAGAGACAAGGCGTATCGCAATTATGCTGATCGGATCTGCTGGGAACGACATGGAGTGCCTTACAATAACCTGGATAATATCGGTCAGCGTCAGGCGATTGACGAAGAGACCCATCTGGCAAAAGGTGGCTTGGTGGGGGCCTGTATGGTGTCTGATGCGTTTTTCCCGTTTAGGGATGGAGTCGATGTCGGCTTGCGTGAGGGGATTACGGCTGTGATTCAGCCGGGCGGGTCAGAGCGCGACTTTGAAGTCATTGAAGCTTGTAATGAGGCGGGGGCCGCCATGGTGTTTACTGGTCAGCGTTGTTTCAAGCACTAATCCGATAGCAGGGGCGACAACAAAAAAGCCGCCAATATTAGGCGGCTTTTTTGTTGTCTGCGTATAACCGGGACTACCGTATCTGTAAACGATAGAAGGTTGCCCTATTTGTAGGCGCTGTAGGCGGGGCCCAAACATTAGTCCCTGTTCCATTGGCTGTGGTTGCCGCTTGGTCAACCCATGTGCCGTTAGAGAGATTAGTCGACGACTCAATCCGATAGGGTGCCCTGGCGTTTACGCTGCTCAGCCAGCTAACGTAGGGTTTTCCATTACTGACCACTTGACTGACGATCATAAACTTTGATGCGCTATTGGTGGGATCCGTACCGGCAATAAATTCCTGCCAATTGAGCATACCGTCCCCATCAGCATCGCCATATTCAGCAGCATTCAATACGCTTTCAGGGGCACCGTTGGTTACAACACCCGTGAAGGTCAGCCAGCCATAGGGGACGAAGTTTGTCGGGGTCACGTAGTCAGTCGTTGAACTTGTATTGACAACAAGATCATCGATCTTGCCGTTTCCTTTTAGGATCAGGGCGGACATTTGCGCGTATGCGAAGGAGGTCATAGGTAGCCATGACCCGTTTGTGGCGTTAGTCCGAGAGGGGCCAACGTAGCCAAAGGGGGAGGTCAGGGGCTGTCCATCAATCTTGACCTGAAACATGGGGTTGTATGAGCCAAAGCCATCGTAATCGATCTGATAATTAAGACTAATAGTGAGACGGCACCATTTTCCGGAGGAAACAGGCGTACTGCCAGAGGGAGCATTTAAAACATCCCAACGCTGAGTGTCTGTTACCCAATCTGTCGACTGGACACCATGCCATACCGCAACGCCATTCGTGGTGAAAGCAACTGCAAATTGGGAGCCGGCTAAAGCGGATGCCGATGCTAGATCCTCGGTTGCTTGAAGGGTGGGCTGCACCATGAGGTCGACATATACTAGTGGTTGCCCGGTACCGTCAGCTGCATTGGTTAGGGTCCCGTCGGTAAAGCTCAAGACACTCGCATGGGGTGCGACCGCAGGATCTATCGGGTACGGGATAAAGACGGTATTCAAACTGTTTGAATAAACAATGTTCGTGATAATGGCGGTAGCCTGCCCATCGCTTGTCCATGTGTTACTGTATGAGGAATTAGCAAATATTGATTCGCCGTAGAAGTTTGCCGTCTCAAAAGTATTAGAATAGGGTATTGTTTCTGCTAATAATACGCTAGGCATTGCGCAAGCTGCTAACATGAATATTTTGATCAAATTTTTCATTTTTTAATCCTGCCCCTTTGTGCTTAATGGAAACCCCTAACACCTATTACGATCAAATAATATCCCAGGCATCGTGGTATGTCAACGGTCATGCATTGCTTTTTTTGCGGCAAAAACCATTGACTGAAGCGGGGGGGGACGGTACAAGACCCGGCAGCCAAGGAGAATGTATGCTTTGCGAATGTTGTCAGCAAAATGAGGCCACGATCCATCTCAAGCAGGTTGTAAATAATCAGCCCAAAGAGCTGCATCTTTGTGAGGGGTGTGCTGAGGAAAGTGGCATGAATGTGCAGAATGTGATGTCGATTCCGGAAATTCTTTTCGGGTTGGGGTCATTGGGCGCGGGTCCCCAGGAAAACGGGGCCTCCTCGACGAAGCGTTGTCCGCATTGTCACATGAGGGATTGTGATTTCAAAAAGACCGCCCGTCTGGGTTGCTCGCATTGCTATGAGGCGTTTGCCGATGAACTGGGGCCCATGTTAGCCGCCATGCACAAGGGAACGCAGCATAAGGGAAAAATCCCCGATGCCTTCAAGGCAACCATCGAAAAATCCTCGCTTTTCTCCGAATTGCACAAACAATTGGAAGAGGCGATTCGAGCTGAAAAGTATGAAGAGGCTGCTTTTTTAAGGGATCGGATCCGGGAGGCTGGCAATGCAGCTGGATGACTTTGTTCACAGACCTGCCGCCTGGCTGGCTTCGGAAGGGATTCCCGAGATCATTGTCAGCAGCAGGATCAGATTGGCGCGAAATATCGACGGATTGGCATTTCCGGGTTGGGCTGGGGATGAGGAGTGCGTCCGAATTCAGAAACAGGTATGGGAAATGCTTCCAATGATCGCCGGGCTATCGCCTTGTCTGTCAGTGGACATGGCTTCACTGAATGCGGTTGATCGTGATGTACTGCGGGAGCGCCACCTGATCAGTAATGACCTGGCACAAAAGGCGCAGGGAAGCGGGGTGGTGATTCGGGCTGACGAGCAACTCAGCGTGATGGTGAATGAGGAGGATCATCTGCGCCTGCAGGCGCTGCGCCCCGGGATGCAGTTGCAGGAATTATGGGCGGAAATCACTGCTTTGGATTCACAACTCGAACAACATATCCGGTTTGCTTTTTCGCCTTCCTTGGGATACCTGACCGCTTGTCCGACGAATGTGGGAACCGGACTACGGGCCAGTGCCATGTTGCATGTCCCCGGGCTGAGGCTGATCAATGAAATCGATCCCATTATCAAGGGTTTGACGAAAATCGGTTTAGCCGTGCGGGGTCTGGAGGGGGAGGGGACCGAGGCTTCCGGTAATATGTTTCAGATTTCCAACCAGATGACACTAGGCGAGTCTGAACAGGTCATCATTACCCGATTGGAGCAAATTGTGGCGGAGGTGGCGCAGCATGAAGCCAATGCCCGGATCCGCCTCCGGGAAAAACGCGGGGCACACATTGAGGATTACGTGGGACGTGCCTATGGGATTTTGTCTCACGCCCGGGTTTTGAATTCGCGTGAGGCGTTGGATATGTTGTCGGCATTGCGTTTCGGATGCGAACTTGGTATCTTAAAAGGGTTGCGGGTTGCAGATGTGAACCGGTTAGTCCTCTATTCAATGCCGGGCCATTTGCAGAAATCAGAAGGGCGTCTTATTCCGCCGGATGAGCGGGATTATGTGCGAGCCCGGCTAGTGAGAGAAACGGTTCGGCAGGCGTCCTTTTAATTGGTACGAGCCGATTTTAGTGGGAAATATGACCTATGGATAATGCAGGAAACTATACGCCGCGGGCCAAACAGGTAATCCAGATTGCCCGGACAGAGGCGGACCGATTTAATCATTCCTATGTGGGAACGGAGCACCTCTTGCTCGGGCTTGTGGCCCTTGGGCAGGGTGTGGCGGTGACGGTGCTTGAACGGATGGGCATCTCGTTGGAGGCGTTGCGCCTTGAGGTTGAAAAGGTGGTTGGACAGGGGCCGGAAACCAAGACGGTCGGGAACGTCCCTTTCACGCCACGCGCCAAAAAAGTGTTGCAATTGGCAACGGCGGAGGCCCGAGCGCTCCATCATACCTATGTGGGAACCGAACACATTCTGCTGGGACTGTTACGTGAGGGAGAAGGGGTTGCCTCACAGGTGCTCCGGGCTCTTAATGTGGATTTGGATACCACTCGAATTGAGGTAATGAAAGAGCTGGATCCAAATTACGAGCCGGGTGAGGAGGCTGAACCTGCTGAGCCTGCGGCGAAACAAACCAAACAGGAAGCGGGCGATAAACCCAAGACGCCCGCCCTGAATGCCTTCGGGCGTGACCTGACGGAACTCGCCCGGAAAGGGGCTTTAGACCCGATGATCGGCCGTGAATCGGAGTTGGAGAGATGCATCCAGATCCTTTGCCGCCGGACCAAAAATAATGCGGTTCTTCTGGGTGAGGCGGGCGTCGGCAAAACGGCTATTGTGGAAGGCTTGGCTCAGGTCATTATCAGCGGCCTGGTCCCCGATATTCTCCGGAATAAACGTGTGATCGCACTCGATCTGGCCTTGATGATTGCCGGGACGAAATACAGGGGCCAGTTTGAAGAACGTATCAAGGCGGTTATGGAGGAGATCAAGCGCACAGGTAATGTGATCCTCTTTGTTGATGAGATCCATACCATCGTCGGCGCGGGATCCGCCGAAGGGACGTTGGATGCCTCGAATATTATCAAGCCGGCGCTGGCGCGGGGCGAACTTCAGTGTGTGGGGGCCACAACATTGAACGAATACCGGAAATATATCGAGAAAGACGGGGCTTTGGAGCGGCGTTTCCAGACGATCCAGGTTAACGAGCCGAGTGTGGAGGATGCCATACGAATTCTCAAGGGGATCCGGCACAAATATGAGGAGCATCACAATGTCAAAATCACGGATGAAGCCATTGAGGCCGCGGCGCGTTTGACAGATCGTTACCTGTCGGGACGGCACCTGCCTGACAAGGCGATCGATACGATTGATGAGGCGGGGGCCCGGGCCCGGATTACCGCCACTACCCGATCTCCCGAGCTGCGCCGGAAAGAGGCCGCCATTGAGAAGATCCGGATCGAAAAAGAGGCGGCGATCAAAGGGCAGAAGTTCGAGGATGCCGCCCGGTTGAGGGATCTTGAACGGCGCGAAAGGGAAGCGTTGGATGCCAGCGTGAAGAAGTGGCAGGAGATCGCCAAGAAGAAAAAAGTCAAGGTCACCGAGGAAGAGGTGATGGCGGTGATTTCCAAGTGGACCGGGGTTCCCCTGAAAAAGATGGAAGGGCAGGAACTCGCCCGGCTGCTCCGTATGGAAGAGGAATTGGAGAAGACGGTGATCGGGCAGAGGGAAGGCATTGTGACCATCTCCAAGGCATTGCGCCGGTCCCGGGCTGATCTCAAGGATCCCCGGCGGCCGATTGGATCGTTTGTATTCCTGGGGCCTACCGGTGTTGGGAAAACGCTTCTGGCCAAGACACTGGCTGAATTTATGTTTGATGATGCCGATGCGCTGATTCAATTGGATATGTCGGAATATATGGAGAAATTCACGGTTTCGCGCCTGGTTGGATCTCCGCCGGGATATGTGGGGTACGAGGAAGGAGGGCAACTGACTGAAAAAGTGCGGCGGCGTCCCTATTCCGTTATCCTGTTTGATGAGATTGAGAAGGCTCATCCGGATGTCATGCATATGTTGTTGCAGATCATGGAGGAGGGGCGTCTTACGGACAGTGCTGGGCGGCATGTCGATTTCAGGAATACGGTTATCATTTTGACGACCAATCTCGGTTCGGACTTTATCCGTAAGGGGGGGCTTGGCTTTACCGAGTCGAGTTCGGCAATGAATTACGAAGCCTTGAAGGCGCGGATGCTGGATGAAGTAAAGCGTTTATTCAAGCCGGAGTTTCTCAACCGGATCGATGAGATCGTGGTATTCCGCCAGTTTGACCGTCCGGAAATGGTCCGCATTCTGGAGTTGGAAATCAGAAAAGTGACGGCACGCCTTGATCAAAAAGGCATTCATCTGGTGCTGAATGGGGATGCGCAGGAATTCTTGCTTGAAAAAGGATTCGACCAAGCCATGGGGGCCCGGCCCTTGAGGCGGGCGGTGCAACGATACCTTGAAGACCCTCTGGCGGAGGATATTCTCAGGGGTGACTTCGACGGGGCGGAAAAAATCTCCGTCATTAAAGGGGACGACGGGTTGGTTTTCAATCCGGTTGCGGATAGAAAAGTCAAAGTGACCTGACCTGAGCCGCCGTCCGGCGTGAGGAGCATAGCTTGTTCGAATCACTTACCAATTCATTAGAGTCGGTTTTCAAGAAACTGCGGGGGTACGGGCGCCTCTCCGAATCCAATGTCCGTGACGCCATGAGGGAAGTGCGTATGGCTTTGTTGGAGGCCGATGTGAACTTTGAGGTGGCGCGTGATTTTATAGCACGGGTGAGCGAAAAGTGCATCGGGGAGGAAGTGATGCACAGTATTACTCCCGGGCAGCAGGTCGTCAAGCGTGTCCATGATGAGTTGGTTACCTTGCTGGGCGGCGTGAAAAACCGGCGGCTGGAGTTGAATCCTTTGCCGGCGCCGGTCATGCTGGTGGGTTTGCATGGATCCGGGAAAACCACCACTTCCGCCAAACTGGCGGCACTCTGGAAAAAAGATGGCAAGAATGTGTTGCTGGTGGGGGCTGACATTCGGAGGCCTGCCGCCGTGGATCAACTGCGGGTATTGGCCGGGCAGGTGGGAGTGGATATGTTGGCGCCCGAGCCCGGGGAATCTGTGCCGGACTTGGGGCGGCGTGCCCTGGATAAAGCCGAATCCACCGGGCGGGATGTGGTTTTGTTTGACACCGGCGGGCGCTTTCAGATTGATGATGAACTGGTGCAGGAACTCAAGGATTTGCGCGAGACAGTGAAGTGTCGTAACACCGTCCTGGTGGTGGACGCCGCCATCGGGCAGGAATCGGTTCATGTGGCCGAAGTCTTTCATAAGGCGCTCGACCTGAAGGGATTGATTCTCACTAAACTTGACGGGGATGCCCGCGGCGGGGCCGCACTTTCCATTCAGAGTGTCACGGGATGTCCGATTCTCTATACCGGTGTGGGGGAGCGTCTCGGGGAATTGGAACCCTTTTATCCCGAGCGGATGGCCTCCCGCATTCTCGGCATGGGCGATATTCTCAGCCTGGTTGAAAAAGCCCAGGAATCGATCGATCTCTCCCAAGTGGTTGAAATGGAGAAAAAGATCAGGAAAAACCGCCTTGATCTGGAAGATTTCCTGGGACAGATCGCCCAGTTACGCAAGATGGGATCGGTGGAAAGCCTGCTGGAGATGATGCCGATGGGAGGGGCCATGAAAGCCAAACTCCGGGAAGCGGGCGGGGGGCAGGATTTTACCCGTTTTACCAATCGTGCCGAGGCCATTATTCGGAGCATGACCTTGCAGGAACGCCGCCGGCCGGAACTCCTGAATGCGAGCCGGAAACGCCGCATTGCCGCGGGAAGCGGAACTCAGGTTCAAGAAGTCAATGAGTTGCTTAAACGCTTTGAACAGGCCCGTGAAATGACCAAGCGGATGGGATTCATGCAAAAGAGGTTGCGTGGTCGTTGATAATGTGTAATAGTGCGCCGCTTTTTGAGTCTTGGCGGCGGCCCTTTCAGGGGTCGGTTCGTCTTTTTGTTAGGGAGGCATTGAATGTCAGTAAAAATTAGAATGACCCGTACGGGTGCGAACAAGGATATTTGTTATCGTGTGGTAGCCGCCGATAGCCGATCCCCGCGTGACGGAAAGAACCTCGAAGTTATTGGATGGTATGATCCCAAGAAAAAAGGGGTTAATTTCAATTTGAAGATGGATCGCATTGATCACTGGGTCAGCAAAGGGGCCCAGGTCAGTGATACGGTGAAGAGTTTGATGAAGAAGCATCGCGCGGCGTCCGTCTCGAAGGCATGAGTGAATCGGCGCCGTTGAGGATTGATGTCATCACCATCTTTCCGGGAATGCTGAATGGCTTTCTGGAAGAGAGTATCCTCAAGCGGGCGGCCCTGAAAGGGGCTGTTACGTTTAATACGGTGGATTTGAGGGATTTCACTACGGATCGGCACCAGACCACGGATGATCGCCCGTTTGGCGGGGGGCCCGGAATGGTGATGAAACCGGAACCTTTGTTTAGCGCTGTGGAGTCAATACGAAGCCCTGAGGCGCGTGTGATTTTGATGACGCCGCAGGGAGTGCGTTACGAGCAGGCCAAGGCGGTGGAACTGGCCCGTGAACGACATTTGATTTTTATATGCGGGCATTATGAGGGTGTGGATGAGCGGGTGAGAACCCATTTGGCGACGGACGAAATTTCGATAGGAGATTACGTCCTGACGAACGGAGTTTTGCCAGCAGCGGTGGTAATCGACGCTGTGGTGAGATTGGTGCCAGGGGTGCTTGGGAACAGCCAGACGACGTGTGAGGAATCTTTCACGGAGGGGCTGCTGGAATACCCGCAATATACGAGACCGCGGAAGTTCAGGGGATTGGATGTCCCCGAAGTCCTTGTCTCCGGAGACCATGAAGAGATTGGCCGGTGGCGCAGGGATCAGGCAGAGCGTCGGACGAAGGATAAAAGACCAGACTTGTTGAAGGTGAGGGAATTATGATCGCAAAAGCATTGGCAATGATTCACAAGGAAAACCTGCGGAAGGATGTTATGCCTCCGTTTAGTATCGGTGATACCGTTAAAATACAGGTTAAGATTCGCGAGGGTGCTAAAGAACGTATTCAGGCATATACCGGCACCGTGATCGCGCGGGATGGGCATGCTGCTACAGAAACGTTTACGGTGCGTCGTATTTCTCATGGTGTCGGTGTGGAAAGGATTTTTCCAGTTCATTCCCCGAATATTGTCAGTCTGGCGGTTGAAAGTTCCGGACAGAGTCGGCGCGCAAAACTTTACTACTTACGTGACCGCAGCGGTAAGAGTGCGAAATTGCGTGAGAAGAACAAGGCGGACGACTAAGGCTTCCATTGCTTCAGTTTGAGCGTCAGGCTTGGGGTCGTGGATTTGTTCGGCTGGCGGGTGTAGATGAAGCCGGCAGGGGCCCTTTAGCTGGCCCCGTGGTTGCTGCCGCAGTTGTTTTTGATAGGTCCTTTCTCGAAGCCGAACAATACGGACGTCTTAAATCAGTCAACGATTCTAAGCGTCTGACTCCTCGTGAACGTGAAACTCTCTTTTTAGCGTTAACGGAAACTTGTCCTTGCGTTTTTGGCTTGGGCATCGCAGATGTTGCTGAAATAGACGCATTAAATATATTGCGGGCAACCCATTTAGCCATGGTTCGTGCAATCAAGGCCGTTAGCCCTTCCCCTGATTTTGTTCTGGTTGATGGCTTGCCCGTTCCCGGGCTTCCTATCCCGTCCCTGTCAATTATCCAGGGGGATGGCCGCTCATTGAGTATTGCGGCAGCTAGTATTCTCGCCAAGGTTACACGAGATCGGATGATGATTCAGTTGGACCAGCAATATCCTCAATATGGGTTTATTAAGCACAAAGGTTATGGCACGAAAGTGCATATGAAGGCGCTTCTGGATTTTGGTCCATGCTCGGCTCACCGCCGATCCTTTCGCCCGGTCCAGGAAATGTTGCGTCTTCATGGCTCAGATGATGATTTATTTCAGACCAGTGCCGTATGAATTTCCCCATGCCCTTCCATCTTAAGACCGGGTTGTGGGGGGAAAATCAGGCGGCCATTTTTCTCGAAAAGAAGGGGTATAAAATCCTGAGCCGACGTTTCCGTGTGACCGTCAGAGATGAATTTGATCTCATCGCCAGTAATGATGGCATACTGGTCTTTGTTGAAGTGAAGACGCGGAAAACAGAGTCGTTTGGTCGTCCGATGGCAGCCGTAGATCGAGCCAAGCGCCATGTTCTTTCCCGGGCGGCTGTCCGCTACCTGCAACGATTGAAAAAGCCTGTCAATTTCAGATTTGATGTGGTCGAAATTATCGGTGAGAAGGATTGTCTCCTACCAGTGATTCGGCACATCGAGTCGGCATTTCCGTTGGATCGCTGCTATGCTCTGCCTTGGTGACATCGATTAATCTCGTGTAGAAAAATCTTTGAGATATAAGTGCTTTTTTCTGCCTTTGTGATTGCGCTCTGGTTCCAGTTTGATATATTCCGCCCCTTCGTATTGCTAAAGCGCCCATCGTCTATCGGTTAGGACACCAGGTTTTCATCCTGGTAAGCGGGGTTCGACTCCCCGTGGGCGCGCCACTTCAATACCATCCAATGAAATCAATGGTTCCGTAACAGTGGCGCTGAAGTGCTGTCAAAAAGCATAACGGTAATGCATAACGTGAAGCCCGAAATACGCTTTGTCTGCCACATCTACCAATGTAACTTTTAGAGGGGTGGGGTAAGGATATCTTCGATATGATCCGGCGTCTGATCGGGCATCCACGCCTTCTATATCCCGCCGTGTGCTAAGTTTTTTCAGGGGCACGTTGGATATATGCAGCGACGGGGATCCAGCCCGTAACCTGCCATGCCTGAGGATCGTTCCCGCCCATGCCATCAGGTTGCCGGGTGCAGTGGAGTCATGCGTAACTGGCTGGGGAAGGATTGTATCTCATGCCCACAACCGCCTAACCAACCCCTATCTTATGCTCAGGCGGGCTGGCACGGGCATGTCTTTCGGGATCCATATCAACCCCAGGGTATCCAGTGATTGGCACTTATCAACGAGTCTGACCGTTTACAGCTTCAAAGCTTATCCTCCGCATATCTTGCAGGCAATCCCTTCATCAGGCTGGCAGAACCGACCTTTGGAGTTTTTGTAATACCGGCAGTTCTTATTGTGCCGCTTGTGGCTGGATGTGGTCATCCAATAGCCGGTCTCAACTTCGGCCTTGGAACCAGCGACCGCTTCCCCTGTTTTGCCTGAATCCACCGGAGGCGTTACATCCTGACCATAGGAGATCCCCAAGAATGTCGCCGCCAATACCGCAAACAGAACTATTTTCAAACTCTTCATGACCTTATCTCCATATTTACGTTTCCTCACCACATTCCGTGTTCCTCTACAACTTCGACCTGATCCCTTAAATCCTTGGGTAATCCACAGAAGAAATTCAACCCTGTCTCCTTCTCGATCTCAGCAACGCTGGTCAAATACTGGGCGGGTGCCTCCGTTCCGGTGACAGATTGCGGCATGATGAAGGCCAGCACCTTCGGCCTACCATGCTCCTCCTCGACCAGGATCTTGTAGCAAGCCTTTGGAATCTCCACGCCACATCTTAGGTGACGGGGCTTGGCGCCGAAGACGGGGCCGTCAATAACCCACACCTGCCCATACCTCTGGGCATAATCTCGGATTTCCGCTTGTTCCAGATGTTCCCACACCCGGCGGTTCAGGCTGGAGATCTGGGGGATGATGTTACTCATAAGGAAGGTCTCCAGTTGGGCCTGTTCCCCATAGCACAGGGCAATGGCATAATTCGGCGCCATGTGTCCCCGGTCATAGCCACCACCGGAATAATCATGCTGACTTATCCGCGCCCGTGTCCGCATATCAACTTGGAAACCCTGGGGCCGGGGCGGGGCATGTAGGCTGTTGACCTTGAATAACCGGTAACACACCCACACCGGATCCTTCTTGGCTTCGCAGTACCCCACCAGGTAGCCCGTATTGGTCAGGACAATGATCGGATCATGGAAAACGGGTTGAGGAACCGGAATACCGCCGTAATTGTAGGGGCCACCCCATTGAACCGGAGCGGTGGTTTGAGCCGTAGGTGCAGGTGGTGACTGGGTTCCCGGAACGACATGCCTTGATAGTGGCAGAATCAAGGAAACAGCCAGATAGACAATCGCACTGACCAGCACGATAAATAGAATCCACAGGAGGATTAGGGACAAACGTCCCGTATTGCCTCGTTGTTTCATGGATATGACCATCCCATAAAAGATGATGGACTTCAATTATCACAAGTCAGCATTACGCTGAAGGACGAGTTGCATCACGGAATTTCTCTACAATTTACCATATCCACAGGATGGACATCATGTTTGCGGCTTGATACACAAGCATCCTGTCTATGAAAGGATTTCCGTATGACAACGCGTGAAAGCAAAAGCCCGATCAAGAACTTGCCGGTAAGGCAGCCGGGACAATCCACACGGGAAAAACAACGTGACATACTTTTTGATAACATCATGCCGTATTACCTCGCGGCCGCCATGATAGTTATGTTGGCCGTAATGGAATGGATAAGCCACTTACTTAAATCGCCTCCATCGCCGATCCTGTATACAGCGATGGCTCTGATTGCTATAGCTATTGCGATTTGGAAAACTAAACAAGGCTTTACCCGAATGAAGCAGCTACGACTGGGTGCCATCGGAGAAGAAGCCGTTGGTCAATTCCTCGATGAGAAGCTAAGGCCTATTGGATGTCAGGTCTTCCACGATGTTCTAGGCGATTCGTTTAATGTGGATCACATTGTGGTGGGGCCTACAGGACTGTTTGCCATCGAAACCAAAACCCATAGCAAGCCGATGAAGGGTGCCTGCAATGTGAAATATGACGGTGAACATGTCACGGTGAACGGGGCAACGCCGGATCGGGATCCAGTAGTGCAAGCCAAGTGTGAAGCAAAGTGGGTTTCTGATCTGCTTGAGCAGTCCACCGGGCGCCGGTTCTTTGTCCAGCCGATCGTTCTTTATCCTGGCTGGTATGTTGAGACGACCAAGCCAAACGTAGACGTATGGGTGCTCAACGATCAGGCCGTGCCGACCTTCATCAAGAATACCCGCAACCACCAATTATCCCCAGAGGACATCTCCCTGATTTCCTTTCACCTGAAGCGCTACGTCATTTCCCGGGATCAACAGGCTTAATAGGAGCAGGTCCCCTGCTTATCTGATGCCCAGAACCAGGAAACTACCCCCTAACTCATGTTGCCACGGGCTCCCACGGGCATCATTCTCAGGGTCCATACCAACATAGCACACCCACTGAAATGACGGTGATCGCCCGTCCTGGTAGGAACCACCATGCATACCCAATTTGTCCACATTCACCATGGGAAACCGTTGACACCCTCTAGCCCCAGCGGTACGTTTCCCGATGTGGACGGGACGCCATGAAGGAGGCTCCCGTCTATGGAGGATCAAACGACGACAGATACCTGACTTGAATACAATTTAATGCGTTAACGCGCAGTATCGTTTCCACCGAAAACTAGCACTTTTCAGATACTACAGAAACGAGACAACGCGGAGACGCGCTCCCTGTGGGGCGCGGCTCCTTGTCTTATGTTTCTGTAGTAGGGTGTGCTAGCCCTCGGTAGAGGCATAAGCTTGGATGTCCGTGCCCCTTCTTTTTGCGGGGCCGACTTCTGAGTTGAGGATTTTCTCAACATGCACGAAGAAGCCATTCTTAATCTGATCAAGAGTAAACCGGGCCTTAAGGCGGCGGATATTGCCCGTGATCTGAATATTGATAAAACATGGGTCAATTCCTCGCTCTATGGGGTGCTGACAAAACATGTGCGGCAAGATCCACAATATCGATGGTGGCCAGTCGTTACAAAATCGTCACAGTTCCAAGAACCTGTCCAGCCTCCCTGCCCAAAGACCCCAATTGGGCGCTTGTGCCAGTATTACCTCGACTGCCTGTCCCATGAGTTGGAATCCGGCGTCAGCGTGTTTGCCTCCAGCAATCATGGCCTGGACTATGCAGAACTGTCGGGCAATCCGTTTGATGAGAGCGCGAATTTTCTGACTGGTGATTCTGTTCGGCGGGTGCTTAATCGGTACCGTTCAAAAAGGCACCAACTTGTTTTGTTCCTTGGATACCCAACGCGGTTGCGTTTTCTGAAGTCGAAGAAGTCTAATTGGGAGGGGTTCAAGGTGGATCCTGTTTTTCTGTTTCCAATTGAAGTGGACGCAAAAACGGGACCTCGCTTAAGTGATGAAATGCCCATCCTAAACTTCTCGGTACTAAGTACATTGAATAGCCTCGGCGCTGGACGACCGATGGAAGAGGCCATAAAACTGGCTGAGGATTTAGGACTATTTGCGACAAACGAGGGTATCCCTAATCCAGATGAATTGGTCCTGCGTTTGCGGACTATTCGGCCAGAATGGGACTGGCGAGAAGACACAGACCCAAACCTGCCACCAACTGCCACACCGCTCTCGCAGATAAGGGAACAAGGCATCTACAACCGGGCTGTTGTACTGACGGCGGAGCGTTCTCCGTACACCAAGGGGTTAGAGGCTGAATTAGCAGAGTTACAAAAGATCAGTGAAACACAGTTGGCGACGACCCAGCTTGGACAATGGTTGTCTGGTCGCAAGGCGCAGTCTTCCATACCTCCAGCCGAAGCGTTGCTTGAACCGTTGCCTCTGAACTCCGAGCAACGTCTAGCGGTTCAACGCGGACTAACCCAACCGCTAACAGTCATAACGGGGCCGCCAGGCACGGGAAAGTCCCAAGTTGTGACATCTCTACTCATTAACGCAGCCTATCAAGGCAAACGAGTTCTTTTCGCCAGCAAAAACAATAAGGCCGTGGACGTGGTCGAAGAGCGTGTTAACGGCCTTGGGCCACGTCCAATACTGCTGAGAATGGGCGCAAACGAGTATCGGTCAAAACTTGCTGATTACCTATCTAATCTTCTCGTTGCAACTGTCACTCATGACGACCAAGCAACATTTAATGAACATCGTGCCATACACGAACGCTTGAGGGGTGAAATCGGGAAACTGGAGGAAAAGCAGGCGCAGTTGTTGGCCGCTCGAAATCTTGTTGATAAACTGGAACAGGGAGTCGAGATAGTACGGGATCAGTTCGGTGCAGAATTATTCGCCACGCTGGCAAGCTTCAACGCATCTGAAATCATGGCTAAGGCAAATGTCCTTCAGGAAAAAGCCGTGGGTGCTATCCGCAGTCAGCAGACTTTATTCTATCGAATGTTCTGGCCTTTTGTATCCAAACAGCGATTAATTGAATTGCAATCTGCGGCTTTGGCTATCAAAGATCTGCTCCACACGGTTGGCATTTCACTGCCGGATGTGCCTGCATCAGACGCTAGTGCCCCCTCCTTTCTGGCAATTGCCGCCGATACTATGGTTCGGATTCCAAAAGCCGAAGCTGTACGGCAGTATTTCGCAGGCATCGCAATTATGCAGTCGATTCCCTCTCTAGAATGTTTGGCCCAAAGCTATGCGGAATTGACAGACAAGCTGGCGTCAAACTCGGAAAGCCTATGGGCGGCGTGGGTTCGGCTCCAATCAGCAACACTTACCAAGAAACAGCGTCATGCCCTAAGCGAGTATGCCGCTATTCTGCAACTCATGGTGAAGGCTGAAGAAGCCAACCAAAAAGTTGGCGCAGAGATATGGGCGAAGAACTGTAGACTCTACCCTGACGTTGTTCAGTCTCTTTCCTGCTGGGCCGTAACATCCCTGTCAGCCAAAGGGCGAATTCCTTTGGACCCAGGTTTTTTCGATATTCTGATAATAGACGAGGCCAGCCAGTGTGATATTGCGTCGGCGCTTCCATTACTTTTCAGGGCCAAATCTGTGGTGATAATTGGGGATCCAAACCAGCTTAAACACATAAGTGCGATACCCGCCTCTCAAGATCGACAACTGATGATAAAGCACGATCTGATTAAGGATTTCGCTAGATGGTCTTATTCCGTCTCATCGCTATTTGATCTTGCCAGGGGATTTACTGATACTGGTGATATCGTGGCACTTCGCGACCACCATCGCTCGCATAATGATATAATCAGCTTTTCAAACACCCAGTTCTATGAAGGAAGACTCCGCGTTGCGACCCGGTATGCCCGTCTCAAACTGCCAGCGCGAGATGAACCAGCAGTCCGGTGGATCCCAATTACCGGCGATGTGCACCGGCCGCCGTCGGGTGGCGCTGTAAACCGAGCAGAAGCTCAGGCTGTCGTCAATCGTCTTTCCGATCTGGTGCTTGGTCGGAAATATCAGGGAAGTGTTGGGGTAGTGAGCCCATTCAGGGCGCAGGCTAATCTGATCACTGAGTTAGCCCGTCAAAATGAACCTTTGTTTCTGGCGTTGACGGCATTGGATTTTATGTCCGATACGGTCCATCGTTTTCAAGGCGATGAACGCGATATTATGATTTTCTCGCCGGTGATATCCAGAAACATGCCTGAGAGCGGCCTCGGTTTCTTGCGTAGCAATAAAAACCTTTTCAACGTAGCCATCACTCGTGCCCGAGCAGCTTTGTGGACTATTGGCGACCTTCAGGCGGCACTGTCATCTAATGTTGATTACCTTGTAGCGTTTGCTCACTACACTCAAGAGTTAGGTAAGAAACGCGAAACAGGCCGAAACGCCGCCCAGGATTTTGGCCCCGAGTATCCTTCCGTCCGCAATCCCGTACAAGTCTCGGAC
>Ga0118677_10000356_pt1 | contig 98789 bp, 86 predicted proteins | sample AliMusrvi5mmetaG_FD_86154 | JGI IMG/M metagenome (GOLD analysis project Ga0118677, IMG submission 86154) | reverse complement strand
GACGGTGGCCTGGTGCAGCCGCGCCCGCTGCCGCCGGCCCGGGTCGGGGACTACGTGGCGTTCCACGACGCCGGGGCCTACGGCGCTTCCATGTCGTCCAATTTCAACAGCCGAACCCTGCTGCCGGAGGTGCTGCTGGACGGCCCGGCGGAACGGCTGATCCGGCGCCGGCAGACGTTCGCCGAACTGATCGCCCTGGAGACCGGGCTGTAGTCACTCCCCTTCCAGGGCTCGGCGGAGATCCTCGACCAGGTCGGCCTCATCCTCGATCCCGACCGACAGCCGGATCACATCGCCGGGCACAATGTCATGGCGTGGGACTTCGACCCATTGGCCATCGCGCAACGTGGTGGCGGTGAGCGCCACCTGCGACCGCAGGCGCTCGGCGGCCTGTTGCGAGCGGTTCGTCTGGAAATAGTCAATGGCGGTGCTGAAAAACACAATAAGGACGATGATGACGGCGGAGATGGGTTCGCCTAGAACCGCAGAGACAACGCTCGCGGCCAGCAGGATCATCACCAGCGGATTCGCCAGCCCCGCGAGAATGCGCCTGATCGGGCCAGCGCGTTTGACCGTCGCCGTTTCATTGGGGCCGTATTGCGTCAGTCGCTTACGAACTTCACCGCTCGTCAGACCTTTCTCAGAACTGCCCAACTGCTGATATAGACCGGCAAGTGTCACATGTTGCATATCCACCACACCTTATCGTTCAACATACGCTTTCCAATGACAACTATCTTACTGCTATATTGGCTCAACACCGCAAGGCCAACATGAAACGCGCGTTGGATCGCTGCAAGAGCTGTACTACACTAAACCCCATGAGCGAAAAACACGCGGATATTCTGATTGTTGGCGGAAGCACGGGTGGTTGTGCGGCGGCGCTGGCCGCGGCGTCACTGGGTTACAAGGTCATCCTGACCGAAGAGACGCACTGGATCGGCGGGCAACTCACCTCACAGGCCGTGCCGCCTGACGAACACCCGTGGATCGAGCAGTTCGGCTGCACGCGCCGATATCGCCAGTTTCGCAATGGGGTGCGGCAGTACTATCGCGATCACTATCCGCTGACGCCACAAGCCCGCGCAGATGCAACATTGAACCCCGGCAACGGCTGGGTGTCGCGGCTGTGTCACGAACCGCGCATCGGGGTCGCCGTGCTGGAGCAGTTGATGTCCTATGCGTGTAGCGCCGGATTGCTCACGATCCTGTTGCGCTACAAGGCGGTCTCTGCCGAGACGGACGGCGATACCGTGCGCGCCGTCACGTTGCGCAACCTCGACAGCGCCGACATCGTGACCATCACCGCTGACTACATTCTTGACGCGACCGAACTGGGCGACCTGCTGCCGCTGGCGCGCGTCGAATATGTCAGCGGCGCGGAGTCGCAGGACGAGACAGGCGAACCGCACGCGGTCAGCGGGCCGCCTCGCCCCGATGATGTTCAATCATTCACCTGGTGCTTCGCGATGGGATTTGATCCCGCTGGCGAGCACGTGATCGATAAGCCGGCGCAGTACGAACGCTGGCGCGACTACTGGCCGCAACTGACCCCGCCGTGGCCGGCGAAACAGTTGAGCATGAACCAGGTCAATCCAATCACGCTGCAACCATTCCCGCGCGTGCTGTTCCCGCACGAGTCCGCGAATCCGTACGATTCGCTGTGGACGTATCGCCGCCTGATCTGCCGCGATCACTACGAAACCGGCGCGATGCCGCACGAGGTGACGTTGGTGAACTGGCCGATGAACGACTACTGGGAAGGCAACATCATCGACAAACCTGAGAGCAAGGCGCAACGCTACTTGAACGAATCGCGCCAGTTGTCGCTCAGCCTGATGTACTGGTTACAGACCGAAGCCCCGCGCGCCGATGGCGGTACAGGCTATCCTGGCCTGTACATGCGTCCCGACATCACTGGCACTGAAGATGGGCTGGCAATGTATCCGTATATCCGCGAGTCGCGCCGGATCAAAGCGGTTTTCACGGTGCTGGAACAGCACGTAGGCGCCGAGGCGCGTCCTTCGACAGGCTCAGGACAGGCTGGGAAGGAAGCAGAGCACTTCGCCGACAGCGTCGGTATCGGCTCATATCGCATCGACCTGCATCCGAGTACGGGGCACGTCAACTACATCGACATCTCCAGCCTGCCGTTCCAGATCCCGCTGGGTGCGTTATTGCCGGTGCGCGTCGAAAACCTATTGCCGGCCTGCAAGAACCTCGGCGTGACGCACATCACCAATGGATGTTTTCGGTTGCATCCGGTCGAATGGAACATTGGCGAAGCGAGCGGGCTTCTGGCAGCCTTTTGCCTGCAACGCAAAGTGAAACCTCGTCAGGTGCAGACAGAAGCCCCTTTGCTGCAGGATTTTCAGCAACTCCTGATCAAGCAGGGAGTTGAACTGGAATGGCCGAAGACGAGACCGCTTTAAATGCGTTGAATTCTGCAAGGTTTATGCTTACTTTGCTGGTGGAGGCAGTAGTAATGTCATTGCAGCTCTTCGCCGATGGCCTCGAATTGTTCAAGCGCTGCGCGCAAATCCTCGACGATCTCTGCCGCCAGGATGTCGGGCTCCGGCAGGTTGGCCGAATCCTCCAGCGACTCGTCGCGCAGCCAAAAGATATCGAGGTTGGCCTTGTCACGCCCAGCCAGCTCATCATAGTCATAGGCACGCCAGCGCCCCTGTAGGTTCGTCTCTGAATACGTCGCCTTGCGCTCGTGCCGGTTGGCCGGGTTGTAGCACGTCACGAACTCGTCCAGCACCGCGCGCGTGAGCGGGTTCTGCTTCAGCGTGATGTTGATGTTCGTGCGGAAGTCGTAGATCCACAACCGTTCGGTCCATGCGCCTTCGCGCGCCGGCTTGCGGTCGAAGAAGATCACGTTGGCCTTGACGCCTTGCGCATAGAAGATGCCGGTCGGCAGACGTAGGAGTGTGTGCACGTCACATTCCTTCATCAGGTTGCGCCGGATCGTCTCGCCCGCGCCGCCCTCGAACAACACGTTATCCGGCACGACGACCGCGGCGCGCCCGTGCATCTTCAACAGCGTCTTGACGTGCTGGACGAAGTTCAATTGCTTGTTGCTGGTGGCAACCCAGAAGTCATCGCGCACGTAGCTGTGCGCCTCGCGTTTGGCGTCGCCGTCATCGGTGACCACGCTGACGCTGCTCTTCTTCCCAAAGGGCGGATTCGTCAGTACCATGTCAAAGCGCCTGCCTGGGTCGCCGGCCAGGCTATCCGCGACAGTGATCGGGCTCTCGATGCTGTCCAGCCCGATGCCGTGCAGATACAGGTTCATCACGCACAGTCGCGCGGTGTTGTCGACGATCTCCCAGCCGCGCAACGCCTTCTGCAGCAGGTGCGCCATCGCCGCAGAATCCAACTGCCCTTGTTTCGTGATGTAGTTAAACGCCGAGAGCAGAAATCCACCTGTGCCGCACGCGGGGTCGGCGATGTCCATCAGCGCGCCGGGCTGCATCACGTCGACGATGGCCTTGATCAGCGGGCGCGGGGTGAAATATTGCCCCGCGCCGGATTTCACATCCTGCGCGTTCTTCTCCAGCAACCCTTCGTAAATCTCGCCCTTGACGTCGATATCCAGCCCCATCCACGTCTCGCCGTTGATCAACTCGACCAGCCGGCGCAGCTTGGCGGGATCCTGGATGCGGTTCTGAGCCTTGCGGAAAATCGTGGGGATCAACCCCTTACCCTTGCCCAACTCGGCAAGGATGTGACGGTAATGGACTTCGAGCGCATCGCCGTCCCGCCCGATCAAACTACTCCACCGCAATCCATCGGGGATCGAACTGGGGCGCAACAGTTGCTGCTCCTCGTCCATTTTGAGGAACAACAGGTAGGTCAACTGCTCGACGTAGTCGCCGTACGACATGCCGTCATCGCGCAGGACATTGCAGTAGTTCCACAGGCGTTGGACGATGGCAGAAGAGGTGTTGGTCACTGTCGCTCCATTGTGTATTTCAGGTCCGAGAGATAGTGGCTGATATGACAGGGCACAGGCAATCCCGAATGCCCGTTCGGATTATCACGATCCATGTCCCACTGCTCTGGATTATCGACGATATATTGCCGGATGGCGCGCAGTTCCCGTTCGTCTCGGACAACGTGCTCGAAATAATTCCGTTGCCAGAATTTAGCCTGACGATCCACCTTGTGCGCATCGATCCAGCGCAGGTATACGGTGAACACCAGCGATTTTAACGCGGCGATCACATCCCCCAATGCGGGTTTCAGGTTGATCTTCAGAGGCGCGGGCACCGCCCAATCGCGTCCTTTCTGTTCGATCAGCGACGCCGGCACATCTTGGCAAATGATTGCGTCTGGATGCGCCTGCAACCACACGATCATATGCACATGATTGGGCATGACAACGAATTCGCCCAGTGCAATCGTCGGGAACCGTGCCGGCAGGGATTCCCACACATCGAGGATGATATCGGCGACAGGCGGGTCGTGCAGTACGCACACACGGTCCTCCGTGCACATTGTCACGAAATATGCCCCAGCCTGTGTATAGTCATACGTCGGCATCCTGATCGATCGGCGATGGTATTGATTCATGGTCACGGATGATTGTATTGCCAAACGTAATAGGTAACACCGGTAAATGTCATTGTGGCGTCACGTCATTGGGTGACGATCCGTTCCGTGTAGGGGCATGCTCCGCACCTTGCGTCTGCCCCGTTGTAACCCGACCTAATCATAACGGGTGACAATGGTAAACGTCATTATGGCCTTACACCAATTTAGGTCGTACGGGCGACGACGAAACGATATCGGTTCTGTTGCGAAATGTAATCGTGGGTGTGCCGCGACCGGGCAACCGCAAGGCGCGAAGCGTGCCCCTACACAGAACGTGCCGCGTTCACGTTGAATGGCCTTACGCCTGCACGATGTAACCCGACCCATTGGTAAACGGGTGACAACGGCAATCGTCGTTATGGGGTTACACCAATTTAGGTCGTAACGGGCGACGACGAAACGATATCGATTCTGTTGCGAAATGTAATTGTGGGTGTGCCGCGACCGGGCAACCGCAAGGCGCGAAACGTGCCCCTACACGGAGCGCCGCGTGTGGTTGTTTTGCCAGGCCTTGCGCCTGCGCGATGTAACCCAACCCGATCATAACGGGCGACAATGGCAATCGTCGTTGTGGCATCACCCCATCGGGTGACGACGTGTTCCGTGTAGGGGCACGGCCTTGCGCCTGCCCGATGTAACCCTACCCAATCGTAATGGGCAACAACGGCACACATCATTGCGCAAACACATTACCAAATGATTGCACCTGTGTTGAAACCGCGACGCCGGTCCGCCAAATACGGGGCAGACGCAAGGCCATGCCCCTACAACACCACACGTACCGCGCGCCAATCACGATGGAGTCATCACCCATATCCGCCGCATCTCGTGTAACCGTTACAGGGGCAACCGCAAGGCGCGAAGCATGCCCCTAAATGGAACGCTCCGCCTGGATGCCTTCCAACAACACGCTTGCCGGTTCGTCGTTGGGGTCTTGCGACACCAGCTTGCCGGAGAATGCACGTTTTAGAATGGATTGACGCAGACGTTCTAGCCGTACTGAGGTGTTTTCGATAACAGTAACAAGGTTACTCGCGATAGATAGCTTCTGCTCAATAGCGTCAACAATTCGCACTTGTTCACTAATGGGGGGTATGGGCAAAACGATACTATGCAAACTCGATTGGTTAATCTTATAGATGCCAGCACTTGTACGAGATTGGCGCTCTATCTGTTGTCTAACAGAGTTCACATCCCATATTGCTCGCAAAAACCTGGCATTTATTACCATAGATAGAGGCCGGATCCTAATCATAGTGTCGGGATATGCGACTAGATCAGGATCATCTTCGACAAGGCCACCTCGTCCAATAAGCGACATAGAACCATTTCCGCGTGCGATTAGGAAATCTCCCTTCTTTACCAGAAATTGCGTGGCATCAATACTTGTCCATGCTCCAGTTTTGCGCTCTGTAAGCAATATGCGTCCATTTCTCAGTGCAGTAAGCCGTAATACTGGAAAACCGTCAATCGCATCAGTGACCGATCTACCGTTAGCAAGTGGTTCTGCAAGGATTTGTTCCACACTCGCCCAACACCACCCCTCCGGCAACACCAGCAACCCACTCGTATCCGGCGACTGCGGCTTGACATATTTAACCTTGCTCGGGTCCTTGCCCTTCGCCCGCAGGTCGGCTTCCCACTTGGCGTGACGCTCGGCAAGGATGCGCTCCAACAACGCACTCGCCGGCTCATACGACCGCCCTTCGGCGCGCGCCAGTTCGGCCTCGGTGGATACCAACCGGCCTTCGCAAGCCGCCTTCAACACGCTGGCCTTGTAACGTTTCAGGTTGGCCTGTGCGCGTTTGAGCGCCGCCACACCAGCATCCAGGCGGGTGAGCAATTCCTCGATCTTCGCAACGATGTGGTGCTGCTCGTTCAGTGGCGCAATTGGTATTTTTTGTGATCGCACATCGCTATCGCGTACGGCAGGATAGCTTGTTCCACGTTGTAGCTTTGATAATTCATTCAGAAGGTGTTCTGTTAACGCGTAGTAATACAAATATCGAGATGTCGTTACTTCATTTGCGCGCAAAACAGCAAATCCCGTTGATGCAATCTGCTCACCGTTTATGGCAGGGACAATTGCGATGTTTTTCAGATACGTTCGCACTGTCGAGAAAAGAACATCGCCACTTTTGACTGACTGACGCGCTCTTGACGGGGCTTCTGCGCCTTTGTAGACCTTCGGCTCTACGACTCGTTGAGTAGTGTTGTCGATCGAAGAAATATCGAGGTAAATGAACTCTTTATCAGGATTAGTGGTCGGATCAAGCTTCCTGACAGATTGCGTGACTTCTCCGATGGTCGTCCACACCCACCCATCGGGTAGCGAAATATCATTGTCATCGTCCATGATTAATCACATAACCAGTCCGATGATCAATTTGCCGTGTATGAAATATCGCGCATTTCGTCATCCGTCGGTATCGCGCCAGTCGACGGTTTCAGGCTCCCGCCCAATTGATCGACAATGCGCAACTTATCCTCGACCGTTAGTTTCGACTCGCTTACTGTGGGTAACACCGCCAGCCGCAAATCGCGCAACAATGCCTCCACCAGATCGAGCTTTTCAGTCGCGGTGAGTTGTTTCGCATCATTAACCACTTGTGCGTATGTCATGACCATATTCTAAGCGTTCAGAAGCCTCACACCGCCAACGCCTGATTCATCTCGCTAATGACCTGATTTACATCGCCCTTGAACACGCGCATCATGCCGAACACGCCGCCCTTGTCGAAAAACGGCGGGCTGCTGAGGTCGGCCGGCGTCATCGCCAGGTTCACGCCGATGTGCCGCGCGATCTGATCCAGCCACCAGCGTTGATCGGGCGTGAACGTGCGCCCATCGGCTTCCTGATCGGCCACCCACACGGCATAGCGGCGCGTCACGCGGTCGGGGTAGGGGACGAGTTCGTCGTCCATCTGCACCGCGTGACGCACCAGCGACACCAGGTCGGCCAGCACCCGCTGCCCGCCCGTCCCGCGCACCTTGTCCTGTTCCACCTGCGCGTACGCCATCCACAACGACTCGGTCGTCCACGCGCTGTTCGTCAGTTTCAATTGTTCGGCCAGGTCCTTTACCTGCTGGAAGGTCAGCGCGCGCTCGCGGTACGGCCGGCTATAGATCAACTGCAATGCCGTGATGTCATCCTTGTGTAGCTCGATGAACGCATGGAACGACGTCACCACCTGCTTCGCGGCGGTGCTATCGGCGAATGTCGCCTGCGTCACTCGGTTGATGCTGGTCACGTCGATGATCTGCTCGCTGCGCTTCTGGATATTGACGAGCCTTTTACGCAGGTCTGGGTTATCAAACGGCGCGGCGGCGGCCTCAACCATTTGCGCGTTCGCCTCCGGGTCGTCGCCAACAAGGTCCGGGTCGATGGCATTCAGCAGACTGTTGATCAGATCGTGCATGCTCTTGCCGTTCGTGACCGCGGCGACGGCGTACGCATCCTGCTCCGTCATGTTGCATTCCAAGCGCGCCAACCGCCCGGCTAATGACGACAGCGTGTCGTCGTCGCGCGCGCCCAGCGCGACGGCTTCCAGCAACTTCTCGAACGGCGCCGATGGGTTGCGCTCCAGCGACTGCGTTTCGAGCTTGGGGCTTTCGGTGATGCCCACTGCGTCCACGATGACGAAGTGCGTCTTCGCTGGCGCGTCCGAGGTCACCGCCTGCAGATCGGTCGCGTTGATTATGCGTGTGCCGCGCCCCAGCATCTGCTCGTACAACAGGCGGCTTTGCACCGCGCGCATAAACAACAGCACCTCGACCGGTTTGATGTCGGTCCCGGTCGAAATCATATCGACCGATACCGCGATGCGCGGATCGTAGCTGTTGCGGAACTGCGCGATCAGCGTTTCAGGATCGACGCCTGTCACCTTGTACGTGATCTTCTTGCAGAAGTCGTTGCCCTTGCCAAACTCCTCGCGGATGATGCGCACGATCTGGTCGGCATGCGCGTCGTCTTTGGCGAACACGATCGTCTTGGGGACTTGCGTCCGGCCTGGGAACAGGTCGGTGAACAGCTTGTCGCGGTATGCTTGGATCACGGTGCGAATCTGGCTCTCGGCCACCACGTCGCGGTCGAGTTGCTCCGGCGCGTAGGTCAGGTCTTCGTCCAGCATCTCCCAGCGTTGCTGGCGCGTCAGCTTGTCGCGCTTGCCCACGTAATACCCGGCGTTGATCGTGCTGCCGCGCTCGGTGATCTCGGTCCGGATGCGATACACCAGCCCGTCAACGTTCACGCCATCGGCCACGGCGCGCTGGCGCGTGTATTCCTGCACCAGGTTCTGGTTGAAAAAGCCAAAGGTCTGCTTCGACGGCGTCGCGGTCAGCCCGATCAGGAACGCGTCGAAATACTCCAGCACCTGCCGCCACAGGTTGTAGATCGAGCGGTGGCACTCGTCGGTGACGATGAAATCGAAATACTCGATCGGGATGCGCGGGTTGTAGCGCACCACCTTCGGGTCCTTGAACGCCGCGCCCAATTCGAACAGCGACATCTCGTCCTGATCCGGCGGCAGGTCGGGCTCGTTGTTGAGCATGCTGTACAACCGCTGGATCGTCGTGATGCACACGCGGCTGACCGGGTCGAAGGTGTTAGAGCCGGGCCGTTGCACGTTGTACAGTTCGGTGAACTTGCGCCCGTCATCGGGCGTTACAAAGGCCTGGAACTCGCGCAGGGTCTGGCGGCCCAGGTTGGCGCGGTCGACCAGGAACAACACGCGCCGCGCGTCCGCGAATTTGATCAGCCGGTAAATCGCGTTGACGGCGGTGAAAGTCTTACCGCTGCCGGTCGCCATCTGGATCAACGCCCGCGGGCGATCCTCGGCAAACGAGCGCTCCAGGTTCGTGATCGCCTCGATCTGCGCCGGCCACAGCCCTTTTGTGATCAACGGGGGCATACGCTGCAACCGCGCGCGCAGTGTATGAGGGGACGGGGGCGACCGCAACGGGGGCAACCGCAAGGCGCGTAGCAGGCCCCTACTGTCTTCGGTTTCCACCATCCATTGCGCCAGCGTCTCGGGCCGGTGGAACGCGAACACCCTGCGGCTGCGCGGCGCCGGGTCGCGCCCGTCGGTGAAGAAGGTTTCGATGCCCGTGCTCTCGTACAAAAACGGCAGCGGTTTGCGCCATGCGGGCGGAATGTCGGGCAATCCCGCACTGTACTTCTCCGATTGCGCTTCCACGCCGGTCAGCGTTGCGCCAGCCGCCTTCGCCTCGACCGCGCCAATAGCCTTGCGAGCCACGAACAGGAGGTAGTCGGCGTAGCCGGTCTTCAGCGGAAACTCGCGCACGGCCACGCCGCGTGACACGCCCAGGTTCATCTCCGCGCGGTTCTGGATAACCCAGCCGGTGGCGATGAGCGAGTCGTCAATATCATGGCGTGCGCGTGCTTCAGGTGTCGTCATGGTTAGCAACTTCGAAGAATCGTTTTCCGTCCCATGCAGATTGTATATAGTCAAAAACAGACTACCATTACTGTAGCTGTAAGCTGTAAATGCACGCAGAGTAACGGCGGTACTGATGGAAATGCAGTCTACTAATCATAGTTCATTAGGAATACATTGTCTTGGCAACGGGCGCTTGTGCGCCTATGAGCAGGGCCCCAACATCCTCCAGGTGTTCGGCCCGCCCTATAGCAGCCCCATGCTCGGTTCACTTATGCTCGACGCCGACGCCAGCGTTCGAGCCGAGTCGCGCCGTGAGCCCGGCGCCGCCATCTGGACCCATCAGCTCTTTGCCGGCGATGCGCCGTTCGCTGAGCTGACCGACTTCGTCGATGCCGATCTCCCATGCCTGGTGCGTCGCATCCGGTCAACTGCGCCGGTGAATCTGCGCCCGACATTGGGCCCAGCATGCACGGCGGTTGATAATTCTCGCCTGCCGCGCCACGGCACAGGCGGGTTGCTGTGCGAAGTCGCGGCCGGCACGCCGTTCTACAGCCGCTATCCCTATCCGCGCAGCGTGGTGTACCAGATCGCCTGGCGCGGTGATGTAAATCACCGCGCACAGTCCGACGGCGCAACTCTGACGTTCGGCCCGGGCGAATCCTGGTTGTACATCGCAGGTGGGCCGGAGTACCCGCAAACCGTCGAGCACGCGGCAACAGCGCTGTCGCTGTCCGGGAATGATCTATTAGCGCGGACCCGCGCGAGTTGGCAGACCTTTACCCAGAGCCGCGGCGATGGATCGGCGCGGCTGCCGGCGCAGATACCGCACGGCGAGCGGTTGCTGCAAGCCATCGACGATGTGTGCGTGTTGATCAAGGCGCAGCAGTCGGTTGAGGGCGGCGTGCTGGCCGGGCACAACTATCACCTGTGCTATGTGCGCGACCAGTACGGTGTGTCGCGCGGTCTGCTGGCGGCCGGTCACGCGGCCGCGGCCAAAGCCATTCTGGAGTTCTACTGGCACATCTGGCAACGCAACGGGCGCATTCACAATGCCCAGGCGGCCGGTGTGGATGGCGCCTTTCATATCCATGAAAACGACGAGGTCGAGATTACCGGCTACCTCATCCGCCAGGCGTTCGACCTGCAGACGGCGATGAGTGACGCCGAGTTCACTGCCGAAATCTTCCCGATGCTGGCGTGGGCGTACGAGGCGCAGAAACGCCACGTGATCGACGGCATGTTGCCCTTCAATGGCGATGAGACGTATGTGGCGGGCGGCATTCTCCCGCGCAGCGCACTCAACGACGGTTCCGCCGAAGCGACGCTGTTGTTCATCGACTCTGGCGAGCGGCTGGTCGAGTATGCTACTCACAATCACCGCTGGCCGCAGGGCAAGAGCGGCGCAGAGCGTGAACTGCTGGCGCAGGTGAAAGCGGCCTACCGGTCGCACTTCTGGTTCGACGGGCAACTGGTGACGAACCAGCCCGCGCGCGCCAACCTGCCCGGCGCCGCGCCGCGCTTTCGCCACGGGGTGTGCGAGCGGTGCATGGCCGAGGGGCGTTTCCGCTTCATCGAGTGGACCGAACACAGCGCCAGCGGCCGTTACCTGTGCCCCGCTTGCCTGGCGCAGGGCGACTACGACCCCGTTGCGCCGCGCATTTATACGCTGCAATCGGTCAGCCTGACGCCACTGTACTTCCGGTCAGATCTGTTCCGCGCCGCGGAGTTGCGCCCGCTGGTCGAGAACATCGTGACATCGTACCAACGCACCGGGCAGTTGCCGTCACGTCCCGACGATGCGCGCAGGATATCGGTCGGCTACGACTATGGCTTCCTGCTCTATGCATTGACCGAACTGAATCACCCTGCCGCCACCGCGCTCGCCGGCAGGACGCTGGACCTGCTCGATTCTACTGGCGCGTGGGTTGAGTATTACATCGACCATCAGCCGGCGGGGACGCGTTGCCGGCCGTGGGAAAGCGCTATTAATCTGGAGGCGTTGTTGCGGTGGGCGGGATGGTGAATATTGGCAAGCATAAAGTAGCACTAATTGCACAGGCGATCTGTTCAATCGTGTTATTGACCGTCGCCTTTCAAGTCATTCAGAAGTGGCAATATCAAAATGATGATTACTACATCACCTTTACCTTTGCGCGTAATGTGGCGGAGGGCAGGGGGTTTGTATACAACGGCGGCGCCCCGATACTTGGCACGACAACGCCGCTTCTGGCGCTTCTATTGGCGTTTGGCAGTCGGTTGATCCCGGCGATTCCAATTCCAGCACTCGCCATCGCATCAGGGGCAATGGCATGGATAGGCGCATGCTGGGCGCTATATTGTCACTTGCTCAGAAGCGGCATAAATGCCTTTGTCGCAAGCTTTACAGCCTGCGGCAGCCTGCTATGGGGATGCTGGGCGCGCTCACATTTTGGCAGCGAACATCCCCTCTTTCTGTTTTTGCTGATAGCAGCCGTGCTCGCCTTATCGCTGAACAGATACTTGATAGCGGGAATTCTGATGGGTTGCCTGTACCTCACCCGTGGTGAAGGAATTTTGCTGCTGCCCATGGCCATCGGTTGGGTTGCACTGAACGACCGGAAATGGCGCTGGTCGATTCTGGCCGGATTTTTGATAATCGTTTTGCCGTGGTCGATTTATTCCGTGATTGCGTTTAATGCGTTGTTCCCAAACACACTGGGGGCGAAAGTGGCCCAACGAGCCAGCGGGATGTGGCAGAGCATACGGGATGCATGGTTATATCGCGGCGCCTATCTCGGCGGGTCGATTGGATCCATCATGTCGATCCAACCTCAGTTGCCGTTTCTTACAACAGCATGGTTCAGCCTCCCGGCGCTTGGGCTGCTTCTCTCGCGCCGCGCGACACGTTTGATTGCCCTGGTGTTTCTGTTTCCGGTGGTTTCTTTCAGCGGGTATCTGGCGCTGAATGTGGCTGCCTACCCCTGGTACACCTATCTACTGGCCTACGGCGTGCACTCCCTGTCTCTGCTGGGCGCGGCATGGCTGATCACGCTTTCATGGAAATTCACGACAGGCCATACTGTGCCGTCCAGAATAGGCGGGGTATTGGTCAGCGCCTGTCTATTCGCGTTGGTCTTGTTCCCGGTCATCCGGCAGGTTTCGCTCTCCATCCAACCCAATCTCGGCTTAGACAATCGATCAGAGCCCTATCGGGCGCTGGCGCAATGGTTCAATGTCAATGCGGTTGAAGGGGACACAGTCGCTTATGTCGAGGTCGGCTATCTGGGGTATTTTTCGCGCGTTCAGGTGATTGATATGGCCGGGTTGGTCACGCCAGGCGTCACAGAGTTGCTGGGGAGACACGATCTCGGCGAGGTTGTCACACAGAGGGAGCATCCGAAGTATGTCGTTCATGTTGCTCCCTTTGACTGGTTGACCGGCCCCTATGCCGCGACGCCGGGCTTTCTGGATAACTACAAACTGGTTAACGAGATCCAGACTGAGTTGTGGAATAACGGCGTCATGCAGATATGGAAGCGCCTTTAACTCACGGTAATGATGGCCGAATGGATCCAGGACGTGATCCTCGCGCTGCCACGGGCGGAGAGCATGGGGGCAATGATTCGAAATCGCTTCGACGGGGATACCTCTAACCTGTCACTTGGCGCAGCAGCGCCACTTCGTTCAGCAACGCCTCCTCCGATGGCAAATGCGACTCCAGCGTAATCGCCTCTGCCTTTGGCGCGCGCTCCAGCGTCCACCGCAGCAGATCGAGGTCGCTGGTCTGGATCGGCCCGTGCAGGTCGAGCATCTGCCTGCCGCCGTCGTTGTGCGGGCGGTTGATGTGGATCTCGCGCACCTGCGCCAGCGGCAGTTCGCTCAGGTAGTCGCGCATTCCATGCGTGTCGCGCCGGCCCATGTTGAAGGCGCTGATCTGCGCATGCGCCAGGTCGAGCAGCATGTCGCAACCGATATCGGCAATGAGCGCGCTAAAGGTCGCGGGCTCGCACACGTATTCGTAGGCGTTGGTGGGGTGGTAGTTGTAGTTCTCCAGCAGCAGCGGGATGCCCAGCCAGTCCATCAGCCGCTTCGCGTTGCGCGTGATGGCCGCCAGGCAGACCTCGCGGGATTGCAAGTCGCTCGCGAGTGCGCCGCGCCAGAACTCGGTCGTGTGTCCCTGTGGTTCCGCGCTCGCGCCAATGCCGGTCGAGTGCCACGGCGGGCGCGCCAGGTCGATCATCGCGCGCGCCTTCGCCATCGTGGCGGCATCGAACGGGTCGGCGTAGTTCAGCCAGAAGGTATACGAGATGTCGTGCAGCAACACCGGACGGAGCGCGAGCGCGCGTTCGAGCGTCGCGATGTCGCGTTCGCCGTTGACCTCGATATAGTCAACCTCTATGCGGCCGCTATCAAGCAGCGACAGCAGTGCGGGGCTGATCGTCGCGCCAATTCTCATCGATCGTCCTCACCACTTACGGCCTGGTTGCGCACTTCAATCGGTTGGGCGTTGGGCGTCGCAGACGACGTACGCGTCGCAGACGACGTGCGCGTCACCGCTGTATCGCTGTACACCAGGTAACGGGACGGCGTGAGCGCGATGCGGTCACCCGCGCGCGCCTGCACCGACTTGGGCATATAGACCTTGACGCGGTGCGCCAACGCCGCTGTCTCATCGCCGAACAGCCCCGGCACGATCACCAGCACCTTGCGGTAGTGCCCCAGGTCGATGGTCTGGTCGATGACGCCTTGCCACGCGCCGTCAGTCGCGCTGAAGGTGAAGTCTTCCGGGCGCACGGCTACACTCAATCCACTTTCCCCGTTCAGCCCCTCAGGCGCCTTGAGCGCATACTGCCCGATGTGCAGCAGGTCGCCCTGGCGCTGAACAGGGAAAATGTTCATCACGCCGATGAAGTCGGCGACGAACAGCGTGCGCGGGTAGGCGTAAATCTGCGAAGGCTTGTCCAATTGCTCCAACTGCCCGGCGTTCATCACCGCAATCCGGTCAGCCAGACTGAGCGCCTCCTCCTGGTCGTGCGTGACGAAGATGGCCGTGATCTTGATGCGGCGCTGGATGGCGTACAGTTCCTCGCGCAGGCGCACGCGCAACAGGGCGTCGAGGTTGCTGAACGGCTCGTCGAGCAAGAGCATCTTGGGCTGCAACACCAGCGCGCGCGCCAATGCGACGCGTTGCTGTTCGCCGCCGGAGAGTTGCGCGGGGTAACGCCGGTCGTAGCCGGTCAACCCGACCAATGCCAGCGAGTCGCGCACCTCTTTGTCGATTTGCGCCTTGTCCTGGTGACGCAGCCGCAGGCCGAACGCGATGTTGTCGTACACACGCATGTGCGGCCACAGTGTGTACTTCTGAAACACCATCGCCGTGGGGCGGCGGTTCGGCGGCATATCCACGACCGACGCGCCGTCGATGAGCACGTCGCCGCTGGTCGGTTCTTCGAAGCCGCCGATCATGCGCAGTGTGGTCGATTTGCCGCAGCCCGACGGGCCAAGGATGCACAGGAATTCGCCGTCGCCCACGCTCAGGTTGATATCGTTCACGGCGACGGTTTCCGCGCTCTGCTTGGCGCCGCTGAAATGTTTGGTCAGGCCGACCAGTTCGAGTGTTGACATCAGTTAGACTCCGAAACCCGCCGAAATCGCGTTGCCGCGCACGAAGCGCTGCGCGAAGGTGAGCAGAATGAGCGAGGGCAGCCACAGGATGAACGAGATGATCGCGCCGTATTGCACGATGATCTGGCTGTTGATGATCGAGTACATCAGCACCGCCATGGTGGTGACGTTGGGCAGGCCGACGATCAACGCGCCCTGCGCCTCATAAAACGTGCTGACGAAGGTGAGCAACACGGCGGCGCTGAGGGAAGGCAGCACCAACGGCAGCGTGACCTGCAGGAAGACGCGCACCCGCGACGCGCCCACGTCCAGCGCAGCCTCCTCCAGCGAGCGATCCACGCCTTGGAACGCCGAGGTTGGTATCCAGATCATGAGCAGCAACGTGTTGACGATCTGGATCAGGATCACACCTGGGATCGTGCCAATCAGGTTGAGCCGGTAGAACACAACCGCGATGCTGACGTACAGGCCAAAACGCGGGAAGGCGTTCGTCGCGAGGAACGACAGCAGCAGCCCTTGCCGTCCCGGAAAGTTCATGCGCGCGAACGCGTATGACGCGGGCAGGCAGATCACCGCCGAGAGTAGCGTGACCGTGACAGCGAGGCCGACGCTGAGCGGGAACGCCATTGCAAGGTCAGCGCGCGCGAGCGTCTCGGCCCAGAATGATGTGCCCCATTGTGTGGGAACCAGCGATGGATACCGCCACACATCGGCGAACGCCCACAACACGACGGTGAGCATCGGGCCGATGATGATGGTGAACAGGGCTACGATCAGCACCACGCTCAGACCTTCGCGCCGGACGGTTTTCGTCAGCGCCTTGAAGACGGATGATTTTACGGGCATGGAGGGGCTGTGGGATACTACGGCCATGGGTTATGCGCGCTCCTTGCGCCCGCGCGTGACGGTGCGCACATACAACAGGCCGACTACCGCGCAGAACAGGAAGGTGATCACCGCCTGAGTCAGCGCGCCGACGCGATCCTGATAGTTATTAAACGTCTGCTGCATTGACACGCCCATCATCATTGGTTGCGCCGGGCCCAGCAGGTACGGGATGGTGAAGGCGCCAAAGATGCCGATCACGTTCAGGCAGAACACGATCACCGCCGACCGCAGGGACAGCGGCAGCAGGATGCGCATGAATATCTGCCAACTGTTGGCGCCGACATCGCGAGCGCTCTCAACCACCGCGTCTTCGACCTGGCGCAACCCGGCCGTGAGCACCAGCACCGTGAACGGGATGCTCTCCCACACCAGCGCGATAATCACGCCCTGCGGCTGTAGGTAGGGCGTGCGGAAGCCGGTGAAACCGAACGCGTGCAGCAGCGAGTCAAGCATGCCATGCGAGCCAAGAAACTGGATCAGCGCAAACGCGAGGATCACCCCTGGCACGAACAGTGGAAACAGCGTGAGCACCTGCACGACTGACGCCAGCCTGCTTTTCGAGAAGCGCAGATAAAGCGCCAGCGGGTACCCGATCACGAACAACAGCGCGACCGCCGTCAGCGTCACCTGAAATGTGAACAGCAGGTTCGCGACCAGGATCCTGTCCTTGAAGAACGCCTGATAATTGCTGAGCGAGAGCGCGGTCACGCCAGTCGTCGCGTCGGGCACGAACAGCGTGTCGATCAGCGCAAGGACTGCCGGGTAGAAGATCAACGCCACCATGATCAGCACGGGCAGCGCGATCAGCGCATACCCGGCCAGCCAGCTCCAGTCGCGCTTCTTCGCGCGTCTCATCGGAATCGTTGTGCTTGTTATCGCCATTGGCATCACATCATAATCCGTGTTTCAGTGTCATTCCGAGGCCGCAGGCCGAGGAATCTCGATGTAACTGTCACAGACCGCCCCGCCGAAGCAGAGAGGCTTCATGAGCTGCGTGAATGTCGTGCCGGCATCCCGGCACACTGTTACCAATCGCGATTCGCGCGCGATTTCGTTCTGGATTCCCCGCCTACGCGGGGAATGACGGCGCTGTGGCGCCAGTACAGTGCCGTGCCAAAACAAAGGCGCACAACCAGTCACCTGATTGTGCGCGCGCGTGCGGCCTTCGGAGGGTTATCGCACGAACATCACAGTCACACAAAACCCCTGCGAAGGGTCTTGTATCGATTTCATTTCTCGCAAGTCCAACCTTCGCAGGGACGACCTACGGCCTACGACCCTTGCTTGATGTTGGTTGCGACGTTGTCATACCAACCCTTGTTGCGCAGCGCATCCCACGGGCCGCCCGGCCATGCGGGCACCTGAGTGGCAATAACGCTGGTGAATTGCGTCTGCAATTCCTTCGGCAACTGATCCCACGTAACCGCCGGGAAGCCACCGAGATCCTTGAGCACCGACACCTGCATGTCCTGCATCAACATGAAGTTCACGAAGTCGATTGCGCCCTGCTTGTTCTTCGCGTTCGTGGGGATCGAGAACGGCGTGTACCCGCCGGGGAACGGCAGATCGGTGAGTTGGCTCAGTTTGATCGTCGCGGGCAGCGCGCTCTTGGCCAGCGCCTGTAGCGCCTGGTCCGACCATACCGTCGCCAGACTGACAGAGCCGTTCGACAATAATTGCAGCACAGGGTTATTGCCGGCGGGATACGAGCCCTCGTTGTAGATGGACTTGTGGATACTGCTCAGCAAGTCCCACGCCTGGCTGAACTTGCCAGTGAGTGCGGGATCGGGCGTGTCGGTCGCGGCCAGCGGCTTAAATACCGTTGGGTCCTTGCCAGTCACCTCATACAACGCGCGAATGACAAAGTTGCCGCCGCTGCCGCCTTTGTCAGGCCGGCAATACACGAACTGTCCGGGGTGCGCCTTGATCCAGGTAATCAGGTCGGCGAAGGTCTTGGGCACCTCGTTCTCGGGCACCTTGGTGCTATCGTAGGCCAGCAGCACTTGCGACCCGCGGTAGGCCATGGCGTAATCGTTCAGGAAGGCAGCCTTGCTCTGATTCTTCGCGTTCGCAATGTTGGCAGCGCTGAGCTTCTCGAACAGCCCGGCCTTGATCATCTCGGGGTGGCCGGCAGGGTCAGCTTCGAACACCTCAGCTTGTGGGTCGGAGCCAGTCTGCATGGCGGCCTGCGCGCGCTGCATGATATCGGTCACGCCGCCGCCGACGCCGCGGACGGTCGTCACCTTGACGGTGTATTGCGGATAGGCCTTCTGGAAGGCGGGGGCGACCTTATTTGTCAGCCAATCGCTGATGTTGGTGTCGCTATCCGTCCAGACATTGACCACATTGCTCCCGCCCGATGCCGGCGCTGTCGTTGCCGCTGGCGCAACAGTAGCGGCGGGCGCCGCGGTTGCCGCAGGGGCAGAAGTTGGCGCGGGGGCAGCGCCGCATGCGGCAAGCGCAAGCGCGGCGGCTGAGAATAACGATAGGGGCAATAAGACAGACTTAGAACTAAACTTCATATTTCTCCTCTCACTGACATTTAACACATCGCAACTGAGCCAAACAACACGACTAACGCACCCGTCAGTTGCGCCATTCTAGCAGCCGGCAGGAGAACCTGCGGCGCTGACGGTTTCTTATAGCCGACGGAGTTTAAGATGGGGTTAAGGGAGAGCCGTTTCAAACATGGCGATCGCGTTATCGAGCGGGACATCCCAATGCAACTCGGTGCTTGATCCCATCAGATAACCGCCCTGCGCCGCGCGAATCGCTGCCCGACATGCGGCGCGCACTTCATCAGGCGTGCCGTAGACCAGCAGTTGGCTGACATCAATGCCGCCGGTCAGCACCAAGTGTGGATACCGCGCGCGCACAGCTTCCACGGTCATGCCCGCCAGCACCTCCAGCGGATTCAGTCCGTCGATACCCGCCGCAACCAGATCATCCAGCACAGGCCACAGGTTGCCATCTGAATGAAAGACGCACAGCGTGTCACGGCTATGCCAGGCATCCACCAGGCGCTTCAGGCGCGGTAGCCAGCATCGCCGCAGCCAGGCCGGGGAAAAGAGGGTCGCCGTCTTATAGGCGATATCGTCATACGTCAACGCCAGCGGGATGATCTCCGGGTTGGCGATGACCGCCACCCGACGCAGCTCCGCCAGATGGCGCGCCTCCAGCCATTCCTCCACCAGATCGGCCTCATCGGTCAGCAAGTAGCTGAACTGTTCGAGATCGGCCATCCAGTATGCCTCAGTCAAGCCGACGCCGCTTTCCACGATCATCAACGTCGGATCGTATCGTCCGGTGGGATCGCCCTGGGCGAAACACGCCTAGCTGGCGCGGATTCGCTCATGAAAACGCTCTGCGTAGGCGCGGTCAAACACTTGCGCATTCGCGCGGCTGATCTCCTGCTTCACCCATTCCACCAACCCGGCCTGGTCACGCCAGGGACGCTCGATGATCCATGATGTCCAGCGCTCATGCCGCAACACCACACCGTTTTCCTGGTGTTCGATGCGCGGTTCCTGCGGGCCTTCGGGCATGCGCGTGAGGTCCAGCGCGCGTCCAATCGCCAGACCTTTGACCCAGTCGCCGTTGGCAACCGTCAGCGCATGCCCAGCATAATGCTCAATAACCGCGTCATTCTGCAGGATGTCATAGAGCGGTGTGCGATCCGTCTCTTGAAAGCGCATCGCGCGCATGACGCGCTCGCGTTTCGTCAATGTGAACACACTACAGGCTGGCCGTCTCATCCGGCATGCCCGGATGTGAGCCGCCGGCGTTTTTCGCCAGGTTGCCGCCGTCCATTGGCAGCGCCACGCCGGTCACCCATGAGGAGGCCTCCGAGGCAAGGAAGATGGCTGGCCCCATGATCTCGTCAGAGCGGCCCAGCCGTCCCGTGGGAAGCCCGCGCAAGAAGGTGTTGCGCAACGCGGGGTTGGCGCGCATGCGGGATTCAAGCCCGTTGTTCTCGTTCGGCACCTGTGCGGGAAGAATGCAATTCACGCGCACACCGCGCCCGCTCCACTCGGTGCTCAGGTCGCGCGTCATCGCAATCACCGCGGCCATGCCCATGCCGTAGGCCACGTGCCCGCGTCCTAACGACGTCACGCCGGCGATCGATCCGATATTGATGATGCTGCCCTTGCCCTGCGCCAGCATGCGCCGCCCGGCCTCCTGGCACAGGTGAAACTTGGCCGTGCCCAGTGAGTGCAGCGTGCGCTCCATATCTTCGAGCTTGAGATCTTCGGGGCGGGTGGACCAGGCTGGCCCGGCGCACGTCACCAGAATATCAATTTTCCCGAAGACCAGATCGAGCTTCGCGAAGATGGCGTGGATGCCGTCGGCCGTAATGCTGTCGGCCACAATTGATTCAACGCGATGCCCAAACCTGCCCGCGTTCTCGACAGTTTTCTGCAGCGTCTCGGGAACGATATCGGTCACCAGCAGATCGGCGCCGGATTCAGCGAAACCCTCGCTGATCGCGCCGCCAAAACCGCCGCCTGCGCCGGTGATCAGCGCAACCTTACCGGTCAGGTCAAACAATGGATGTGACATTATGTGTCTCCTACTGCCTAATTAAGCGTGTGTGCGCAAAGCGCGCCAAAGGCGTTTCCATTACACACGCTGCTTTGGGTTGATCTCACTTTGCATCGTACCTCAAAGTGGATTTGTCCGCGCGCCTATCCTGGCGACGAGTGTCGCAACTACGGGCGTTTCGCCGGGACGCGCTTGATCGTTTCGATCAGGAAATCATAAAACGGCTTAACGCTCGCGATCTCCAGCCGTTCATCCGGCGAGTGCACATTCTGCACCGTCGGTCCAATCGAGATGGTATCCAGGGTCGGAATGATGGCGTGAATGATGCCGCATTCCAGACCGGCATGAATGGAGGCCACATGCGCATCACGGCCGGTCACCTCCTTGTAAACGCTCTGCATGAGCGCCAGAATGGGCGAGTTGGGATCGGGCTGCCATGCCGGACCGCGTCCCGAAAGGCCGATTGGCATGCCGGCGGCGCGCCAAATATCGGTCAGTTGAGCGTCCATTTCATCCAGTTCGGCATCATTCGAACTGCGCATCAAATACCCGACGTTCACGCGTCCGTTCCCTACAGCCACGGTCCCAAGATTGTTGGACGTGCTCACCATGCCCGGCACAGCGGTGCTCATGCGAAACACCCCCTGCAGGGTGGCATCCAGTGCGCCGACCAGGGCCAGCTGCTCGCTCTCATCCATGACACGGGTTGGCAAATCAGCCGACGCCGCCTGAACCGAGATGTGCGGTTCGATGCCCGCATATTCGCGATTGACTGTGGATTCATACTGAGCCAGGTGCGCCTGGAACGCTGCAACCTGCGCCTGCGGCAAGGCGACCACAGCCGTGGCTTCGCGCGGGATGACGTTACGGGCGTTGCCACCGGCAAGGCTGACCAATCGCGCGCCGTCTGCAGCGGATATCTCCTTCAGTAACCGCGCCAGCAGTTTGATGGCGTGACCACGACCCTTGTCGATATCGACGCCTGAATGCCCACCTGCCAACCCCGTGACGCTGACGCTCAACCCGGTCATGCCGTCTGGGACAGCGGTCTCGGTATACGTCAAGTCGACTGTGCCGCCCTGTCCGCCCGCGCTACCGATAACAAGTTCGCCCAGCCACTCCGAATCCAGGTTGATCAGGATATCGCCCTGCAACGAACCCGGACGGATGCCAATGGCGCCCGCAACGCCGCTAATGCTGGCCTCCTCTTCGACGGTGAATAACGCCTCGACCATGCCCAGCGGAACCTGCAACTGCAGCACCGCCATTGCAACGGCCACCCCGATGCCATCGTCGGCGCCCAGGGTGGTGCCATCCGCTTTCACCCATTCGCCGTCGACGTAGGCCGGGATGGGATCGTGGGCAAAATCGACCGTCGACGTGGGCGTTTTCTGCGTCACCATGTCCAGGTGCGCCTGCAGAATAACCCCCTGGCGGTGCTCCATGCCCGCGGCGGCCGGCCTGCGCACAATCACATTGCCTGCCTGGTCAACCTGGGTCTCATACCCAAGCCCTTTGCCAAACCGCACCAGAAAATCGCAGACTTGTTCTTCATGCCCCGATGGGCGCGGTATGCGGGTCAGATCGTAAAAATTCTGCCATACAGCCTGAGGCTGCATCTCACGGATTGCATCTTTGAGCATTGGATGTCCTTCTATCGTCATATCGCTCACTTTCGGCGCCTGCGCCGGATCAATCTTGCATGCGCCGAGGATCACACCCAGAACGATGATGATCGTCAGGGCATGAGTGTTAGGCGCCATTTTACGCGCGATGTGACGGGAGCGTTGGGCCATTGTCTACATCGCGTGTTTCATCCACGTAGATGAGATAGTCCAGCCAGCCCGTGGAATAACCGAATGTCGTCATCACCAGCGCGGCTTCGCTGCGATGTTGCATCGAGTGATTCACCAGGTGAAACAGCGTCTGCCACAACGGGTAAGCCTGCGGCTCACCAGCGTTATTGACATAGCGCACCGTTCGTTCCAGATCGGCTTCGGTCAGGCTGGCGACGAAACGCTGCGTCACTTCGCTAATCGGGCGCCATTCAGCGCGAATGGCGTCGACGGTCTCATAGTCCTGCGGTTGTAACCGGGTGGGCGCTGGCAACCCCTGTGCCCGAAGGATCCACAACTGTTCCGCATAAACCATGTGCACGATCACATTTCGCAGCGACCCGAACGTGGCGTGATGCACGCCGGTGAATTGTTCAGGCGTCAACTTGGCAGCCGTATCGAGCAGCCGCGTATTCGCCCAGGTGTTATAGCTGAACTGGCTCTGGATTTGGTCGATCATCTCACTCCTTACAGTCGATAAAACGCCTGCCCATTGTCATGGAACAGCTTGCGCAATTCATCATGCGAGCATCCTTGTATTGCCCACAGCAACGCATCCAGCCACTGCGGGTAGCGCGCAGCCTGGAACGCCACCGGCCAGTCGCCGCCAAAGACCGCGCGCTCGAAGCCGAAGCAGTCCAGCACGTGATCGATGTATGGGCGCAGGTCTTCGCGCGTCCAGTGCTGATGGTCGGCCTCGGTGACCAGTCCCGACATCTTGCACCATACATTCGGGAAGCCGGCAAGCATCTTGATGCCAGCGCGCCAGGGGTCGAGCGCGTGATTCTTGATGTCCGGCTTGCCGATGTGGTCGAGGATGAAGCGAGTGTCCGGGCAGCGCCGCACCAGTTCAATCGTGTTCGGCAGGTGGCGATGGTCGATGCAGATATCAAATGAAAGGTTGTACTCTGGGAGAATTTGCACGCCGCGCACGAAGTCGGGGCGCAGGCAGAAGTCCATGTCGGGCTCGTACTGGATGATGCGCCGGATGCCGCGCAGCAGCGGGCTGGCGGCCAGCAACGCATCGAGGAACGCGCGCGACCTGTCGCCATATTCCAGCGGCGCCCATGGCACAATGCCTTTAATGCGCGGGTCCTCGACGGCCCGTTGCGCCACCCACTGCGCTTCGAGCAGCGCATATGGCGTCTCCACCTCGACCTGGAGATACACCATCGCCTCGATGTCAATGCCGGCGGTGTGCTCACGATAACCGTCCAGCAGATATGGCTTGTTGAGCAGCGGATTTGCATCCAGCCAGCTCATGCGGAAGTGGTTGGGGTCCCACAGGTGCAAGTGGGTATCGACGATTGGAAAATCAAGCGTGCGTCCCGGCGCGTCAGTCATCGAGTCGTCTCCTTATGATTAGATCCACACTGATTGTGCGAGCGTTCTGCCCTTGCGACGCTCGTCGTGTCGTCAGGCGCCTTCATCAGCACGCCCACGGCCTTCGCAAGAGTTGGGTTCGCGCCATGCACCCCTGCGAAGGGTGGTCAGATGGGTTTGACCTCTTCAAGTTCAACCTTCGCAGGGCTTACCCGCGCGCGAGAAGAATTCGGCGTTCAGCGCAGGGGCGACCTGATCGGCCTTGACTGCCGCGATAAACGCGGCCAGCGCCTCCACTTCGATCTGCTGCAGGGCGCGCCCCTTCTCCGCAGTCGCCGGGCGGGCGTCGCCGGCATAGTGGTCGGGGTAATCGGCGTACCAACTGATCCCACTGAAGTTCCCCGGCACATCGCTCAGGCGCCGCAGCGGATCGGCGGGGTGCGCCGGGACGCGCTCCATCTTCACCAGTTCGGGGTGATTGGCGAGTGAGATGCTCGTCTCGCACTCGCACGCATGGCCGTGGTTGGGCGTTTCGAGCAACGCATTCCAGCGCGGATCGCGACTGCCGGCCAGCGAGTCGGCGTAGTAATACAACGCGTACGGCTTTTGCTCCCACAACGTCGTCTGCGCAATGAACGGTAGCAGATGATTGTTCCCGCCATGCGCGTTGTGCAGGATAACCTTGCGGAACCCATTGCGCCCAATCTCATCAAGCACGCCCTGGATCAACTGTAATAACAACGCTGGCGCCAGCGTCACCGTGCCAGGAAAGCAACGCGCCTCGTAGATCTGCCCGAAGTAAAACGGCGGGAACACGACCGCCGGCTCCACCTCCGCCGCCAGGCAGGCGAGGCGATGGCCGTTGAGGAAGTCGGTTCCCAGCGGCAGATGCTCGCTGTGCTTCTCGATCACGCCGAAAGACAATATGCACACGCCCGTCTCACGCACCGCCGTCGCAAAATCCGTCGCCGTCAAATTTTCCCACTGCATGATTTACTCCTTATTTCTCTTTATTCGCGCCGATTTCCTCTATTTTGTATGCACTTGTGCACATTCGTGCAGATTCGTGGATATGTTCTGGCGCCTACTCTACCGGCTGCGCCGGCGTATCCAGCACGAGTTGCATGAACACGAGGTCGAGCCAGCGCCCAAACTTATATCCAACCTGTTTGAGCGTCGCCGTCTCCACAAACCCAAGCTGCTTGTGCATGCGGATACTCACCTCATTTGCTGAATCAATCCCGGCCAGGATGACGTGTTTGTCCATCTGCCGCGCAAAATCGATCACTGTCTTCACCAGCAGCCGGCCAATGCCGCGATTGCGGAACTGCTGCGCCACATACACCGAATGCTCGACGGTGTATTTGTAGGCCGACCATGGGCGAAAGGGGCCAAACGTGCTGAACCCGGCAACTTCACCAGCGACCTCCGCGACAAACACCGGATAGCCATCGCGCTGCTTTGCCGCAAACCACGCCTGCCGCATCTCCAGCGTATGCGGCTTGTAGTCGTATACGGCGGTGGTGTTCAGGATGGCATCGTTGTAGATGTCAAGGATAGCCGGTAAATCGGGCTCGGTCGCCAAGCGGATGGTTGTCATTTGAGTGCTCCTGCCGATATTCTAAATCTTCACATGCTGGCTGAGTAACTTCAGCGCGCTTGCAGCCGGCAACGCCATCGCGATGAGCGATGACCTGCTACTGTCCAAAGTCTAATGAGACGTTAGAATCATCGCAGGAGAATACTGACCCAATGACTATACTCGACACACCCGGCCTGTCCACCCGCGCCGTCCATGCCGGCGTCGAAGCGGATGCTGGAACAAAGGCTATCCGCCGCCCGCTGGTGATGGCAAACAATTACAACGATTATACGGACCACCATGCCCATCATCTCTGTCGCTGATTTGCACAAGAACTTCAAGGTAAACAAGCACCATCGCGGACTTGGCGGCGCGGTGCGCGGGCTTTTTTCGTCTGAGTTTCGCCTGGTGCGCGCCGTGGACGGCATCAGCTTCAGCATCGAGCCCGGCGAACTGGTTGGCTATCTGGGGCCTAACGGCGCGGGCAAGTCCACGACGCTCAAGATGCTGACCGGGCTGCTGGCGCCCACATCGGGCGAGTTGCTGGCCAATGGGCGGGTGCCGTGGCGCGAGCGCAAGACCTATGTCGCCCGCATCGGCGCCGTCTTCGGCCAGCGCACCACGCTGTGGTGGGACCTGCCTGTAATTGAATCATTGGAACTGCTGCAACACGTGTACAAAGTGCCGCGCGAGCGCTTTCGCCACAACCTCGCTGAGTTTCGCGCCTTGCTGGAACTCGACCCGTTCCTGACCACGCCAGTGCGGTCGCTGTCGCTTGGTCAGCGCATGCGCGCTGATGTTTGCGCTGCGCTGCTGCACGAACCCGCTATCCTTTTCCTCGACGAGCCGACCATCGGGCTCGATGTGGTGGCCAAGGAGCGCATTCGCCAGTTCATCCGTCACATCAACCGCGAGCGCGGCGTCACTGTGCTGCTCACCACCCACGATCTGTCCGATGTTGAGAAGTTGTGCGAGCGCGTGATGATCATCGACCACGGCCATTTGCTCTACGATGGGCAACTGGCGCACCTGCGCGATCGCTTCGGCGGCAAGCGCGAACTGGTTGTCGATTTCGCCGAAGACTATGCCGATGTTGACCTGGCCGTGGAGGGCGCAGACATCGTCGAGCACGACGGCCCGCGCGTGGTCTATCGCTTCGGGCGTGAAACCATCAGCGCCTCCGAGTTGATTGGCCTGCTGTCCACCCGCTACCGCATCCGCGATCTGTCCGTGCGCGAGCCCGACATCGAGGACACCATTCGCCGCATCTATGAAGAGCGCCTGCTCGATCCATGATGCCGGGCAAGGAGTGCCGGGCACAAACCGAGGTCGCATGCTAAACGCTGCAGGCGCACAAACATTGAAAACATTGAAATTGAGGCACACATGACCACTGAACAGAGTGAGGTTCTCAGAAAATTAGCCACTGGGTATTGCGAAGATCTATCGCGGCATCAAGTGTTGAGACATTACTGGGGTGAGATTTCGCTGATCCTGAAGGGCAGCGCCGCGCGGGGCAACTCGGACCAGTATTCAGACATTGACTTTGTGTTTTACGCTGATCACACGACGCGCGAGCGCATCGTCAACGACTATCACGCGCAAGGGCTGACGAGCCGACAAGACGGGATTTTCATGCCGCTCCCGGAGTGGATCGGGCACTATCACGTTGAATCATTCGAGGCGCTGAACGGGTATTTCGAAACAAGGCATTACCCGCAGATATGGGAGTGCGCCAATGTGATCATCATGCATGACCCGGCGTCGAGATATCAGAACAGCATTGATTCCGAGCTGAGCAAGTTATTCGACGACACTCTCCGCGAGGTCAAAGACAGATACCTGCAACTGCAACTGACGCTGGACTGGTTGCGCCATCCGCTGAAGCGCGGGGACAAAGTTGCAGTCCTGCTTCACGGATCGAAAATCGTAAAGCTCGCATGCGAGTTGTGTTACCTGCTTGATCGAAAACCGTATCCTCACGACAAGTGGCTATTCCACTACCTGCGCGACACCCGGCTGGGCAGCGCGATGGCGGATCGGTTGATCGATTATGCGGAGAGCATTGTGGACCGAGGGGATATTCAAAGGGGACTGGAGTTGGATCAATATCCCCAGTACAGCAAAGGGCTGGATCTGACAAAGAGCATTGCCGATTTTATTGCCAGTGACTATGGCAGCCAGGCATGGTTAGGCGAGTGGTATCTGTACGTATAGGTAAAGTGACCTCGCATCAACAAGCCGAAAGACCGAACTCAAGGTCGCTCGTGTTCCCGTTCTCCAGCCCCGCCAGCGCGACGGTGAGCGCAATCGCCATCTTGAAGAAACCAGCGCGGGCGCGCAAGGATGTATCGGCGCCGTAGCGGGCGAGCACGCGTTCGACGAATGGCGCGCCGAAGAGGTGCGCGCCCCACAACGTCACGAAGCCAACATCCGCCGCGGGGTCATCCAGCCCGGCGGAGCCAAAGTCGATCACACCGCTGAGTATTAGGCTGCCCGGATCAATCAGGATATTGCCCGGGCCAAGGTCGCCATGCTTTAGCGCGCGCAGGAAGTCAAAACTGCGCGGGTCGTTGATGAAGCGCTCAAACTCGGCGAACACGCGGGACTGCCGGTTGTCGGGCAGATATGCGGCCAACTTCTCACGCGCCTGGTCGCGCAACAAAGGCACGCTCTGCCGTCGTCCTGCGGCGTGGTCAGGCAGGCGCGCATCAGGCGGGATCAGCACGCTGTGCATTGCCTGCATGAAGTCGGCCAGTCCATCCGCGATGGCATCGAGGCGCGCCACAGGCAACGCCTTGATCGCCTCAGCATGTTTACCAAGTGACTCACCGGGCGCCATGTGATGTCCGGCAAAGACCTCGCCAGGAGTATCTGTATTGGCGCTGAAGTAAGTCGGGACAGGAACTGCCAACGGCAGATGCCCGCGCGCCATCTGCAATACAGTCAACTCAGTGCGCAGTTGGCCGATCCCGGCCGGCGTCCTCGGGAAGCGAAAGACCAGTGACTCGTTGACGATCAAGATGGCGTTCACCTGCCCAGTGTCGATCACGCGGGAAGTTTGCGCCTCCAGATCGGGGTAACGGTCGCGCACCACCCGCAACATGTCGCCCGGCATGCGTTGATTATCGCTCCTCGCTGGCGCCCCGGTACATGGCAATCACTTTCTCTGGCGCGATTTCCGACAGGATATTATGGATATTACAGAACACGTATCCAGAATCCTGACTGAGATAGCTCGCCACTTCACGCGCCTCCTGCTCAACCTGTTCGACGGTTCCAAGCGGCAATGTGACTTGTGAGTTCACGCCGCCGCCCCATAGCGCGATGCGCTTGCGGGCTTTGTCCTTCCATTCCTTGTAGGAACGTTTGCCCGCACACCACTGCACTGGATTGAGAATGTCGAAGTGGCTTTCAACGATCAAGTCGATGATATCGTATATTGCGCCACAGGAATGCAGGAAAATCTTGGTGTCGGGCGCTAGTTCATGGAAGACGTCATTGATCCGGCGCCGGTAGGGCATAAACAGTTTCCGGAACACCGCCGGCGATGCAATCGTGCTGTTCTGAGTGCCCCAATCGTCCGCTGCGGCCATGATGACGTCGACGTTCGGCGCAATTTCCGGCATGAGCATGCGGATATTGCGCAGGGTATGCTCAGTCTCAATCCCATGAAGGTCGGCCACATAATCCGGCTCAGTCAGACATAGGATTGGAAACACAGCCATCCCGCCATGCGTGTGGATCGAGATATCCGGGGTGATAGAGCCATCATGGATAAAAATGGCGCGGTCGGTCGACTCGCGCACACGCTGATAGAAGTCGCGTATGCTCTTGATTCTTTCGTCTGAAAGGATGCGCCTCTCCAGACTTTTCTTATACTCCTCGAGATCCAACATCGGGAGTTCACCCATCCAATCCACAGGTTGGCCGCCATGCGCCTCGTCGAACACAGTGGACGAGGTCACCATCCGGCTGACGCCGTTCTGCAGAATACTGCCGTCGGATTGTGTTTGGAAGGCCGCGGGTCTTTGCACCAGCGCCGGGAGCCGCCCATTGAAGTCATAGGGATGCCAGAACTCCGTCTGCTCGAATGCATTTGTGGCATTGTTGGCTATGACCACACAATCGCAGCCCAGGGCATCCAGCACATCGAGGTCAGGCATGGCCAGCATCTGGCCGGTGTCATATAGCTTCGGCAAGCGCGGCGGCAGGCCAAGCGCCTCAACCAGCCTGGGATAGGCAAAGGCGCTGATCCCGGTGGATAACATGCCGCCCAGGTCCTTGGGCAGACGGTCGGGCGTCTCGAAGTTGAGCGCTGCCATCACGCGCTCGCGGGAGTTCATTGTTGTTGTCATAGGATTGGGGCTACTTGTACAGGTAGCAGGCTACCTCATGGTCGTCTTCGACCTTCACGTATTCCGGGAATGACTTCGTGCAGACGTCCATGTGTTTCGCGCAACGCGGATAAAAACGGCAACCCACTGAGCTCTTCATACGCATCACTTCTTCGGACGGGAGCGTGATGTTGGTGTCCCACTTCAGTTTTGGATCCGGCACCGGGATGGAATCGATGAGTTCCTGCACGTAGGGATGCTGCGGTTTCTCGATGATCTTGCTGGCGTTGCCGCGTTCGACCGTTGTCCCCTGGAACAGCACATACATCTTGTCGCTGATCTGGTAGGCTGTGGACAAGTCATGCGTGATATACAGGAATGAAATCTTATGCTGATCGCGCAGCTTAAGCATGATATCAAGAATCATGGCGCGCAGCGACGCATCCACCGCCGAAACAGGCTCATCGGCCACAATCAGGCGCGGGCGCAGCATGTAGGCGCGCGCAACCATGATGCGCTGTCGTTGTCCACCCGACAACTGGTGAGGATACTTTTCGAGGATTTCGTCTCCGCGCAGCCCCACAACGTTTAGTGCGTCCTCAATCAACTGTTGCGCTTCCTGCTTGTTGCGCGTCAGGTTGAAGTGTCGAACGACCATGTTGAAGATGTGCGCCACCCGGTAAAACGGGTTATACACCTCGTATGGATCCTGGAAGATCGCCTGTACTTCCTTACGGTACGTCCGGCGCTGCTCGCGGGTCATCGTCGCAACGTCCTGTCCTTTGTACAAAATTTTTCCGGAGGTAGGGAGGGTGAAACCCAGCACCATGTTCGCCAGCGTTGTCTTGCCGCTGCCGCTTTCGCCGGCGATGGTGACTATTTTGCTTTGCGACTCGAATATATCGAGCGAGAAGCGGTCGAGCGCCACAAAGGGTTTTGATGAGGCTAAGAATCCACCGCCATATACCTTAGTGGCCTCTTGAATGGAGATGATCGGTTGTTCCATTTGCTATGACTCCGCTTCTGTTCAGTTGTATTGCACGCAGGCAACAAAGTGATCGGGTTCCATCTGTTTGAACTCAGGGGGCTTTTGCCGGCAGGCATCGCGCACAAAGGGACAGCGGAACTGGAAGCAACACCCAGGTGGCGGGTTGCGCAGGTCGTGGGTCAACCCTTCGGTCACTTTGAGCGGCTTTTTCTGTTTCGTAGACGGAATGGCGTCGATGAGTAATTGCGTGTAGGGGTGGTAGGGGTGTTCAAAGATCGATCCCACCGGGCCCACCTCCACCAGGTTGCCTGCATACATGACAGCGACGCGATCGACCATCTGCGCCAGCAAACCCATGTCGTGGCCGATCATGATCATCGAGACGCCCAGACGATTTTTTACATCCAGGAGCGTCTGCGCAACCACGCGCTGCACGATGACATCGAGTGCGCTGGTGGGTTCATCCGCAATGATGACGGCTGGATTCAGTGCGACTGCCATCGCGATGCAAACACGCTGCTTCATGCCGCCGCTCAATTCATGCGGGAACATGTTGTAGACGCGCTCGGGCAGGCCGACGTCGTTGAGCAATTTAAGGACTTTGTCCCGCAACGCAGCACCGCTGATTTTCTCATGCGCCGTAATGCCATCCGCCATCTGCTCTTTAATCTTGGTGACAGGATTCAGAGAGTTCATGGCGCCCTGTGGGATTAATGCCAGCTTGCTCCAGCGAAGTTTGCGCAATTCCTTTTCGGGCAGGTTGACAATATTCTGCCCTTCGATCTTGATCTCTCCGCCCACAATTCGCCCGGGCGCACTCACCATCTGCAGCGTGGACATCGCGACTGTGGTCTTGCCACAGCCCGATTCACCCACCAAGCCGACGATTTCGCCTTTCTTGACGTACAGATTGACATGATTCACCGCAATGACGGCCCCGCGCGGCGTAAAATAATGCACGTTCAAGTCGTTGAGTTCGAGGACTTTTTGATCACTTGCCATTGCCATATCCTCTCAGCCGCGGGTTTGCAATCTCGTCAAGGCCAATCGTCATCAGGAAGAAAGCTGTAAAAATCACAATGAGCACGATGATTGGAGGCAACCACCACCACACCATGCCGCGCACGAGCGCCGAGCTTCTCAGGGCATTGTTGATGATTGTTCCCAGAGAGGGGACTCGCGTTGGCCCCAGTCCGAGTGCTTCCAGGCCGGTGGCGCCGAGGATCGCGCCTGAAATACCGCCGGTCAGCGAGGCTGCCAGCCAAGGCAACATGTTTGGCACCATTTCTGTCAGCATGATCTCCAGCGCTGGCACATTCGAAAGCAGCGCCATGCGCACAAAACCACGCTCACGCAGTGTTAATACCTGAGAGCGGATCAATCGGGTCGGGCCTGGCCATGCGAACAACGCCAGGACCAGCGCCATCGCCGTGGTATCCGTCATTTTGACGTAGGCGGCAATCGCAATCAGGACCATCAGGCTTGGTATGGTGATCACCGAATCGGTGATGGTGCGTATGATGTGATCAGGCCATCCGCCCACGTAACCAGCAATCGAACCGAGCAGGATACCGACTGCCATTCCGATAGATGCTGCCACGAGCCCTACTTTGAGCGAAGACGGTATCGCGACCACCAGTTGGGCCAACATATCGCGGCCATTGCTCTCGGTTCCCAGCGGATGCGCTGGATCACCGCCTGTGTCCCATACCGGCGGGAGATTGACGGGCGAACTGGCGGTGAACGCCAGATCAGTATTCCAGAACAACGGACCCAGCAATCCGAACAGCAACACGAGGACGATGATCACGCCACCGGTAACGAACTTGGAATTCAGCCACGGCGAGTCCCAGATGCTGACCCGCCGAGAGGCTATCTTTGGATTGGAATTGGTTGCCACAACGGCCATAGGATTTCTGTCCTTTACTTGAATCTTCAGAATACGACGCCAGACCCTACGAAGCGACGCTCTTTTTATAAGTGATGCGCGGATCGATCAATGGGTACAACAGATCGAGAATCAACACGCCGGTGGCGGTGATGATGATGATGAGGTTCGTAATCGTCTGGATGACCGTATAGTCCTGTTCCTGGATGGCGCGGTACAGCGTGTAGCCTGTGCCGGGGTAAGCAAAAATATACTCCACCAGGATGGAACCGCCGATGAGGGAACCGATGCCGAGCGCGAAAGCGGTCAGCGCCGGCAAAATCGCATTGCGGATGCCGTAACGAAAAAAGACCCGCGCCGGCGACAGCCCTTTAGCCTGCGCCAGCAGGAAATAATCTTCATTATTGACCCCAATCATCAGGCCGCGCATGCCCAGCGCCCATCCGCCCATCGATGTAATGACGATCGAGATGAGCGGCATGATGGCATGTGCAAGAACATCCTTGATAAATGGCGCGTTCCAGCCGGGATTGACATCCCTGGAATAACCGCCGGTAGCCGGCAACCAGTGCAACTTGAACGCGACGATCGAGATCAGCAAAATCCCAAACATGAAGTAGGGGATGGACGTAAAGGTCAGGCTGACTGGCAAAATGTTATTCAGCCAGCGAGGTGTTTTACGCCAGCCCATCAATGAGCCTACGGTGACCCCGAAAATGAAGGAGAGCACTGAGGCAACTGTCAGAAGGCCGAGGGTCCAGGGCAGAGCCGGCGTGACTAAACTCCAGGCTGCCGCAGGGAACTTGGCGAAAGAAAAACCGTAATCGAAGTGGATCACATTCCACAGATAGCGAATGTACTGGATGCCTATGGGATCGTTCAAGCCGAAACTTTCTTTATAGGCTGCGATGATTTTGTCAGCGTTCTCGACATAGCCGCGCGCATTCATCATGGTCAGAAGCATCGCAGTAGTTGGGTCGCTGCCGCTCAAACGAGGGATGGCGAACGTCAGAGAAACGCCGATCCAAATCGTCAGGAAAAACATCAAAAGACGTTGGATGAAATAGCCTCTGGTCAAACCGCCCATATGCATCCTTCAGGTGCGGAAATCGTTGTGTATTTCCGTGGTCACCCTCAGAGGTGACTGGCCGGAATTACTCCGGCCAATCCCCTGAGACAAGAGGAAATGATAATTAACTGAATCGACAGTTGGCGCCTTTACTTAACTGCTGAGACTTTCGTAATGATATAGGCGAAAACTGAGCACCAGTTACATGGGAACATGTAGTAATTTGCCGACGTGGGCCAACCCGTCCAATAGGTGTTATTGAACGGCACGATCTTGCGCGATTGAGCCGACGGCATTGCCGGCAACTCTGTGTACAGGATCGCCAGAGCCTGCTTTGTCAGCTCTGTCAGCTTGGGATCGTCGAGCTTGGTTGTGCCGATCTGTGCGACAAGGTCGGTGTACTGTTTGTTGCTCCAGCGGAAAGCATTGTCGATCGGCGGGCCCTTGGGCTTTGTGCCGATGGGCGCAGCGGCGCCAGCGAACGTGTTCAGGGTTGACCAGGGTTCGTTGATGGAACCACAGGCGAACCAGTTGCTCTGGGCTTCGTAGTTGCCATTGGCGGAGTTGTCATAGAACACTGCGCCCAGTTTCGCCTCAGTGGCGTTGATGCCGAATTTCTGCAGCTGTTCAACGTACACATCGCCGACGCGGATCAGTTCGATGAAGTCCTCGGGAACCTGGATTTCAATCGTCAGGTCCTTGCCGTCCTTGGCCCAGTACTTGGCGCCCTTGACGTAACCCTTGGCTGTCAGGATTGCCGCGGCACCGGTTACATCGGGCGTGAGCATTTTGTCATAGGTGGCCTTGTCGATCAAGTCGGCATACGGCTTCATGGAAGGATACGACGGCCAGAAGTAGGCGGCCAGGGTGGTTGAGCCTTCATAGGCGATATCCACGATCTGCTTTCGGTCCATGACCATGCTCAACATGTTGCGCATATCCTTGTCGTCCCAGGGTTTCTTCAGGGAGTTGAGGGAGACAATGCGCGCGCAGGGATCCGCCACGGCATAGGGCTTCTGGTCATACCAGGCCTGCCACTTGGGGTTCTGAGCGAGCATCGCCTGTAGTGCGCCTACGGTGATGTCCTGCATGCTGTCGAAGCCATTATCGATGGCTGTCTGAGTGCGCACCTCTTCGGTGCCAACGTAGGAGAAGACAATCTTCTTCGGCTCGGGCAGCTTGGCCAAACCGGTCTTGGCGCCCCACCAGTTGTCGTTGCGCACAAAGATGGTTTCGTTTGTGGTCACCTTGGCCAGGATGTAGGCGCCAGTGCCTAGAGGCAGCCCCTTGGCAGGATCGTAGTTCTTAAATGTAGTTGGATCCTTTACTGTTTCCCAGATGTGCTTCGGGACGAAAGTATCCGCAAAAACACCCAGGCTTCCGCCAAATCGCTGCGCTCCAAAGAGCACATTGGGTTTCTTGAGTGTGTACTTGATCGTCCAATCGTCCACCTTCTCTATCTTGCTCAGCCATTCATCCCAGTAGAAGTGGTTGGACAGCTTGTCGTTGCCGATTTGAAGATTGACGGTATAGAGGATGTCATCCGCGTTGAATGGAACGCCGTCACTCCAGGTGATACCCTTTTTAAGTTTCAGGGTCCACTCGGTGGCATCGGCGTTGCTGCTATAGGAATCCGCCATCCACATGACGTATTTGCCATCGCCGAAGTTCAGGTACATCAGGCCGTCCATGCCAAGCTGCATGCCCCAGCCAGTGGCATTTCCCGGTGTAAAGGGATTCCAGTTATCAGTGGTCTCCAGTTTATAAGGCTGGTCGATGATCATGGTTTCTGCGCGCGTTGCTTTCAGATAGTCCATGGGGTTAGTCGCTGCTGCTGGTGGCGCTGTGGTAGCAGTTGCAGCAGCAGGCGCGTCAGTAGCCTTGGGCGCAACGGTTGCTGCCGGCGCATCGGTAGCCTTAGGCGCATCAGTTGCCTTTACAGCGGTTGCGGCCGGCGCAGTGGTTGCTGCCGGCGCCGGGGCTGCGGTGGGAGCGGTGGCTTGGCCACCGCATGCGGCCAGAAAAGCCACCACAAGGGCGATAGAAATAGTGAAATTTCGCGATTTCATAAGTCTCTCCTTACTCAGATACCAGGTCTTGTGTCGGAATTACAAAGTGAGTCACATCTTGTTTGTATCGAAAGTGGTCACCTCCTGTGCATGTTGTCCTGACAAAAGCGGGAAGCTACTCCCTGGTTGGGCAACATAGTAAAACATTGTAGTCAATACTCGCAATTGCGCAACTTGACAAGTGATAGTTACAATTCTCACTCGGAGCAACGCATGACCCTCGAAAAAATACAGGCTGATTTCGACCGGCTGGCGCAATTTGACGACGACGGCTGGAACCACAACAACCACTACATCCCTTACCTGCTCAGCCGCGCGCCGGTTCCGTGCCCGGAGAGCCTTGAGATCGGGTGCGGCACGGGGATGCTCGCCAGACTGCTGGCGCAGAGATCCGGGCACGTCCTCGCGCTCGATCTGTCGCCACAGATGATTCGCATGGCGCAGCAGCGTTCGACGGGTTACACCAATATCACTTACGAAGTGGGCGATGTGCTGGCGATGAATTTCCCAGCGCACAGCTTCGATTGCATTGTTTCAGTCGCCACGTTGCATCACATGGCGATGGATGCAATTCTGCTGAAGGTCAAGGACACGCTCAAACCCGGCGGCGCCCTGCTCGTCCTCGACCTGTATCAGTCCGAGGGTTTGACGGATATTGCGTATGACTTCGCTTCATTTGTCGTGAGCACAGCGATCAAGTTGATTAAGGGACGGGTGCGCCAGTCACCAGAACAGCGCGCGGCGTGGGAGGAACATGGCCGCACCGACCACTACCTTAAAATATCCGAAGTGCAGCTTGTGTGCGCCAAACTGCTCCCAGGTGCGCGCGTGCGCAAGCATCTGATGTGGCGCTACTCGATCGTGTGGACGAAGCCAGCTTCACGAGTAGCACTAGTGCAGCCACGGCAGCATACGCGGCGCAATATCCCTGACATGTAGGAATCCAGCGCCGTCCTGATCTATGTTCACCCGGCATGAATTGCAGGTGTAGTGGATACGCGCAGCAATGTGATAATGCCCGCATGCTCACACACTTCAGCGGCGTCCTGACCGCGGCTCAGATCAAACAGCATATCGGCCATACATTCGATTTGCCCACAGGAATATCTTCGCTTTCGATCCATTTCACCTACAGCCCCGGCCATGTGGCCGGCGGGATCAATATGCTCACGCTGACAGTCCTCGACCCAAACGGCTTTCGCGGCGCAGGACATCGCCATGCGCCCGATATAAACGGTCGCGCAACGCATCATGTCGATATCGGCGTGGCCACAGCGACGCCGGGTTACATTCCCGGCCCACTACCGGCAGGAACGTGGACTATCCAGATCGACACGCACAGCGTCCTGTCTGACGCGCCAGTGACCTATACGATCGACATTACGGGCAACAACGATAGCGCAATGAACGGTGCTGGAGTGCCCGCGCATGCCCTTATGCCAAAACCCATTGCGTCGGCGAAGCAGCGCTCCGGCTGGTATCGCGGCGATTTGCACGCGCACACAACCCATTCCGACGCGACGTGGGATGTCGCCGCGTTCGCGGCGTTTATGCGCGCTCGCGGCCTCGACTTCGCCACGTTGAGCGATCACAACACGGTATCAGGTCTGGCCGAATGGGATCAACTGACGTCGCCGGATTTTCTGACTATCGGCGCGGTGGAACTCACCACGTTCTATGGTCACTGCCTGGCGCTTGGGACGCGCCAATGGGTGGACTGGCGTGTGCAGCCGGGAGGTCGCCGCATGTCTGATATCGCCGCCGAGGTCGCTGCGAGCGGCGCGCTGTTTGCCATCGCGCACCCAACCGCGGTTGGCGATCCGATCTGCACCGGCTGTAACTGGGTCTATCCGGACATGCAACCCGGATCATCGCGCGGGGTTGAGATATGGAATAGCTTTTGGGAGAGTGAAAGCAACAACGATGACGCTGTTCAGCGATGGTATGCGTGGCTGAACCAGGGTTGTCGCATGGTCGCGACATCCGGGACGGATGCACACGGGCCATTCACCGAGGAGGCTGAACTGGGGTTTGACGTGGTCTATGCAGAACGGTTGACCGAGGACGCAATTCTGCAAGCCATTCGGCAGGGGCACTTGTACATCAGCGCGGGGCCGGCGCTCGAACTGACTGGCGTGGGCGCATCCGGCGCGACCGCGATGATGGGTGATAGCCTGCCGCGTGAAACCGCACAATTGACCGCGACCTGGGAGAACTGCGCCGGTGATGACCGGCTGGTCGTGATCGGGAATGGCCGCACCGTCGTCGAGGTCGCCGCCGCCGGAGTGAAGGGCAGCTTGAAATGGTCGTTCGACGTTGGCCAGGCGCGCTGGTGCACCGTCGAGTTGCGCGACTGCAGGAATCACCTGCGCGCCATCACAAATCCGATGTTTATCGGATGGTAATCAAATTGCCCTTCACGCTCTTCGCAACTTCACGTTTCAATACCGCTCTGCAGCCCGGATGCATGACGCAGGAAGTTATTGCTTCATTGCTGAAAATTGCAGTTCGAGCTTGACCTCTTCGGTTACGTCGGCCACGCTGGGAACGTTGGGGATTGTCAGTCCGAAGTCGGCGCGCAGGACGGTCGCCTTGAGGTTGCCTTCAATCTGTGTGTCCGACTTGAGCGTCACCGTGCCGTCGAACGTCACTGGCTTGACGGCGTCTTTGATTTTCAGGTTGCCGGTAATCTTGACGGGCATCGCAGTTCCTGCGGCCACGGGCGCCTTCAACCCGTCGATGGCGGTCGGTTCAAAGGTGATGAACTGATACTGGCTCTGCGCCGACTGCAGGATGAAGCGTTTTATCGCCCCATTGCGCATGTCGGAGTCGGTGCTGAAGCTGGTCGCGTCGATCTGAATCGTGCCGATCTTGGTGCTGGCCGGATTGTCAAGATTGGCCGTGATTGAGCCGCTCACCTTCGAAGTCGTGCCCACCACGGTCTTGGGCGTGCCCATCAGCTTCTCGCCAAGTGTGAACGAAGCCTTCGAAGCACTCTGGTCGATCTGGAAGACGGCGCCGCTGGTTGCAGGCGCAGCTTTATTGTCGGCCGGCGCTGTCGCGGCGGGTGCTGGTGTGGCTGGAACGCTGGTCGGTGCAGTCGTCGCGGCTGGAGCGCCGCATGCAGCCAGCAAACCGACGGCCATGAGGCCAAACCCATATTTCAACACATTACGGCGGGACGCACTGAATATAACATTACTCTTCACTTCTTACTTCTCCAATTCCAATCATTGACATAAACACCGTGCATTCCGTATTTCAGAATCACGACACTTGAATGGATGGAATGTAGCGAAGAGTTGTTAGAACATTATGAAGATCGCATTTGGAATCAGTGTAAAACCTTGCAAAGGGTGTTTGCCGGATGACGGCGCGTGCGGGCAACCTTCGCAAGGTTTTGGCAAGTGGTTACGAACCGTCAGGCTTCCCGCCTTCTGGCGGCTTCTGCGATTCCACCTTTGGCGCTTTCTTCCGGGCGCGGCGGCGCAAGTAGGCAATCAAAAGCACGATCAAAACGACTGGAATCAGGCATGGCCCAAGCACGATCACGATCCAGATGATCGCATCACCGGCAAGGCGCAACAGCCCGCTCAGCGTGTCCGTCGCTTTCTCGACGGTCTTATCGGGCTGCCAGAACGTTGGAGTCGGGGTCGGCGTAGGCGTAGGAGTCGGCGTGGAAGTTGCGGTCGGCGTCGGCGTCGGCGTCGGGCGCACCGGCGTTAGGTCGACAACGATGGTCGAGTAGGCGGAGCGATCCTTCAGGAACTGCATGCGTCCCTTGATCTTCTCAATCCCGCTCTCAATCTGCGACAATTGGTCATTGACCTTGAGCGCCTCTTCGACCGTCTTGGCGTCTTTCAAGAATTCACGGATGCGGGCAGCGGTGGCCTCCTGATTTGTCAACTGCGATTGCGCATCGACATATTCATCGCTGACATCCTGCCCGGATGCGACATCGCTCAGAACCAATGTCGCTATGGCGCGCAACTGGCGCTGCACCACCTCGAACTGCTCGACGGGCACACCCATCGTGATGCGCGCGCTCTTGAAGCCATTGGTAAAGTCCGTGCGCGAGCTGACGATGTAACCGCCGTTGTTCACCGCTGCATCGGTCACCTTCTGGATGGCTTTGTCGGTGTCCTCGACTAGCAACGCCATCTCGCCGTTCTTGATGATCATGCGCGTCTGCTGGCTGGGGGAGGCGTTTCCGCCGGTGCTCTTGACAGCGTCCGTGGCTCCAGCGGCAGGGGCTGACGCGCTAGTCGCTGCTGGCGCCGCTGTGGCTGCGGGCGCACTTCGCGCAGCGCTCTCCTGCGGCGCAGAAACCCCGGATCTGGGGGTGGCTCCAGGGCCGCACCCGCTCAACATAACCGACATGAATAATGCAATCCCGATTCCTAAACGCCTTTTGATTGGTGTCATTGTGGTCACTCCTGCTGACGTTTTCACGCAACTTTAGTGTACTCCAAAGACACTGAAAGGGGCGTGTGAGTTCGGGGACGTATGCGCTTGGTTATTAGTCTACGTCAGTGTTTGTTGACAAATACCGTGCATAATAGACCTAATAAGGTCGCCAAGTCCTGCGTACTTGGTGTGACTGAATGAAGATGAACTATTGAAAGGTAAAAAGTTACTCGAAAAAGCGCGCCGGGGCGCATCATTACGTTTTGACGAACTGGTGCAACTAGCAATACTATTCGGTTTTGTGCAGGTGCGAGTTAAAGGTAGTCATCACATATTCAAGCACAAGGATGTTGACGAGCTTCTAAATCTGCAAGATGTCAAAGGTGATGCGAAGGATTACCAGATACGCCAACTGTTGATAATGATCGAGTCTTATGGATTAGTGATGGGCGCAGATGGCGCTACAGAGTGAGTACGAACATGGAACCGAACGATCATTACAGTATCAACTTGTTTTACAGTGACCGCGATGGTTGCTGGGTGGCTGACGTTCCTGACCTGAAATATTGCACGGCTTTCGGATCGTCGCCGGCTGAGGCATTGCAGGAAGTGGAAGTCGCAAAGGCCGCGTGGCTGGAAGCTGCATATGACGTTGGTAAACCTATACCCGCGCCGAAGTATCGCGCTGTGATCTATCAACTGACCGCAGTCGGTTAAACCTATCCAGGAAATTACTGGCATAGATAGTCTAAAAGGCGAGTCTGAAGGAGATGACGGACATGCAATTTCAGGATCGGGTTGCCATTGTGACGGGCGCGGCGCGCGGATTGGGCGCGGCCACTGCGCACGAGTTGAGCCGCCAGGGCGCGCGGGTCGTTATCTGCGACATCGATGGGGCGCTGGCCGAGGGCGTGGCGGATGATATCCGCAAGGAAGGCCGCGATGCGCTGGCCTTGCGCGTGGATGTGTCAAAGATTCCGGAACTCGACGCGCTGGTGAAGGCGGCGGTCGACCGTTACGGGCGGCTGGATATCCTGGTGAACAACGCCGCGATCTGCCCGCGCATCCCGGTAGACGATATGACCGAGGAAAAATTCGATCAGATCGTCGCTATTAACTTGAAGTCGGTCTTCTTCCTGTCGCGCGCGGCGGGCAACGCGATGAAGCCGGGCAAGTGGGGGCGCATCGTCAATGTCAGTTCGGTCGGCGGACGCACTGGCGGCATCTATGCCTCAACGGTCTATGCAGCCACCAAGGCCGGTGTGATGTCGATGACCAAAGCGTTCGCGCGTCATTTCGCCCCGCACGGCATCATCGTCAACTGCGTCGCGCCGGGCAGTGTCGACACGCGCCTGATGGCGGATCTGTCGCCCGAATCGTTGCAGGGAACCATCGAGGGCGTGCCGCTCAAGCGCCTGGCCGACCCGCTCGAAATTGCGCGCGTCATCGCCTTCCTGTCCTCCGACGGCGCCTCGTATATGACCGGCGCGATTCTGGATGTGAATGGCGGCGCAATGATGCCGTAACACCGGGAAAGGCACAAGTGCTCTCTAATGTGGGGCATGGCCTTGCGTCTGCCCCCTGTCTGCAAGGTCAACTTTATGCAAATCAAAAAGATTGAGGCTTTCCCGCTTAGATATCCCGAACCCAACGACCACAACAATCTGCGCCACATCATGTTGGTGCGCGTGGAGACCGACGACGGGCTGGTGGGCTGGGGCGAAGCCATCACCATGTGGCCGGAGGCCTCGCGCGCCACAAAGATCATCGTCGAGGACGGCATGCGCCCGGTGCTGCTGGGGCGCGACCCGCGCGACACCTATGCGCTCTGGCTGGCGATGAAGGAGCAGTGCTGGTGGTACGGCCACGGCGGTATTGCGTCGTTCGCAGTGAGCGCGCTCGATATTGCGATGTGGGACTTGAAGGGCAAAGCACTCGGTGTGCCATTGCACCAGTTGTTCGGCGGCAAGCTCACACCACGGTTGCGCGCGTGCATCAGCACCCACCCATCCAAGTCATCGATCACCGACATGGCCGACGAACTGGCGGCATATGCGCGCCAAGGCTTCACCGCCATCAAGTGTGGCTTTGGCAAGAAAGGCGAGGCGAACCTCGGCTATGACTCCGCGCGCGACATCGCCTTCGTCAAGGCCGTGCGCGCCGCCACGGGACCTGGGGTTGATTTCATGGTGGACTACGGTCATCCGGTGCGCATGGAAGTGAACCAGGCCATCCGCGTCGCGCATGCGTACGAAGAAGTGGGCATCCGGTGGCTCGAAGACCCGCTGCGCACATGGGATTGGGAAGGCTATGCCCGCCTGCGCGCCGCCGTCCAGACGCAGATATGCACCGGCGAAGACCTGTGGACGGTGAATGACTATCATCGCCTGATCAAGTCGGGCTGTGTGGACATCGTGATGGTCGATCCCGGCCGCGCCGAGGGTATTACGGGCTACTGGAAGGTGCAGGAGATGACGGCGCACGAGAACCGCTACATCAATGCGCACGCGTGGAGCAGCGCGATTATCACTGCCGCCAGCATGCACCTCACGGCCGCCACACCAAACCACATCGTGATCGAGATCAAGCCGTATCGCAATCCAATGCAACACGAACTGGTAAAAGAACCGTTTGAACCGCATGACGGTTACCTCGATGTGCCCGACAAGCCCGGGCTTGGCGTCGAGGTGGACGAAGCCGTCGTTCGCAAGTATGCATTTGAGTAACCATGAGCCTGGCGCATCTATTTAACTTAAGCACCACCGAATGGGCCGATCACCCCACACTCCCCGGTCTGAAGATCAAAGGGCTGGAAGGGCGCGCCACGCACCCGCACCTGAGCTTCATGCTTGTGCGCGTGGCGACCGGCGGCGTCATCCCGCGCCACGCGCACGACGCGGCGACTGAGACGGTGTTGATCGTTTCGGGGCGCGGCGAGTTGTGCCTCGGCGTGGATGAGAACGGCGTCGCTGCCGAGGTCGCGCCGCTCGCGCCGGGCATTGGCGGGTCTGTGCCGCCCGGCCTGTATCACAGCGTGCACAACCGCGGTGAAGAGCCGCTCGAAATTCTGGCTATTCATACACCGCCCACGCGGTGATGATGATGCTCATGCATCCATCCAAACGAGAGGGATCATGTCAGAACACGTAGAACGCCGCGCGCGAATCGCCATTGTCGGGGCCGGGTGGTGGAGCACGCAGGCGCATCTGCCTTCGCTGCTCGCCTACCCGCATGCGGAAGTTGTCGGCATCGCCGACCTGAACATCGATAAGGCGCGCGCAGCTGGCGCTGCCTATGGCATCGAGCGCCTGTACACCGATTACCGCCGCATGCTGGACGCAGAGAAACCTGATGGCGTCATCGTCGCGACGAATCACCTCGCACACTTCGACGTGGCTCGGGACGCCATAACGCGCGGGATGGGTGTGCTGGTCGAGAAGCCGATGGTGCAACGCGCCGTCGAGGCGCGCGAATTGCAGCGACTGGCCGAACAGCAAGGCGCGCCGCTCATGATCGGCTACCCATGGCATTTCACACCCCAACACCAGCAATTGCGCGACATCATTGCAGCCGGACGTATCGGCAAGCTGCAGATGGTCTCCACGCTTTACGCTTCGATGGTGATCGAGTTTCTGCGTGGAAAGCCACAGGCATATCAGTCGATCTTCAACTACCCCGTCACCGGGCCGACGGCATCGTCCTACAGCGACCCGCGCATCGCGGGCGGCGGTCAGGGCGCATTGCAGGTGACGCACGCGGCGGCACTGTTGTTATTACTGACAGGGCTGAAGCCGGTGAGTGTGAGCGCGTTTATGGAGCGCCACGACCTGCAGGTCGATCTATGCGACGCAATTACGGTGCGGTTTGATAACGACGCCATCGGCACAATCGCCAGCACCGGCAACATCGCCGCGATCCACACGGACAATCAACGCCTCGACTATCGGCTGTTCGGCACTGAGGGTTACGCGATGCTTGAAGTGCTGGACGGCACGGCCTCCACCTACACCAACGACGGCAAGGTTGAGCGACTCGATCCAACACCGCCCGACCGGCGCTATCCGGCTGAGACCACCTCGCGCCACCTGGTCGACTTGCTGCTCGGCCGCGTCACGGTCAACCAGTCGCCGGCCGTCATCGGCGTGCGCACGGTCGAACTGCTCGAAGCCGCGTATCGCTCAGCGACTGAGGGGCGTGTAATCCGGGTAGATGAGCTTTAATTCACTCGATTTAGCCCACAGGGGCTGAGCAGTTATCCAGAAAGAAACACCATGTCACAACCTAATCCATGGCACGACGAAACCCTGACTCGATTCACCGCCGGCCCGGCAAAGCTGGCTGTGGCGCTGGTGGCCTGCCTGAAACCGCACTCGACTTTTCGCTCGCATGGGGCGAATGGAGTATCCGGCAGACCGTGCATCATCTCGCTGATGACGGCGACGCCTGGTGCTTCATCCTGAAGAAGGCCATCGCAACTCCCGGCGCGCCCATCCGGTTCGAGGGTTTTCCGGGGAATGAGGCGTGGGCCGCCGGGCTGGGCAACGACCGCCGCCAGATCGACAGCGCGCTCGCGTTGATTGACGCACATAACCGGCTGATGGTCGAATTGGTCACGACGCTGGGCGATGTGTGGGATCGTCACATTGTCATCCTCGACGCGAATGGCCGCGAGACGCAGAAGGTCACAGCCGGCGAGATGATCGGTTTCCTGGGCGAACACGTCGATGAACACGTTGCGGTGATCCAGGCGATTCGCCAGAAGCATGGCATATAGCAGTCGCGGCTACAATCAAGTTGTATGAATAACACACTGCAGAAGTGGGAGCGGTTGTCGACGAGCACGCTGTTCAAGCACCGCTTTTTCACGATTCTCGAAGACATCGTCCGGCTGCCTACGGGCAAAACGACCGCATGGTGGCGCTTTGGCGATGGGCCGGACTTTGTCCTGATCATCCCTATGAACGAACACGGTCAGGTGCTGGTGTCGTACCAGTACAACAACGCGCCGCAATCCGTGGTGGCCGAGTTCGCCGGCGGTGGCGTCGATCACGGCGAGAGTTATCCGGATGCCGCGCAACGCGAGTTGATGGAGGAGGTAGGCTATTACGCGCGCGATCTTCGCGAGATCAGTTCGTTCCTGTATCAGAACCGCCACACCGGTCGGCGTTGCCGCGTGTTTGTCGGCACACAACTCGAGGAGCGCAAGCTGGCGCACGATGACAACGAGTTCATCACCACCGAGTGGGTGGATGCAGCGACCATCGATCAGCGCATCGCGGATGGCGTGTACGACAACGGCATCATGATTACCGCGTGGTGCCTTGCAAAGCTGAAGGATTTCGGACGCAAACCCGCAACCTCCTGACGCCATTTAATGCTTGTGTTTTGCTTTCTTCTTCTTTCTCTTCGGCTCAATCGGCGGCAGGGTCGATGGCGCGCCGATCGTGACCGCTGGTTTATCTTCAGTCGCGGCCAGGTTTAACAGAAACTGGCGCACAGATCCACTCAGCACGTTACCCCAGTCCGCGCCATCCGGGTCAATCACGCCCTGCAGAAGCAGCCCGACGATGAGAGATACCAGCATCTGCGCCGACAAGTCGGCGTCGACGGGCTTGAACGCGCCGGAGGCGATGCCGTTTCGGATGATATCGGCCATAAACGTCCGATAACGTCGGTATGGGTCAATCGCAGCCTCCCATACGGCGGGTTCGCGGCGCGCCTGTGAGTAGAACTCGAACACCATCACGATCTGCGTTTGTCCCTGCGAGTCCTTGAAAATGGGGTGCAGCAATTCCGCCATCCGTTCGATCGCCTCGACCGGGTTGCCGGCGTTAGCGCGGATAGACTGTAACGTGCCATCCAGGACTGCCAGCCAGCGGTTGAGCAGCGCCAGAAAGAGCGCCTGCTTGGTGGGGAAGTGATGATAGAACGCCCCTTTGCTCACGCCCGCGGCGGCGCAAATCTCGGCCACGCCGGTCGAGTCATAGCCGTTGCGGGCGAAGGCGGCCGCCGCGGTATCGAGTAACAGGTCGTGTGTCGCGATTGCGCGTTGTTGGGTGGTCATGGGTTAAATAGTGCCGACCGGGCAAATCAAGGCCGCTCGCACTCAGCGCGACTCCCAATCCTTCGCTTTCTCGATGGCCTTTTGCCATCCGATATACCCTGTCTTGCGGCGAGCGTCGTCCCACCTCGGCATAAATACCTGATCCGCGCGCCATTGCTGCTTTAGTTCGTCCAGGCTGCCCCACACCCCAACGGCCAGTCCTGCGGCATAAGCCGCCCCGAGCGCGGTCGTCTCACTGATGATCGGGCGAACTACGGGGATTCCCAGAATGTCCGCTTGAAGCTGCATCAGGAAGTGGTTGACCGTTGCGCCGCCGTCCACCTTGAGCGTCGAGAAGGGCGCGCCCGAATCGGCCAGTTGCGCGCTCGGCGCCTCCATACGCATCGCGTCGAGCACGTCGCGCGTCTGGTAACAGATAGCTTCGAGCGTGGCGCGCACGATATGCGCCCGCGTGATGTAGCGCGTCATGCCGACGAGTGCGCCGCGGGCAGTGGCATCCCAGTATGGCGCAAACAACCCGCTGAAGGCCGGGACGAAGTACATCCCGCCGGCATCGCTCACGCTCGCAGCGATAGCTTCGGTGTCGGAGGCGCGCTGGATCAACCCCAGGTTGTCGCGCAACCATTGCACCGCCGCCCCGGCAATCGCCACGCTGCCCTCCAGCGCATAGGCCGCCGGCCCATTGCCGATTCTGTAAGCGGGTGTGGTGAGCAGACCGTGACGCGACGCCACAATCTGCGCGCCGGTGTTCACCAGCATGAAGCACCCGGTGCCATAGGTGTTCTTGACATCGCCGGGCGCATAGCATGCCTGCCCGAACAATGCGGCCTGCTGATCTCCCAGCACGCCACACACCGGCACACCTTCCAGCACGCCGGTTGCGACGCCAAACGCATGCGCATCTGACGACGAGACGATGGTCGGCAGAATCGCGCGCGGAACGTTGAACAGCCGCAGCAGGTCGTCATCCCATTCAAGCGCGCGCAGGTGCATCAATTGTGTGCGCGAAGCATTCGTCACATCGGTCACGTGCGCGCCGGTCAGGTTCCACACCAGCCACGCATCGATCGTCCCAGCCATGACCTCGCCGCGCGCCGCCGCCTGGCGCGCCCCAGGGACGTTATCGAGTAGCCAGGCCAGTTTCGTCGCTGAGAAATAGGTAGCAACGGGCAACCCTGTGCGCTCGCGAATGCCGGCTTCTGCGCCGTCCGCGGTCAGGCGCGCGCACACGTCAGCTGTGCGCGTGTCCTGCCATACCAGTGCGTTGTGCAGCGGTTTACCGGTCGCGCGATCCCACAGCATGATCGTCTCGCGCTGATTGGTAATGCCCACGGCCTGCAAGTCGGCGGGGGTGAGTTGCGCCTTCGCGAGCGCCGCGCCGACGACGCCGCGCGTATTCGTCCATATCTCTTCTGCATCGTGTTCGACATAGCCCGGATGGGGGTAAATCTGCCGATGCTCCGCATATGCGTAGTCCACGATCCGCGCAGCATCGTCGAAAATGATGCAACGGACGCCGGTCGTGCCAGAGTCAATCGCCGCGATATATCTGGGTATAGCCATAGGCGTAGTGTAACCCAAATGCATCGCGTACAATGCAGACTACCTGTCGGGCGATAACCCAACTATGACAATACCTGCCAACACGATCTGCGGCATTTTGCAGCGCCAGCGCGCGTTTTTCGGCGCCGGCGCCACCCGGGATGTCGCTTTCCGCGCCTGCCAACTCAAAGCATTGTTGAACGCCGTTACAACCAATGAGGCCGCCATCCTGCAAGCGCTCAAAGCCGACCTGAACAAACCCGACTTTGAAGCCTACAGCAGTGAAGTCGGGCTGGTGCGCGCCGAGATCAAGAACATGCTTCAGCATCTGAACTCGTGGGCGCGGCCACGCCGCATGCCGGCGCATATCACGCAGCTACCGGCATCGACGTGGGTGTATCCCGAACCCTATGGCGTTGCCTTGATCATCGCGCCGTGGAATTACCCATTTCTCCTGTTGATCGCTCCGCTCATCAACGCCATCACCGCCGGCAACTGCGCGATCCTCAAGCCATCCGAACTAGCGCCCTGCACATCCGCATTGTCCGCCCGCTTGATTGCGGAGACCTTTGCCCCGGAATTCGTCGCCGTCGTCGCAGGCGGCCCGGAGACGGCGCAGGCGCTTCTGGCGGAGAAGTTTGACATTATTCTTTACACAGGCAACTCGCGCGTGGGCAGGATCGTCATGCAGGCCGCGGCGAAGAATCTCACTCCTGTGATACTCGAACTGGGCGGCAAGAGCCCGTGCATCGTCGATGCGGAGGCGGATATCGACACCGCCGCGCGGCGAATTGTGTGGGGCAAGTGCTTCAATGCCGGGCAGGTATGCATCGCGCCCGATTACGTGCTGGCGGATGAACGCATCAAGCCCGCGTTGCTGCAGTCGATGAGCCGTCACATCCAACAGGCCTACAACGGGCAGCCGGAGCACAGCCCCGATTACTGCCGCATCATCAACACCGCGCACTTTGAGCGCCTGTGCGCCCTGTTGCCGCACAACTCGCGCGACGGAACGATCATCGCCGGCGGTGAGACGAATGCCGCGACGCGGTACATCGCGCCGACCCTCATCGATGAACCGTCTCCGGATGGCGCATTGATGCATGAGGAAGTTTTCGGCCCGTTACTGCCGGTGCTGGCAGTTAAATCGCTCGATGAGTCTATCGCGTTTGTGAACGCCCGCCCGAAGCCATTGGCGCTTTACTTCTTCTCACGCAACCGAGCGCGCCAGGAGCGCATCCTGCGCGAAACGTCCTCAGGCGGCGGCTGTATCAACGATGTGCTCATCCATTTCAGTTCCCCTACGCTGCCATTTGGTGGCGTGGGCGAGAGCGGCATGGGCAAGTATCGCGGCCGCGCCGGTTTCGACGCCTTCACGCACGAGAAGGTTTTTCTCAAGCGCAGTTCGCTGTTCGACATCTGGTTTCGCTACGCGCCCTATAAGCACAGCTACAAACTCACAAAGCGGCTGATGTAAATACGGTTAATCCATTCGAAAGAACATGACATCATTAACAAATAACAAACAACGCCCCCTGCGCATCATCAACAGCGTCGCCCCGATTCGCATCTGCGACAACGGGGGCTGGACCGACACGTGGTTTGCCGAGCACGGCAAGATTTTCAACATCGGGGTGTACCCTTACGCCGAGGTGCAGATCGAAGTTTATCCACTCGACACGCAGGAGGAGCGCATCCTGGTCTACGCCGAGAACTACGGCGAACAGTTCGCCGTGCGGCCTGAGAAGGCCGGCTACGATCGCCACCCGCTGCTCGAGGCGGCCATCGAGCGCATGAAGGTCCCCAGCGACATCGCGTTGCAGGTCACAATTTACTCCGAGGCGCCCGCCGGCGCATCCACCGGCACATCTGCCGCAGTCGCCGTCGCGCTTGTCGGCGCGCTCGACCACCTGACGCCCGGGCGCATGACGCCGCACGAGGTTGCCTACACCGCGCAGTCGATCGAGACCGATATGCTGCACCTGCAGTGCGGCATCCAGGATCAGTTGTGCTCGGCGTACGGCGGCATCAACTTCATCGAGATGTTTAAGTACCCGCATGCGTCCGTGTCGCAGATCCAGGTTCCGAACTCGATCTGGTGGGAGCTGGAGCGGCGCATGGTCCTGGTGTTCCTCGGCAAGTCGCACAGTTCCTCGAAGGTGCACGAGAAGGTCATCAAGCAACTGGAGAACGCCGGCCCCAACTGCCAGCAGATCGAAGACCTGCGCATTGTCGCTGATCACTCGCGCGACGCGATGTATGCGGGCGACTTTGAGGCGCTCGGCCAGGCCATGATCGAGAACACATCGGCGCAGGAACGCCTGCATCCCGACCTGGTGTGCCCGGATGCGCACCGCATTATCGAGATCGCGCAGGCGCATGGGGCCTTCGGCTGGAAGATCAACGGCGCCGGCGGCGACGGGGGCTCTATCGCCATCCTGTGCGGCTCGCACTCGCACGTCAAGCGCGCGATGATCCGCGAGATTGAGCAGGAAAACCCGCTGTTCCAGAACATCCCGATCTACTTAAGCCGGACAGGATTGCGGGTGTGGGATCGGGAGTGCTGCTGAACGCCGCGCAGATTCACATCCGGATGACGCTGGATTGGGACGGCGCGCGATCTCTACTCACCTGCGCCGTCATCCACAGTGGCGCACAAGTGTGACGCGGCGGCGCAGGTCTTCTATGAGCGCGCGGTCGGCGACGCCGGAGCCTTCCTGCATGGCGGCGCCTGTGCCGCACGCTACTGCCCGGCGCGCAGCTTCGGCAGTATTGCAGCCCTCGCTGAGCGCCCATAGCAAGCCGGCCAGCGCCGAGTCGCCGGCGGCCACAGGACTGCGCGCCTCAACCGGCGGCGGCGAGGCCATTAATACATCATCGCCCATCGCCAGCACCAGCCCGTCGGCGCCGCGCGTGAGCAACACAACCTGTACGCCCAGCGCGCGGAGCTTCTGCGCCGCCTCGCAGTGATCGTCATCGGTCTCTACTGGCCGGCCCAGCGCCTGTGCGGCCTCATCGCTGTTGGGCTTAATGCCATAGGGCTTCGCCGCTAAGCTGGCGCGAAGCACCGCCTCGCTCGTATCGAGAAACGCCATGGCGCCTTTGGCCTGCACATGCCCGATCAACTGCGCGTACAGGTCAAGCGGCGCGCCGGGCGGCATGCTGCCGCTGAACGCCCAGTAATCGCCAGGGTGCGCCCACTGCTCCACCTGCGCCTGAAGCGCCGCGACATGCGCCGGGCTGATCGTCGGACCTGGCTCGTTGATCTTGGTATACACGCCGGTAGACTCATCGAGCAGTGTGATGTTGCTGCGCGTCTCGCCGCCGACATCGATGAAGTGCAGGTCGAAGCCCTCTTCCGCCAGCCCGACTTGGAAGGCCTGGCCGGTGCGCCCGCCGATGAAGCCGAGTGTCTTGCTGGTGATGCCGAGCGCCTTGAGTGCGCGCGTGACGTTAATGCCCTTGCCGGACAGATCGGTGCGCAGGATGCTGGCGCGATGAAACTCGCCGGGGCGCAACTGCGCCACGCTCAGCGTCTTGTCGAGTGTTGGATTCAGGGTAACGGTGTATATCATTTTTTCCTCAGGGCCGCCTTGACGCGCTCCCACCACGACTGCACCGTGCTGGCGTGATCGGGGGTGATGTCGTGACGGCTGTAACGCGCTTCGATGAACGCATCGGTCAGCGAGTCAATCTCGGCGTTCGCCTCGGTGACGGCGGCATCGAGCGTCGCGGCATATTCACGCGGGGTCTGCGCCGGCTTGCGCCCCAAGCCGTGCTCGCCGCCGCGCCGCACCATCGCCAGATAGAAGTACTGCACGCGCTCACGCGGCGACAACCGGCGCAGGTTCAGGCGACGAGAAGGCTGCGTTAGTGAACCGGCTGCATCCGCCGACGCGCGCATGCGTTTCAATCCCGCATCAATGGCGAGGGTCAGTTGTCCCGACAGCTTCCGCAGCAAATCGCTCAGTGCACCGAAGCCCTTGATCAGCCAGGCGAGGATGGGAATACTGCGCAGCGTTTCAAGCAACGCCCCGTGGCGCCGGAAGAATTGGGTCAGCGCATAACCCACAATGAAGAGGAAAATCGCCCAGAACAGCAGCGACTGGATCATCTCGAGCAATGGGTTTGCGCCGGCCGGTTGATCGGGCGTCAACGGCGGCATCATTTGCGCAGGAGACGGCGGCGGGTTGGGGGTAACTGACGACCCGCCTAGAAGACGCATCAGCAGGCTGAGCGGGAACGTGATCACCAGCAATATGAAATAGATCAGGAACTGAAGCAGGCTGACGAGCGCCCCCGCAGCAAGACGCAACATCTGCAACAGACCGATGGAGTAGTGCGTTGGCAGGACGATGACCACCAGCGCGACGAGGATCAGCAAGCCAATAGCGTAAAGCGGCCAGCGCCGCGCGATGCTGGAACTGATCGGCGCGCGTTCGCGGAACCACGCGGCGCGCAACGCCGAGTAGCGCGCCAGGCTGAGCAACAGAAAGCCCAGCATTACATAGACCAGCAAGCCGTAGGCATTGATCCCTGCGGCGGCCGTTTCGTCGCCCCTTATGCGCAGATAGGTGCGCCCTAGCAGCGTGACGATGATCATCACTGCCGCTATGAGCACGACCTTCAGTGTGAGTTGTTTGTGGAGTCCGGCGCGATCGTTGCGGAAATCGTTTTTGCGCTCGCGCTCCAGCTTCTCGTCGTCGGCTTCCAACTCATATAAGTCGCCGCAAAGCTGATTGGACACCAGATAGACAGCTATCACCATCACACACGCCAGAAGGTATTCTCCGTTAAAGAAGTTGATGAGAAAGTCCTGCTGCCACAGTTGCAGGTCGGCCAGCAATTGCCCCGGCCCGCGCATCAGGTAGATCAACGCCTTCAGCAGGATCAGGATGGTGACCACCTCGCCGACGCGGTAGCTGACCCATTCGCGGCTAGGGAAGTGAATGCGGCGCATGATGCGCGCGGTGTATTGCGCCTCGATCGCGACGATGAAGCACACGATCAACACATAGGCGCCGTTCCACCTGGGCGCCAGCGCCTGGATCACGCCGACCAGCGCCCCTGTCGCGCAGGTCAACATCAGCGCAACGATCAGGTAGTTGAAGAAGATCGGCAGCACCCGACTCCACTGTATCGGCTCGCGCTGGCTACTTATTGGGGCTTCTGTCATTTATCGCCGCCATATATCCAGGTCTGCATCGCTGACAAACTGGTGAATCTGGATGCCAAAATGCTCCGCTTTGTGTTTGATCTCGTCGGCTGCGATCACGTGCCCGCACAGGATCAGGACGATGTTCAGACCGGCGCGGCGCGCGGTGAAAAGCTCTTCAAACATCCCATCGTTGACATCTCCGGTGATCAGAATGACCGTCGTGCCCCACGCCATATGCACGCGTTGACGCCGCAGCAGCTGGATGAACGGGGTCTGCTTTTCGGTTGTCTGGATGCGCGCCAGAACATCGAGGATGCGCATCAGGTGGCCGCGCCCCTTCTCGGACGACAGGATCGGCGCGCGGCCATCCGTGCTCAGCACGTCGGACCCGTTGGTTGCGAACCCCACCGTCTGCTTCTGCGAGGTGATCCAGTTGGCGATCGAGGCGGCGACAACGATGCCGAGTTCGGTGGCGTCGTTGCGCGAGCGGTAGTAGTAATCCTCGCGGTCGAGGTTGAGCAGGAGGATAGTCTCGAGCGCGATGGACGGCTCGAATAGTTTCACTTGCAGGCGACCGAGATTGGCGCTCGACTTCCAATCCACCCGCCGCAGGGAATCGCCAGCCACGTAGTCGCGTTTACCGCGCACGCGCGAGGGATCCTCGAACACGGGCTGGTGATGGCGCAACGTGCCCATCGGCGAGCGCGACGGCAGCCCGATCTGCGTCAATGGCAGAATTCTGGGATAGACGGTCAGGTGGTCAATATGCCCCTGGCGCCCCTCCTCTTCGGCCATGCCCAGCAAATCACCCGAATACAGGTACAGCGGGCCGACCTGGTAATATCCGCGCCGGGGCGGCTGGATGATGTACTCAAAGTGAAGGCTGCCATTCGGACCGAGGCTGATCACGCGGCGGAATATTTCGGCGCCAATCAGATCCACCGGAAGGCTGTCGTGCAAACGCAGCCACACAACCGGCAACCAGCCCGGGTTGTGCACGTCAATCTGGATGGCCACCTTATCGTTGATAAAGGCGCGGTTGTTAAACGAACGCCGCACTATCACGCTCTTGAGCGCGCGCCCGCTCCACCAGCGGCTGAGCCCATACGCCGCGATGACGAAGTAAAGGAGCGTGAGGACAAAATCCTCCTGCAGCAACGCTGCGAGGCCAAGGATAATAACGATGAAAAGAACGAGATACTCGCTCACAGAGGTGTATGCCTGTTATGGACTGTGTGAGTATTCTAGCCCATCCACCCGTTCAGCGCCACGGCGCCCGACGGTCTTTTAGCCTATGCATTACCATTCGCTCCACTAACATGCCAAGTCCACTCCATTTGCGCAAGCGGTTGTTCGCCTGGATGATGTCGGGCGGGTCCGAGGGTTGCGCCGACGACACGCTCTCCGCACAATATAAGCGCCGCCTGTTCGCAGATTTGCACGGCGACGTGATCGAGATCGGGCCAGGCGGCGGAGCGAACCTGGCATACCTGAAAGGGCGCGATGTGCGCTGGATCGGCATCGAGCCGAACCCGTATATGCATCCGCACCTCAAGGCCGAGGCTGCCCGCCTGGGGTTAAACCCTGAGTTGCGCAGCGGTGTGGCCGAGCATATCGACGCCCCCGATGCCAGCGCCGATGGGGTCATTTGCACGCATGTCCTGTGCTCGGTATCGGATCAGGCGGCTGTGTTGCGCGAGGCGCTGCGCGTGTTGAGGCCGGGCGGGCGGTTCGTGTTCGTTGAACATGTCGCGGCACACGGCGGCGCATTGCGAACGGCGCAGAACCTGATTGCGCCGGCGTGGCGGATCATCGGCGACGGCTGTCACCCCAACCGCGAAACGTGGGTTGCGTTGCAAAACGCGGGTTTCGAGCGCCTGGAGATCGAACATTACCGCGTCGACGCGCCGATTTTCGGCCCGCACATCGCGGGTGTGGGGCGGAAAGAAATCTGACGAAGCGTCAGATTTCTTTCCGCGTCAGCGGGAGTACAATCCCGCCCATGACCAGCACCAATAATGTCATCCGCATGGGCGTGGTCGGCGCAGGCGCTATTGCGCAGCGCGGTATCCTGCCCCACCTTTCGCTCCCCGATGTCCAGGACCGTGTGCGGCTCCAGGCTGTGTGCGATCCCGTGCCTGGGCGCGCCGAAGCCGCCGCACAGAAATTCGGCGTCACGCGCGCTTTCATGACCTACGAAGAACTACTCGAACACGGCGATGTCGATGCGATCAGCATTTGCTCGCCGATTGGCCTGCACTTCGAGCAAGGCAAGCGCGCGCTCGAAGCCGGCAAGCACATCCACTTCAACAAGACGATGACCACCACCGTCGCCGAAGCGACCGCGTTGATCGACCTGGCGCGCGTAAAAGGGTTGAAGATCGTCGCCTCACCGGGCGAAGTTCTGCGCCCGCACGTGCAGCAGATCAAGAGAATGATTGCTGCAGGCGTGATCGGCACACCGGTGTGGACGATCTGCGGCGCGGCTTTCGGGCGCTATCACGAAGACGAGATCTTCCGTAAAGGCGACGACGTGCTGAGCAACGTCGACCCGTCGTGGTACTTCCGCAAGCCGGGCGGCGGGCCGCTGTATGACATGACCGTGTATGTGCTACATGGCCTCACCTCCGTGCTCGGCCCCGCCAAACGCGTCACGGCGCTCTCCGGCACGCGCATCAAGGAGCGCGAGTTTCGCGGCATGATGATGCCCACCGATGCCGATGACAACACGCTCATGCTGTTGGATTATGGCGACAACCTGTTCAGCATGGTGTATGGCACGGCCGCGGGCAACTTGCCAACCGGCGGCCCGGCCTTCTTCGGCACGGGCGGCACGATCATGGGCGCAAAGCTCAATGGAGAACCATTCGATTACCCCGGCAAGGAAACCGCCGATCTGCCGAACGGTCACATCTCGTGGACGCTGCCGCACGTCGTGGGCGAGCATCGCAATCTGGGTGAGATGCACGTGTACGAAGACGTGATGCAACTGGTGGACTGGGTGCGCGACGGCAAGGCGACGCCGGTGACCGCCGAGCACGCCCGCCACGTGATCGATATCATTGAGTCGGCCTATCGCTCGGCTGAAACCGGGCGGGTGCAGGATCTAATGACAACCTTCTGATTAAAATGTCCTCGGTTCGGCGCGGGTGATTATGAACATACCGAAGTATTGGGCCAAGCGCGAAGCGTCAATTGAAGATGTGAACGGAAAGGAATTCTCTTTCTCGTGCTGGCAGTGGTCGAACAGCAGCGCGTCCGAAGCGTTTCAGCGCGCCGATACGCGGTTGAATGAACTGGCGCAGAAAGCGGCGCTGGGCGCGCGCCTGAATCGTTACTCGTATGGCGACCGGGCGATGCGCGAGGAGACCACGCAGTCGATCACCAACAGTGATCTGCGCGAGGTAGCGGTGGTGACGCGCAACGCCTATGGCGCGCTGGTGCTCAACACCGCCAATGCGATGTTCATCGACATTGACTTCCCTGAGAAGAAAGAAGCTGCGCCGTCAGTTGGCGGCGGCCTGCTGCGTTTATTTGGCGGCAAACCTAAAACCCCGCCTCCTGCGGCCCCGACGCTCAGCCCGGAGGATATCGGCGTGCAAGCAGTAACGGCGTGGGCCGCGCAGAACCCTCGCGTCGGGCTGCGCGTGTATCGCACCTTCGGCGGGTTGCGTTGCCTTATTACCAACGCGCTCTGTGATCCCACCGCCTCCGACACCCTCAGCGTCCTGCAATCGTTGAACAGCGATCCGCTCTACATTCGCCTGTGCCGCCAGCAGCAGTGCTTCCGCGCGCGGCTGACGCCCAAGCACTGGCGTTGCGGCGTCCGGCCGCCGCCCTCACGCTGGCCTTGGAGCAATCCGAAAGAAGAGGCGCGCTATCGCCAGTGGCAACGCGGGTATGAGGCGACGTCGGCCGGATTTGCCACATGCCGGCTGGTGAAGGTAATCGGACCGGGCGAAATCCATCCCGACATCGCGCCGATCCTCGCGCTGCACGATCAACTCGCGTGCCCGGGCACGCAGTGGCCGTTGGCTTAGATAATGGCAACTGGTCAAAACGCTGTGTGGCTGACACCCAATCATTGGGTCAATTGAAGGAGGCCGTGTATGGAATTGAAACTCGCGTGTGCTGACTATACCTTTCCTCTGCTCACCCACGATCAAGCGATCAAGCTGGTTGCGTTGCTCGGTTTTCGGTCTATGGACATCGGGCTGTTCGAGGAACGCTCGCACCTGCAGCCCAGCCATGTGCTGCCGCATCTGGCTGCCTCTGCTCGGGAACTGTCGCACAAACTCGCGGACAACGGGCTCGATTTTGCCGGCATCTTTTACCAGACGGCGTCATTCCAAAGCATGTCGGCCAACCATCCAGACCCGGCGGAGCGTGCGCGCGGGCGCGACTTCTTCCTGCGCATGCTGGAGTTCACCCTGCGCTGCAACGCTTCGCACATGACCGGCCTGCCGGGGATTGAGTGGGACGGCGTGCCATCCGACACATCGCTTAAGCGCGCTGCTGATGAACTGTCGTGGCGGGCCGAACAGGCGCGGTCGGTCGGCGTGGCTTTCTCGGTCGAGGCGCACGTGGGCTCTATCGCGCCGACACCGCAGAAGGCGCTGGAACTCGTCACGCTCAGCCCCGGGTTGACCTTGACGCTGGATTACACGCACTACGCCAGCCGCGGTTACCCCGACAGCGACAGCGAGCCGCTGATCAGCCACGCGTCACACTTCCATGCGCGCGGCGCGCGTCAGGGCCGATTGCAGGCGCCGTTTAAGGAGAATGTGATCGATTACGCCCGCATCGTGCGGACGATGAAGCAGGTTAACTACCCCGGGTTCGTGGTGATCGAGTATGTGTGGCAGGACTGGGAGCATAACAACGAAGTAGACAACGTCTCCGAGACTGTCATGATGCGCGACCATATCATTCAGTCATTCAACCAGGAATAAATAAGGATCCTCTGATGCATGAATTGACATACGCACAAGCGATCAACGAGGGCATCCGCGAAGAGATGCGCCGCAATCCAAAGACGATGGTGCTGGGCGAAGATGTAGGCAAGTACGGCGGCGTCTTTGGCGTGACGCGCGGCCTGTTTGATGAGTTCGGCGGCGCGCGCGTGCGCGATTGCCCGCTCAACGAGGCCGCCATCGTCAGCTTCGCGATCGGGCTGGCCATCCAGGGGCGACCCACCATTGCCGAGTTGGAGTTCATGGACTTCACCACCTTCGCGATGGACTCGATCACTAACCAGGCGCCCAAACTGCGCTACTTCTGGGGCGGGCAGGTGTCAGTGCCGCTGACGGTGCGCACGCCGATTGCAGCGGGACTCGGTTTTGGCACGCAGCATTCGCAGAGCCTCGAAGCATGGTTGGTGCATGTGCCGGGGCTCAAAGTCGTGATGCCATCGACGGCGTATGACGCGAAGGGGCTGATCAAGACGGCCATACTCGACCCGAATCCGGTGGTGTTCGCCGAAAGCATCGCGCTGTACGCGACGAAAGGACAGATTCCCGATGAAGAGTACCTGATTCCCTTCGGCAAGGCTGAGATCAAACGCAACGGCGACGATGTGACCGTGGTCGCACTCGGGCTGATGGTTCCGAAGGCGCTCAAGGCCGCAGAGGAACTGGCGCAACGCGGCATGGAGATCGAGGTGATCGACCCGCGCACGCTGGCGCCGCTCGATATCGAAACCATCGTCGCGTCGGTGAAGAAAACGGGGCGGCTGGTGATCGCGCATGTCGCCAGCAAGACGGGCGGCATCGGCGCGGAGATTGCGCAACAGGTTGTCGAGCGCGCGTTTGACTCGCTCGATGGCCCGCCGGTGCGCGTGGCTGCGCCGGATGTGCCGATTGCCGCCAGTGCGCAGCTTGAAGGCGCGATCATCCCGGATGTGGCCGCCATTGTGAAGGCGTGTTTGTCGTTTCGCAATACGCGCGCGTAGATTTCTGTCGACGTAGAGGCCGACCCGCGTGTCGGCGTAGGGGCCGACCCGCGTGTCAACGTAGGGGCCGACCCGCGTGTCGGCGTAGGGGCCGACCCGCGTGTCGGCCAGGAGACAACCAGATGACCCTGAGTGCAGAACAACAGATCGAAGCGTTGCGCCGCATGTGGCAGATACGCTTTTTTGAAGAGGCCGCCATTCGCCTGTATGGCGAGGGGCGCTATCGCGGCTCGACACACCCGTATATCGCGCAGGAAGCCACGGCGCTGGGCGTGTGCGCTGCATTGAAGCCGGCGGATCAAGTGCTGGCAACGTATCGCGGCCATGGCGCAGCCATCGCCAAGGGCGCCGACGCGCGCGGGATGATGGCTGAGCTGCTCGGCAAGGCGACCGGCATGTGCAAAGGCAAGGGCGGCTCGATGCATATGAGCCAGACCGACGTCGGGTTTCTCGGCTGCAACGCCATCGTGGCCGGGCATATCGCCATCGCCGGCGGCGTAGCGCTGGCGCAGCAATTGGACGGCACGAGCGCGGTCACTGTCGCATTCTTCGGGGATGGGGCATCGTGCGAGGGCGTGTTCTACGAGACGCTGAACATGGCGACGCTTTGGAAGCTGCCGCTGCTGTTTGTAGTGGAGAACAATGAGTACGCTATCTCCACGCACGTCAGCGAATCGATCAGCGTGCCGGACATCGCCCTGCGCGCGCAGGGCTTTGGCCTGCCTGGCGTGACCGTGGACGGACGCGACTTTTATGCCGTGTACGATGCCGCCGCCGAGGCCGTGGCGCGCGCGCGGCGCGGCGACGGGCCAACGCTACTCGAAGCCAAGACGGTGCGATGGGGACGCCATAGCGCCGTAGCCGCTGGCCCCGGTGGCGCCAACGTCGATAAATGGAAACTGACTGACCCGATCCCGCGCTTCCGGCAGGAACTGTTGCAACGCGGTGTGGTCGGCGAGGCACAGGCCATCGAAATTGAACAGTCCGCCAAAGCAGTCATTGACGATGCCGTCGCCTTTGCCATCGCCAGCCCATACCCTGAACTGACGGAACTGTACACCGATATTTACGCATAAAGAGAAGAGAGATTTGAGATTGGAAAGTAGAGATTGGAGAATAGAAGTCGGAGGTCGGCATGCCATCGAAAGATGCGTTTGGGCGTCTGGAATTACGACCCTTATGGCGGCGTATCCCGGCTAAAGCCTCAACCTCCAGATCAGTGATTTTGCTGACCTCTCCAGTATTCAATCTCTAAATCCCTTATCTCTCTGCAAGGAGATCATCAGTGATTACTGAAGTCATCGTGCCTGTCATGGATCAGACGACGGAGTCGGTGCTGTTGACGCGCTGGCTGAAGCAGGAAGGCGAGGTCGTCGCTGCGGGCGACGCCATTTGCGAGATCGAGACGGAGAAGGCCACGGTCGAAATCGAGACCGGCGCCGCCGGGGTGCTGCGCCAGCAACTCGTCGTGGCCGGGACGCAGATCGCGCCGCGGACGGTCGTTGCTTACGTAGGGCAAATAGATGATCCAATCCCCACGCAGGAGAGGGACAGACACGAGACCATGCCCCTACATGCGGAACGCGAGGCGGCAGTGCAACAGAATCAGTCTCAGCAGCCGCGCGAAATACGCATCTCGCCGCGCGCCCGGCGGTTGGCCGAGGAAAATGGCATCGACTTGACCGGCATCGAGGGCAGCGGCCCCGATGGGCGCATTATCGAAGACGACATCAAAGCCGCAACCCAGCGCAAATCCGCAGGTAGGGGCACGGCCTTGCGTCTGCCCCTCGCCGGGGCGGATGCGGCAACAGCGCGCGCGGCGAAAGCCAAGGCCGAACGCGTCAGCCTGTCGTGGCGCACCATCCCGCACTTCCACATGTCGATCACACTTGACCTGTCGCGCATCGTGAGCCGCAAGGCTGCCGCTGCCGGCGTGACATACACCGATCTATTCATCCTGGCGCTGGCGCAGACGCTGCCCGATCATCCGGCGCTTAACGGCCACTGGCGGGACGATGCCCTTATCATCAGCACCGATATCCGTCTGGGGTTGGTGGTGCAGACCGAACGCGGGTTGGTCGTCCCCGCACTGCGCGATGTGCGCGCGCGTGCGCTGGCGGATATCGCCGCCGAACGAGAGCAAGTGGTCAAACAGGCGCTCGCGGGCACGCTTGGCACTGCGGCGATGGTCGAGCCGACCTTCACCCTGTCGAATGTCGGCCCCGGACACATCGACGCGTTCAGCGCGATCATCAGCCCGCCGCAGGTCGCGATCCTGGCGGTCGGCAGCATCATGGAGCGGCCGTTGGTCATCGATGGCGCGCTCGCGGTTCGCCCCACCGCCGCATTCACGCTTGGCGTCGACCATCGCGCCATTGATGGGCGGGCGGCTGCGGCGTTCCTTGAACAGTTAAAAGTCGTGTTGGAACGCTGACGCACCGTTGTCCTGCATGAATCGGGCTATACTCATTTGCTGAGGTAAACCATGCTCAATTTCGACCTGTCCACTGGTCATATCGTGTCCAATGCACTCCAGATGACTTTTGCCGACCGCCCGTGCCAGTATGCCATCACCGGTAGAGTCAACGGCTTGTCCTTTACCGATGAGCCGCTGGACAAGCGCAGTATCGAGCGTGACGGCGACGTAACCACACTCATCGGGCTATTCAACGCAGCCGGCGTCCAGTTAATCCAGAGCGTCCAACATGTGGGCGCGGGGCTGGAAGAAACAATCACGCTGCACAACATCGGCGGCTGGTCGGTTGAGTTGACTCAACTGAAGATTGGCTTCAGTGCGGGGCTTGACGCGCGCACCGACTGGCGGCTGGCCGCCATCCCGTTCCGTGTGCAACTCGACGGCAGTGTGCATGATTACAGCGGCCAGGCGCTCATTGACGGCCAGTTCCACAACGCAGTTTATACGGAGAAGACCCGCCCCGAGCCGCCGCTCACCGAGGACGGTATCGTGCGCTCCGAGGCCTGGGCATGGGGAACAGGCGATACGGGGCTGGTGGTCCTCAAGTACAACAATGCGGCGATTGAGCTCTCCGTCGCAGGTACAGAGAAGGGTGACGGGGAGACGCGGCTGCGCTTTGGCGGCGCTGGCTTTGCGCTGTATGGGGAACCATCACAGGCGCGCGTGCTCATGCCTGGCGCGGCATTTGAATTCGGGCGCACGGTCTACCTGCCGTACACTGGCGGGATGTCGCACTCCTATGAGACTTACCGCGACTACATCGACGCACAAGGGCATGGCTTTCCCGCCGACTACAACCCGCCGGTTAACTGGAACGAGTTATACGATGTTGGCTGGTATCACTCGAATGCGGAGAAACTCAAGCAGTTCTACACGCGCGAAGCATTGCTCAACGAGGCGCAGAAGGCGCATGACGTTGGTTGTGATTTGCTCTACCTTGATCCGGGATGGGAGGTAGCTGAAGGCACGACGCTTTGGGATGAGGCGCGCCTGGGGCCGGTGGACGAGTTCATCCGCACGCTGAAACAGAATTACGGCCTCGATCTGGCATATCGCACGATTCTGCGCACGTACAAGGATCACTGGCCGCATCACTTAATGGTCAAACACCCCGATCGTGAGATCGCCGAACTGCACTACTACGACGGCGCAGACGGCTGGGAACCGTGCCTGCCCAACGACGAGTTCTGGCGCGAGAAGCTGCGCCGCATTCTTGCCATTTCGTCGCGCGGCGTGCGCTTTATGATGTTTGACGAGATGGACTGGCGCGGCGCATGCACCAACCCCGAACACAGCCATGCGACGCCGGGGACGCCGTTCGATCACGTTATGGCCGTGTATGCGTTGACGCGCGAAGTGCGCAAGCAGTGCCCGGGACTCACGGTTGAGGCGCATGACCCGGTGTGGCCGTGGGCGACGTGCATCTACGTGCCGACCTATTTTCAACAGGGCTTTGGCGACAAGGGCGCCTACGATGAGAACTGGGGCTTCGAGTACATGTGGGATTGCCTGAATGACCTGCGATCGGGCAAGGCGTTGGCGCTGTATTACTACGCGCTCGGGTGCAATATACCGCTCTACCTCCACATAACCGCTGCCGCAGATAATGACCAGTGTGTGTTCTTCTGGTGGACCGCCTCGACTGTGCGGCACCTCGGCATCGGCGGGAAAGATAGCAACAAGACCATCGAACCCGGCGGCGGTCTACCGCCCTACGACCACAAGAAACGCTTCGCCGCGTACCAGGCGCAAATGAGTGCCTATAACCGGCTCAAGCCGTTCTTTGTGCGCGGACAATTCCACGGCGTCGCCGATGCCCCGCACATTCACCTGCACACCCTGCCGGAAATGCCGGGAGGGGTGATCAATGTATTCAACCTGACCGATCATGAGCAGACGTATGCGTTCAATGTGCCGTGTGCGACGCTTAACACCACGCAGCCGCTGCGCGTGACCGGTGCGCAGGCCACATGGGCGGCAGATCACGTGACGTTAAGCCTGACGCTCGCGCCAATGAGCCCGGCCCTGATCGAGGTCGGCCTGGATTAGAGGGGCTATCTCCTGATCGCTCTGCCAATCAGCCCGCCGATCAGGCCAAGCAGGACGCCCATGACCACGCCGAGTACGCTCAGGTGCAGAAACGCGCCGAGGAAGGTCTCGTAGGCAAAATATGCGGTCATACCTGGCGCACCGCTGGCTGGCCCGCGAATGGACCACTCGGCGACGTTGAGCGGGTCGCGGTCGATAAAGCCCATCGCGAAAACGATGAGTAGCAGGGCGGTGCAGCATGCCACTGCACCGCTGGCCAATCCGCACCACGCGCCCGCCAGGACGCCGACCCACCACCGGCGCGCGCGATAGGCGAAAACCACCGCGCAGATCAGGATCGCCGCGGCAACCGCTGCCCAGAAAATGTCGTCGATGATATCGCGGGCAGGGAGCGACGGGGCGATGAAATTGTTGATGCCGATCTCGACGACCCACAGCAACCCGATGACCAACCCAAAGGCGATGTAGTGCGTTGAGGGACGCGGCTGAGCGGCGCTGCGAGCAGTGTGCATCCACAGCAGCCCCGTCAGCACAACCTGAAACACAAACGCACCCGCCGAGAGAGCAAGAAATAAACTGTTGTACCCATACGTTGCGGCGATGGCGGGCACGAGCGCCGTATTCACGGCAGAGATAATGAGCAGAATTAACGCTGGCGATGGCTTTACGGGTTGATTAGTCATTTACTCCAAACAGTCAGCCGATAACGAACCGCTTGACAAGTTGCGTTTCCATTGCTTGTCCGCAATTATCTGCGCCGTCCTATAATTATCAGTCATAGCGATGCGTGCCCATTGGAGGAATATGCGCAGTTTCCACAATGGGTTTCACAGGAGGTGATCGTGGCCTGAATTACACCGCTGCATTTAAGATGTGCTCGTTTTCTCTATTCGTTAACACAGTGTTTCATAGGATTGATCAACAATGGATTCTCGACATACCCCATTATTAAAGCCTATCAAAGGACTGGCAATCTCGATGAGTGTGAGTGTGGCGTTAGCGGCAACGATCATCGCGTTGACGCATCAGGCGGCTGTTGCGGTTGCGGCGCCATCAGTCGAAGCTTCTATTAACGCGCCTGCACACCCGCTGGCGCCGGCAGGACAGGATGTGTGGACGCCGCTGGGCGGGCCGCTCGCGACGGGCGGCCAGGTCAATGACATTGCGGTCAAGCCCGGCGTGCCCGATACAGTCATCACCCTTGTGGGCATGCCTGGCGACGGCGGCAATACACAGATCTATCGGAGTCTCGACGGCACAGGCACGTGGTCGGCGGTATACGCTGGGAATTTCAAACAGTTATACAGCATTGCGATAACCGGCACGACCGCCTATGCAGTTGGGGATGGGTCGAATGATCCCTACGACGCCATCAAGAAAAGCAGCGACGGCGGCGCAACCTGGAGCAGCGCATTTACGGCGGAGCAGGACAATAACCAGTATAGCTTCATGGCCGTCGCGGTGGCTCCATCATCTGGCGCAACGGTTGTTGCGGCCGGACACACCAACGCGAACAATTTGAATCGCAGCCTGGTAGTGAGCAGCACCAATGGCGGTGCAAGTTGGTCCGAAGTGTTGAGCGTCCCAGACGCGACCAGTTGGGGAAAATTTGATGCCATAGCCATCAACCCGGCGATGCAATCGACTATGTTCGTTGGCGGAGCATACAACAATCAGGCTGTGATATATCGCACGACGAATGGGGGGCAGACCTGGACTCAGGTGTTCACTGCCACCGACATTGGCGGAGGGCAAACGCCGTCACAGATCACCGCGCTGTTGATCCATCCGCTCACCCCGACGATTGTCTTTGCCGGAACCAGTTATGGCCCGAATGTGATTTACCGCAGCGCCGATAACGGCGCTTCGTGGCAACTGGTGAACGAGGATACGAACTGGGCCGGCTTCCAACTGGCCTATAAAGCCCCAAACACCATTTATGGCACATCGGAATGGGGCGATGTGCATGTAAGCACCTCAGGGGGTCTCTCCGGCACGTGGCAACAAGTCGGAGCATTGAACGACGGTCGAGCGGTCATCGCTGTTGGCGCCTCTAAACTCTATGCAGGCACACAAAATAGCGGCCTGGCTATCAGCAGTAACGGTGGCGCCGACTGGACGTTGGCAAACAACGGAATCACATCGTTCGTCAGGCCGGTTAGTGTCATCATTGATCCGCACAACTCTTCGAAACTCTTCGTCGGCGCAGGCAGCGGCGGCGGCTGGCTGAGCGTCAACGGCGGTCATACCTGGTCGCGCCCCGCCAACACTGCGGGCTGGCAGCCCGGCCAATCGGTGAACGCGTTCGCTGTGAACGCGAGTAACAGTAACATCGTCTATGCCGGCGCCGGCAGTTGCCACCAGGGTAGCGTGTTGCGCAGCAGCAACGGCGGCCTGACATTCACGCCTGTATACTCGCCAGCAAATGTGGCGGACTGCAATGGCAGTAACGAGAATATCTATGCAGTTGCAATTGCCCCTTCGCTGGCGACAACGGTTTATGCCGCCGGCCAGTACCAGATGCAGAACGATCAGTGGCGTGGCTTAATCGCGCGCAGCACAAACGACGGCGCATCATGGACGGTCGTCTACTCAATCACAAACAACTCGCGCATCGATATGTTGGCGATCAACCCACAGAACGCGAATATGGTGCTGGCTGCGGGACAGGATTGCAGCAGCGGGCCGTGCGTTGCGACAATCGTCCGCTCGACTGATGGCGGCGTTACATGGTTAACCCGATTATCCGTCCCGGACGGACGGGAAATGAGTTCCATTGCTATCAGTGAACAGGACCCGACCGTGATGATTGCGGCAACCCAGCAATACCAGATGTACAAGAGCACAGACTCGGGTGCGACCTGGACCATGATGCACTGCGCGCCATGGATGGGTGCATGTTCGCTGCCAGGTAACCAAACAGGATCCAGCGGCAGCCTCGTCGCCTTCGACCCGCATTCGTCCGACCATATTTTCCTGGCCGGCTGGGGTTACGTTGCTGAAAGCTTTGATGGCGGCATCACGTTTACAGACAATGGAAGGCTTAACGCCGGGGCGCCGCAGGCTGACCCAGGCGCATTCGCGGCAGGTTACGCCGGGAGCACCTTGACGCTGTATGCGGGATTCTCTGGCGTATGGAAGTTTCAGGCGACCAAGCTGCTACAGGTGCTACAGCCATGGACAGCCTGGGGTGGACCAATCGCATCCGGCGGACAGGTGAACGACCTCGCGGTCATCTCCGGAACGCCTGATACCGCTTTTGCGCTGGTCGGCACACCGGGTGACGGCGGTAACACCAAGGTTTATCGCAGCATCGACAACGCGGCGCACTGGACAGCGGTCTACACCGGCAGCGCCAATAAGTTATTCGCTGTGTCCGTCACGGGACAGACTGTGGTTGCCGTCGGGCAAGGATCGAACACGCCAGGCGATGCCATCGTCGAGAGCACCGATAGCGGCGCCAACTGGAGCCCGTTGTTCAATTCATCATCGCTGAACAACAACCAGATCAACTTTGACGCAGTCGCCCTAGACCCGAATCAGAGCAGCACGATTGTGGCGGCCGGCCGATACAACGGCAACTGGAACGGGGGCGTGGTGGTGAGTAGCACCAACGGCGGCGCAACCTGGACGAATGTTCTGGAAATGCACAACTCGAACGGCGAGTTCTACGCTTTAGCCATAAACCCGTCAAACCCGGCGACGCTGTTCGCGGCGGGTCGCTACGACAATAACGGCGTCATTTATCGCTCGACGAACGCCGGTCTTAGTTGGACGCAGGTGTTTACGACATCCGACGTCGGCGCATGGATGCTGCCGCAACAAGTCAATGCGCTATTGATCCACCCGCTGACGCCGAACATCATCTTTGCGGGCACAGGGCCTGGGCCAAATGTCATTTATCGCAGCACCGACAACGGCGACACCTGGCTGTTAGTGAGCGATCGCTCCCACTGGGCGGGTTATCGCCTGGGTTTCCGCGCGCCCAACACCATCTATGGCATTTATGACGGCGGCGACGTGTACGTCAGCGCCTCTGGAGGCGTAAGCGGGACGTGGTCGCAGATGGGCAGCATCAGTGACAACAACCCGGCTTTTGCCGTGGGCGCGACGACGTTGTATGGCGGCGGCAGTAATGGCGGCGTCCACATCAGCACAAACAATGGAACCGACTGGGTCAGCATGAACACAGGCGTGCGGTCGCTCGTGTTGCCGCAGAGCATCGCGGTCGATCCGCGCAACCCGGCGAAGATTTTCGTCGGCGCAGGCAGCGGGGGCGGCTGGCTGACCACCAACACCGGACAGAGTTGGACCAACCCGAACAACACGGCAGGGTGGTGGACTGGTTACCCGCTGAACGTGTTCGCGATCAACCCGGCGAACAGCAACATCGTGTACGCTGGGTCGTCCAGTTGCCATCAGGGCAGCGTGTTGCGCAGCGGCGACGGCGGTCTTAACTTCACACCGGTGTTTACACCGGCAAATAACGTCGAGTGCAGCGACAACAACGAGAACATCTCAGCGATTGCGATTGCCCCATCGTTGACGACGACGGTGTATGCCGGCGGCCAGTATCAGCTGCCGGGCGATCAGTGGCGCGGGATGATCGCGCGCAGCGTGAACGATGGCGCAACATGGGCGATCATTTACTCGTTATCCAACAACTCGCGCATCGACATGCTGGCGATCAATCCCATGGACGCGAGCAAGGTATTCGCCGTCGGGCAGGACTGCAGCAGCGGACCATGCCAGGGAGTGATCTTACGCTCGATTAACAGCGGAGGCTCGTGGACAAAGCGGCTGACCGATGCGAGCGCGAATGAGATGCAATCCATCACGATTGAACCACACAATCCAACGGTGTTGTACGCGGCAAACAACAATTACCGCGTCTACCGGAGCACCGATTCCGGCGACACCTGGATGCCGGTGCATTGCGTCCCATGGGATGGCAGTTGTGCGCTGCCCAGCAGTCAGAAGAACTCCAGCGGGTGGCTGGTTGTAGCCGACCCAGTCGAGAACGGGCACATCTATCTGTCTGGCTGGGGTTACATCGCGGAAAGCCGCGACAGCGGGATCACCTGGGTGCGGATCGACCAGGGCATTCCAAACATGGACCCCCGCGCACTCGTTGTGACGCGCGTGGGAATCACGCAAACAGTCTACGCAGGGATGAGCGGCGTGTGGTCGTATCAACAGGAATTAGTAGTTACCATGCAGTATACGAGCTATATGCCTATGGTCAGTCGGCCATAAGGCTCGGCGGAGCGAAGCACTAAGCCATCGGGGCAGCAGGCATCATCGACGCTGCCCCGGTTTAAGTTAAATGCCGTTAAGATTTGGCGGCCTTCGCCGGTGGATGCGGCAAGCAACAAATCGTATCCGCCACGAACCGTTGTTTCACGACGGTTTCGAGTGACTGCCGGCAACCCGCTAAAGCGTCGGCATCCAGTCGCATTACCGCGGATTCGCGCCGGTCAACACGGATCGGGCGGTGCCCGATCCCTACACGATCAGCGGATCGCCAAAGTCCGGGACCTCCAGCAATGCGCCGTCGCGCACCGCGGACTCATGCGCAATGATCCCGGGGACGGTGTAGCGCGCGGCCTGCCACACGTTATTGGGCGGCAGGCCGCCCGTGACGCACGAGGTTACGAAGTCATCGACCAGGAACTGGTGCGAACCCCAGTGGCCGTTGGGTTTGCCGATAAACGAACGCGGCAACCGATCCACCGGATGGATTGGCGACACGCCGGTCCACATCCCGCCATCCGGCCCCGCCACGCCGCTGATATCCATGATCTCGTCGAGGCGTTTGACCTCGCCCTGTTTCTTGGTGACCCAAGCGGCCCCTGCGGCGTTCAACTCGCAGCTGCCCTCGGTGCCCCCCCTCGACATGCGTTCGCCGCCCGGGTGACCGATGCGGCGAAATTCGTTGATGCGCGCGACGCTGCCGTCCGACATCTTAAATAAGGCAGATTCGTTGCTGAAGACGTTGTGCCAGATGTTGACATCGGCCTTAAAAATCCCGTCCTCGTGCTGGTCGACTACGCCCTGGCACGAAACGTGCGTCATGTGGGCGCCGGTCACAGACACGATCTGGCTGATGGAGTGGGTGGGGTAGTACATCGGCGGGCCGCCGGCCAGTTCCAGCCAGCGCTCGCCGCCGCGCCATTTGGCCACGTTATACAGCCCGTGATCCATGTCGTGGTAATACTCGGCCTCGGCATACACCACGCGACCGAACGCCCCTCGGTTGTACTGCTCTCGACAATAGATCACGTTGGGGTAGTAGTAGCTGGTTTCGCCCATCATGTAAATCTTGCCGGTGGCTTTCACCATGGCGACCAGTTCGGCAATCTCCTCAACTGTGACGCCAGCCGGCACCGCGGAGTAGACGTGCTTGCCAGCGCGCAGTGCCTGGGTTGCCTGTGGCGCGTGCATCCAGTGCTGCGTGATGATGGCGACGGCATCCACGTCCGTTTCCAGAAGCGCATCCAGAGACGGGCTGGTTTCGGCAATGCCGTGCTCGCGCGCGTTGCGCGCCAGCTTGGCCGCGTCCAGGTCGCACAGAATGACTTTATCAACCAGCGGATGCGCCTTGAACAGTGGAATAAAGCACTGCGCGAACGCACCGACGCCGACCATACCGACGTTAATTCCCATGGGTCACCTCGATGGGTTAATTGTCTGACAGATTTATATATCGCGCGCAGCCGTAATGGGTGGCTGGCGAAAAGCGATCCTGTTACATGGCATTCCTGGTTGGCACAATACTGCGGTATTATTCGCATCGTCTAGATAATCGCACACCCCAAAATACACTTGCGGCATTGGCCGTTACTTTGACATCCATTACCTTCACCAGGCGAGATGCGAACGTGATCTCGATAAGCAGCCTGTGTTTGTGGCGTCAGGTATTGTATGGCCGAGAAACGTGCACCAGGAAAAATGAGTGAGTCGTCCCGCGTCCGAGGTGGTCGTGCTGAGAAAGACTCGCGCAACCCTCACAGCGAGTCAGCCCAGGCGCCGGCAGCACATTCCGTCCCCGCACTTATACAACGCGCGCAAAGAGCGCCCGAAAGCCTGAGTCACGCCGATCTACAGGCCATCCAGCACACTGTGGGCATGCGCGGCATTCAACGCTTGCTCGCAGCAGCAGGTTCGGGGGTGCAGCGCACTATGCAGAATCCCGTGCAACGCACCGGTCGTCTGCAAACCTCATTGCAGCGCTCCTTGACTCGGTGCGGCAGCATGGTTCAGCCTAAGCTGACCGTTGGCGCGGCCAATGACCCGTACGAACGCGAGGCGCGGACTGGTGATCCGTCCGGTAGTTTCGACGCGGGTGAGGACATAGCTCGACAACTATCAGCGACCAGGAGCAGTGGCGCTTCACTGCCAGTCAAACTCCGCTCGGACCTTGAACCGAAGTTCGGCGCCGAATTCAGCAACGTGCGCATGCACATCGGCGCGCAGTCGGAGGCAATCAACCGCTCCATTGGGGCGCAGGCGTTCACCCACAGAAACCAAATCCACATGACGGCGGGCAAGTACAACCCCGGCACTGGCGCTGGCAATCACCTCCAGGCGCATGAACTGAAGCACGTGATGAAACAGCGGGGCGCCGCAGTCCAACGGTCGACGCAACCCACTGACCCTGATCTACACCCCAACCGTACTGGCCTGCCCGATGGGTTGAAAACCGGCATCGAGGCTCTGTCTGGCCTTTCCATAGATGGCGTAAAGGTCCATTACAACTCCTCCAAACCCGCCCAGCGTCGCGCCCTGGCCTATGCCAAGGGGCGGGACATCCATGTCGCGCCGAGTCAGGAACGGCATCTACCGCATGAGGCCTGGCATGTGGTGCAGCAGGCGCAGGGTCGCGTGAAGCCGACGATGCAGATGAAAGGAAAGGGACAAATCAATGATGACAAGGGGCTGGAGCATGAGGCGGATGTAATGGGGGCAAAGGCATCTGCAAACACCATGCAGGGCAGCAACATCCTCGCCGCGCCCGGTCAGGATAAGCACCCGAGGCAGGTGAAACAAGGTGTGCAACCCATTGAAATGCAATCAATACCGGATATGGTTTCTCAACTCGTTAAAGGTGGTCCCATTCATATCGGCTCCAAATTAAAGAACGATGATGGGACTTATGAGGTAACTAAGATTGTTGGGGAGGAAGTAACAATCAAACCGGAAAATGGCGGAGAGGAAACAACCTTCGAAATAGGTGCTTGGAACGATGATTATACGGTTGTAAACGCAACAGGATCTTCATCCGAAGCCACTGAAGGACTGTCAAGCAAAACAGCGGCGACTGAGAAGGTTGTAGAAGAGGACCAATCACATTCAAATGCGCAGGTAAAAGCATCGGCAAGCGCATCCGAATCATCAGGGAAAGAAAAGGAAAAGATGTCCTCGGGAATTGAAAGGGAGAAAGACGCCTCAAGCGATGACGAGGACGCCGGCAGAGCGATTGCATCATCGACGTCGAGCCACTCGACAGCCGCTGTTGCGCCCACTGCAACCGCAAAGGAACGAGTCAAAAAGACTCTCAAGGAAGGAAGCATGGAAAATGTATCGCTATCCAGCGCGATACATTGGTTTGAAAATCTAAACGAGAAATACGACAAAGTCGTCACACAACCCTGGGGATTCTCGTTTGCCCCCCGTAAGACACAGGAAGAAGATGTCAAAGCAATCAATGAATACATCGGGCTTTTTAAAGCAGGAAAGATCGAAAAACAGACCCACAGACATGAAGGGCCCAAGACGATTTATACAGTAAATGGTCGTGTCTACAGTACACATGCTGACTCGCATCAGCTATACCCAATCTCCGGCCCTGGCGTAATACATGGAAGAGGACCTGTTGACATGTACTATGTACTCCAAGCACTTGAGCGGGACGAACCCGCAAGAGTTATACGTTTATATGAACAATATGTGGGTATGGACGAGAAGTGGCATAAGGCGGCAGCCGAAAAAATGGAGGGGGGACACCGCAGCGGCGTCGAATTACCCGATATCAAGACGACCTCGGCCGGAACCATTAAGAAGATGCAACCAACCAAGTTAGAAGCCAAAGTGAAAGAGGCAAGGGCAGCACTCGAAAAAGTGCCCCCTTCAAACCAGTATGGGGTAGAGTAAATCCAGGCAGTACACAGATTTTGGAAAGGATGATCTAACCAAACATCGGCGCCACCACTTCCGCGCCGCCCTTCATCGCCGACTCGTGCGCGCAAATACCGGCGGCGGTCCAGTTGGCCGCGGTAACGGCGTCGATCCACGGCAAGCGCCGCTCGACGATGCTGCGCGCGAACTCGTGAACCAGGTGCGGGTGCGAGCCGTGATGTCCGCCCCCCTGCTCAAACGACAGATGGCGGTTATCGTCGCCGTAGACGAAGCGGCGCGTGTATTTGCCGATCTGCTGCGGCAGCAGGTCGGCGCGATCCGGCGCAACTGGCCGCTCTGCCGTTTGTTGACGCACTTGCCCGGGCATAACGGGGCTGGCGCGGAACAGGGCAGGCGGTTCATCCTCCATCTGCCACTCGTAACACGCGTTCTCGCCGTAGATGACGAAGCTCTCCATGTATGGGCGGGCGCAGTGGAACAACGTGCGCGTCACCTCGGCCGAGAGGCTTGGTTTATCGAGCTGATAGATCGCGGTCTCGATTGGAAATGGATTGCCGTATTGCTGTTGCAGTTCTGTCCGCATCTCACCGGAACCGAAACAGTGCACCTTCGTCGCGCGCGCACCGGCGATGGCCAGCAGCGGACTGATGGCATGTGTGGCATACCACATCGGCGGCAGCCCCGCCCAGTACGGCGGCCACCGCTCCATGTCCTGATAGTGCGCGCCGCGCAGGAACTGGATGCGCCCGAGCTCTCCACTATCGCGCAGCGCCCGCGCCTGCAGAAACTGGCGGGTGTACACCGCCGTCTCCATCATCATATAGTTGCAACCGCTGCGGCGTTGCGCCTCGACAATCGCGTGCAGATCGGCGATGCTGGTCGCCATCGGCACGGTGCTGGCGCAGTGCTTGCCGGCGTTCAATACGGCTATGGCCTGCGGGGCGTGATCGGGGATGCCGCTGATGAGATGCACCGCGTCGATGTCGGGCGAGGCGATTACCTCGGCCACATCGGTCATGCGGCGCGCGATATTGAAACGCTCTCCCACTGCGCTCAGCCGTGTCTCGTCTTTGTCGCAGATCGTCACCGAGGCGACGTCGGGGTGATCAAGATAGATCGGGACGAACTTGGCGCCGAAGCCAAGTCCAACGACCGCGATGCGCAATCCTGTAGTCATTTTTTCCTCATTATTGCGCTGCGCTATTGCGCCGGGAACCAGCGCAGTAGTTCGCGCGCGACTAATTCGTGTCCCAGCTTGTTGGGGTGATTGATATGCGATAGCAGATCGAGAATGTGACCGCCACTGGCGATATAGTGATTGAAGACCGCATCACTATCCGCCAGTGCAACGCCATACTCGACGGCCAACCGGCGCAGCTGCGCCGCATGTTTGGGTAGTTCCTCCGCCCACACCGGTTCGCTGCGCCGCAACGACAGCAGGTCGTGTGTTGGCGTGAGCACGATCACCTTCACGCCCTGCGCCAGCGACGTCTCGATCATGCTGCGCCACGCGCGCTCGGCGGCAGCGAGCCCAATCCCACGGTCATTGAGCGCGTAATCGATCGTGGCCACAGCGGGTTTGTGGCACAGCACATCGCTCTCGAAGCGCGCGGCGCCTTGCTCGGAGTTCTCGCCACCGATGGCGGTTACGATAACGTTGATCACGGCATAGGCAAAACGCTGCTTCAAACCGACATACAGCAGATGCGGATAGGCGTCGAGCGAGTTCACCACCGGCGTCGTGAAGTAGCCCGATGGCACGCTGTGACCATGCGCGACGATGTTGACCGCGCGGTTGCCCGGCCACGGCTTACCCATTTCGCGGACAACATCGATGAGATACGTTTCGTAATCCGCAACGGTCTGGCTCATGCGTTACCTCACGATGAAACCGACCCGGCGCTTGATTTCCCTGATCTTCGGCTCGGCGATGGCGCGCGCGCGTTCGGCGCCGTCTTCGAGGATGCGATCAAGTTCGTCGGTATTCGACATCAGCTCGGTGAAGCGCTCGCGGATCGGTCGCAGCGATTCGACGACCACCTCGGCCACATCGCCCTTCAGCGCCCCATAGCCCTTGCCGGTGAAGTGCGCCTCAATCTCCGCGCGCGACTGGTGGGTGAGCAACTCATAGATCTCGAGCAGGTTGTTTACGCCGGCTTTCTCAGGCGCTTCACTGAATACGATCTCGCGCCCCAGGTCGGTGACCGCGCGCTTGATGGTGCGGCGAATCTCGTCCGGGCTATCAGTGAGCAACACGGCATGACCGCGATTATGCGCTTCGCTCTTGCTCATCTTTTTCGTCGGGTCGTCGAAGCCCCTTATGCGCGCGCCGCTCTGCGGGATCACGGGCTGCGGCACGACAAAGGTTTCACCGAATTGAGCATTGAAGCGTTGGGCGATGTCGCGCGTCAGTTCCACATGCTGCTTCTGGTCCTCGCCAACCGGCACCTCATCCGCGTCATATAGCAGAATGTCAGCGGCCATCAACACAGGGTAATCGAGCAACCCAGTCAACACGCTCTCCAGCGTTGCGGCCTTGGTCTTGTACTGGGTCATGCGTTCGAGCCAGCCCATCGGGGTGATGCAGTTGAAAATCCAGCAGCACTCTGCGTGTGCGCGCACATGGCTCTGCACGAAAATCACGCACTTCTGCGGATCAAGGCCGGCGGCGATATACAGCGCAGCCAGCTCGCGCGTCTTGCGACGCAGCGTCTCCGGGTCCTGCGGCAGCGTAATCGCGTGCATGTCCACAACGCAGTAATAATTATCCTTCTGATCCTGCTCCTGCACCCAGCGCCGGATTGCGCCAAGATAGTTGCCAATGTGCAATGCGTTGGTCGGCTGCACGCCGGAAAAGACGCGCGGTTTGCGCGTGATGGGTGGGTTACTCATGTGTTCTTGTTCACTCTCAATGGTCTGACTGAATGGCCCGACTTAATGGCCTGATTATGGGCTAAGTTTACTATGACCCGATATCCCCTGCGAAGGTTCCGCTGGTGAAATACCGCGCGTGAGGCTCTGTCATTCCGTAGCGCGCCCTACGGGTCGCGCTCTCCTGTGATGGTCATAGGCGTCATCCGACGATCAACTCCCAACACTGTTGCTCTGCATAAACCCACGCGGAAAACTGGCTTCCGGTTACCCATGGCTCCTCGCCGAAAGCCTTGTAGCACGCCAGCAATTCCTGCGGCGTCATCCCGGACCGGTACAGATCACGCAACGAGCCATCAACAATCCGCTTTGCGGCGCGGGTCGCTTCGTCTTCACACTCGTAATCGCCGCGCGAACTGCGCGGCTCTTCGTCCATGTAATGGAAGTTGTCGTCGATATACAGGGTGTATTTGCTCATGTGGCCACTACTGCAGCGTGTCCACCAACTGTGCCGCCGCGTCGCCGCTGAAGGTCTTGTTAAATATGAGCGCGGTGAATATCTCGATGATCGCCCCTTTGCGCCATGCGCCCGGCGGCAACCCGGCCTTCTCACACGTCGCCTCAAGGAAGGTGTCGCGATCCCAGCCGCGTTCAGACGCGACCTGCGGCAGCAGCAAGCCGCGATTAAACCCTTTCGTGATCATCAACCCATGTTTGCCAGCGACAATCTCATCAATGCTGTTGATGCGGCGCAAAGGGGAAAGCATGGATATCTCGACCTCAAGGCCGTCGAGTTCATTGGGACCAATCGGGTCGAAGCGCGGATCGTCCAGCGCCGCAGACACCGCCATCTGTTTCACAACCAGCCACACTGAATGATGGGCTTCAGTCCGTCCGATGCAACCGCGCAGTTCGCCATCGCGTGACAGTGTGACAAACGCGCCGGCATGCTGCAACAACTGCGGGGACTCGGGCAGTCTGGACTTGTTGTGCAGTCCCAGCACCACTTCACATACAGACAGATAGGCATTGGTCAATAGCGCTTCACGCGCTTCGGGCGAGAGTTCCATCTCTGACATTGGGTCACCCCTGTTAATGTTGAGTGTAGCACCAACATGCTACGATAGAATGGTCATCCCTATGTGGTTTTACAAAATCGCGCGCCTGTTCGCCCGCATGCTGATCTATTCTGTCGCCCGCGTGCATGTGGAGGGCAAGGAATACTTCTCACAGCCGCCCCCGTTCATCCTCGCGACCAACCACTTGACCAGTTGGGACCCGCCAGTGATTCTCGCCATGTGGCCGCCGCCTGCGCACCTGACCGTGCTGGCTGCCGACAAATGGCGCAAGGTTTTGCCGATTCTGCTCCTCTTTAACGCCATGGGCGGGATATGGGTGAAGCGCGGCGAAGTCGATCGCCAGGCTCTGCGCGCATGCGTCGATGTGCTCAAGAATGGCGGCGCCATGGGCATGTCGCCCGAAGGCACGCGCAGCCGCACCGGCGCACTGCAACAGGGGCGCTCCGGCGTCGCCTACCTGGCGCTGAAGGCCGACGTCCCTATCATCCCGATTGCGCTGTGGGGCGTCGAGCAGATCGCGCACAACAGGCGAATGCTGCGACGCACCGACGTCACAATGCGTATCGGCCAACCACTGAAGATGGATCCGGCGCTCAGCCTCGACCAGAACACTGATCGCCTCATGCGCGCCATTGCGGCCATGTTGCCGACGCAGTATCGCGGGGTTTACGGACAGTAATTTCCCGGACGGCGTCCGATGAGCCGGACATCTGAGATATGTGCCAGCGGCTTTTCAGTGGTCGTGAGCCACGCGGATAGAGCAAGCCGCAAACGACTCAGTCGCGCCGCTGGGTCGAAATCTGACAGCCGTAATGGATAGGTGTACTCATACATCCCTTCGTTTGTAAACAGTGGTATTTGTATTGGCTTGCGCACATCATTGTGCGGATCGGATAACGCATCATTCGCTAATTCGTATGAGAGGTTGAGCATTCGCGGCCAGACGTGATTTGTGGCACTCATGCGAATGGTTAGCATCGTGTAGTTCGCTAAACATGCGCCGCCTGAGATGGCATAGTCGCTCTGAACCGCGTTCTTTTCTAAAGACCACTCGCTTGCCGCAGCGCTGGCGCTGAGAGGAAGAGTCGCGCTGATCCACTGATCACGATCGGCGCTATCGAAAACTGCGTCTTCCGTCGATAGCGCGGGAGACGGGTTCATAACGTTTTGCACATCCGACAACGCCGCAGGGGTATTGTCAAACAGCACGTCAATAAACGGGTAACGAAACAGGATCGGACTGCCAGGAACACTGGGCTCTGGCAACGATGTCAGCTCCAGTGTGATCGTCTGACCTGCATAGGGTAACAACGAGATGTCAATGGGTTGTGACCCGGCGTCTGTGCCCTTGACCGCTCTGGACCAAAGAGCAGTTTTTGCGCCATGTGCGTCGTAAGCAGAGATCAATACCGTCGGGTTAGCGACAGGGGATGCGCCGGCGGCGGAAAGCAGGCTCACACTGGTATGAAAGTCAGCCTTGCGCGTCGTGTCGGGCAGGCGAATCGTCCACAGAATCGCACTGGGCGATGGCACAAAAAGGTTGAGATGGCGATAGTCGTAGGACGGTTGCGGTGCGTTCGCGCGATCTTCCAGCCAGCGAATACGATCCAGGCCTGGCGCTTCACGAGTTGTGACATTACCGAATGCGTAATCCCCCTGCAATGTCCAGCGCTGGTTGGGTGCGAATACAGACAACCTCAGCGCCTTAAGTTGATCCGCCAAATCATATGCGTGGTCAGCGCCGTCTGTTTCGTCAAGGATGACATACTGTTCGCAAAATGTAGGCGCGCTTCTACCGCTGCGCAGGCATGCGGCTGTCATGGGCGATCTTGAGAACAGGAAGTAGACTTTGTCCTCGTAAGAAACGATGGAGAAGCAAAAGACGACCGCAGCGATAAGCGTCGCGACGCCGGTTACCTGGCGCAGGACTGTGACGGTGCTCCTGACGCTCCTTGACTCCGGCTGGATCGGCGTTGTGAAAATGGCGTAGACAATGCCTGAATAACCAAGCCAGAAGAGCAGCCCGATCCCCGTATACCAGGATGAAAGATTTGAGCGAAGCATTCCAAGGAGCCACAGGCTGGCTATTCCGGCGGATGCAAAATAACATCCAGGGCCTATTGCGCGCAGCAGACACATGAGGCGGCCTTTCAGCATCAGGTAAACACATGCGCCGGTGATAAAAAGCGTCTCAATTCCTAAAATCGCCCGAATGTTAATATTTGCGCTCTCGCCGTTTACAAATGCATAGCCAACCCCGTTGATGATGACCTGCAAATTCAATAAAGCCTTGACATGATCTGAATCGCTGGAGGATGAGAACAGGAGTAGCGAGAGATAGGGAGACAGCGCAACGATACTCGATAGAATAACGACTGCAAATTGAGCCGGGGAGTAGCGCGAGCCGCGATGAGCGTCATGCGTTGTCGTTCCTGGCGCAGCGAGCGTCTTGCGTTTGTATAGATTCACCACAACCATGGCGCCGAGCAGCAATGGCCAAGCCGCCACTCCCTGCCCCCATGACCAACTGGCAAACCAGGCTGCCGCCACAGACAACACTGTGCCAGCCCAACGCTGCCTGTATCGAACCATGCTCCACAGGATCAGAACGATGCCGAGCGCACAAAATCCCATCGGTATGGATGCATCGCCAAACGTGAACTGGTTGATTTGATTGACCGAAAAAACCAGCACTGCTAATACCGGCCACATCCATATTCTGAACCAATGCTTTGATCGCGCCGTCAGCGCGTTGTGTGTCAGGAAGAGCGAAAGGACAGAAACACCATAGCCACACAGGAGTTCGACGTACTCATTCCAGTAAACTGTTTTCGCAAGGACAATTCTGAACACTGTGGGGAACAGCATCAGGTGCCCGTGGTAGTAACTGTCGCGGAAGATATTGACCCATGAGTAGCCGGCGCTCAGGATGCGCGCCATCGATTCCACGTGAACAACATAGTCACCCGATAAAGCATCTGCGCCGGTCGTGGTAATGATGCTGAGGATGTTGATCATGGGCGCGCAGGCGAGGGCAATGGCGATGATTGCGCCAATGGTCTGCCGCGTGGGGTGTGAAAGACGATATGCCATTATTTTACAGCGTACAATGATGATCACAGCCCCAATCCCCACTGCGATCTTCGCCAGAGTTGTGTCACTCGGTGACGCCTGGAAATCCACTGGAATATAGGTGTGCAGCGAAGCGTCCCCCGCGCCAGTGTCGTAAAAGCTGGTGAGAAGACGCTTCCTCGGTTCCGGTTGTATTCTCCTATCGAGCGCTCGCGAGGTATTCGTCAAGCTGATCGAAGGTTCCCTTGAAACCCATCTGTACGTTGGTCTTCGCATCTTCAAACGTCTTGCGCTCTTCCGCCGTCGCATTGTGTGGGCCGCCACGCAGGATAAGCGTCGTCTTACCATCGTGTTCGGTGAGCGTTAACGTATTCATGACTTCCAGAGGCCATGCGGCGCTCATAGGGTGCCGGGTGATATTGCCCGCCGCGTCCGAAAAGGAACTGATGAGGACGATACGCTCTGGCGCGACAACCTCGACATAGACGAACTTGCCCCACATCTCCTGACCGTTAGCGATGCGCATGCCGTAATGAAAGACGCCGCCGGGACGGAGATCCAGGCCGGCAACCATGAGCTTAAAACCTTTCGGCCCCCACCAGAGCGCGAGGCGATCGGGTTCCGTCCATGCCTTCCACACCAGGTCACGCGGCGCATCGAATACGCGCGTGATAACGAGCTGACGATCCATAACGTCCACATCCGGTTTATTTGTCTCAGTCATTCTTTTTCTCCTTAGATTGAATCTGCTTCAGGTATTCATCCAGCCGATCAAAGCTCTCTTCCCAGAAATGCTCGAACGTCATCGTCCAATCGTGAATGGGCTTGAGGCCTTCGCCGTTCAACCGATACAACCGCTGCTGTCCAGAACCGCGCACACTGACCAGGTCAACTTCTTTCAAAACCCGCAGGTGTTTGGAAGCCTGCGGCTGCCTGATGCCGAGTGCCGCAGCCACATCATTCACTGACCGCTCACCATGGGAAAGCAGGTCGATAATCTGGCGTCGCTGCGCTTCTGCTATCGCATTGAAGACATCTGAGGTGGTTGCTGAGCGCGCCATGACGCTATTATATTCCTATATAAGAATATGTCAACGGGGTAAAGGGCTTTCTGGCGTTATGAAAACCGGGCGGCGTATTCTGTCCACCGCCAACGCAAAAACGAGCCACAGGTACAATAACAGAAAACAATAACAATAATCTGGAGTGACAATGAATCTACCTAAGATAATTCAAGGCGGCATGGGCGTTGCCATATCCGATTGGAGGCTGGCAAAAGCGGTTTCACAATTGGGCCAATTGGGCGTCGTGACGGGGACGGGCGTGAACCGTGTAATGCCCAGTCGCCTGATGGACGGCGATCTGGGCGGGCATGTGCGTCGCGCCCTGGCGGGTTTTGTGCTACCCGAACCGGTGCAGAGCATCATTGACCGTTACTACACCCCGGGCGGCAAGTCGCCGGACGCGCCTTATAAAACGCCTGCGGCTTACAGCATTAACCCGCCCAAATTCCTCGATCAACTCACGTCTATTGGCAATTTCGTCGAGGTTTTTCTGGCGAAAGAAGGGCATGCGGGCGTCGTCGGCATCAACCTGCTGGAAAAGTTGCAGATGCCCAGTCTGGCTTCGCTCTATGGCGCGATGCTGGCCGGGGTGGATGTGGTGCTCATGGGCGCCGGCATCCCCACGCAGGTTCCTGGAATCCTGGACAAGCTGGCCAATCATGAACCGGTCACATACCGCGTTGACGTGCATGGCACAGTCCCGGAGGATGACTTTCGCATCCACTTTGATCCGGAAGCCATTTTCCCCGGCATCGCCAAACTCGTCGGAAAACTCAAACGCCCCATGTTTTTGCCCATCATCTCCTCGGTCGTGCTGGCAAAAGCCCTGCTCAAACGCAGCGAGGGACAGGTGGATGGTTTCGTCATTGAAGGCCCGACCGCCGGAGGCCACAATGCCCCGCCGCGCGGCGCGGTGAGCTTGAACGAGAAGGGCGAGCCAATCTACGGCGACAAAGACGTCGTGGATCTGGAGCAGATGAAAAAGCTGGGGTTGCCATTCTGGCTGGCTGGCGGCTATGGCACGCCTCAACGGGTGCAGGCGGCGTTGGCAGCCGGCGCCGCAGGCGTCCAGGTGGGCACCGCCTTTTCCCTGTGCGACGAATCCGGTATGGAGCCTGAACTAAAGAAACGCGTGCTCCGCAAGGTGCTTGATGAAGAAGCAGTGGTGTTCACCAGCCCCATCGTTTCACCGACCGGCTTCCCCTTCAAGGTCGCTCAGTTGGAAGGCACGCTTTCGGACGCGGAGGAATATGAGGCGCGCGAGCGGATTTGCGATCTCGGTTTCCTGCGCACGGTATTTAAGAAAGAAGATGGCTCCCTCGGTTATCGCTGCCCGGCCGAACCCGTAGACGCCTTCGTGGCAAAAGGCGGCAACGTCGAGGACACTGTTGGCCGCGCTTGCCTGTGCAACACGCTGCTCGCCTCGGCCGGTTTCCCACAACGCCGCAAGGACGGCTATGTGGAACTGCCGATGGTTACCTCCGGCGATGACCTTGTGATGGCAGGCCAGTTCCTGAAGGCGGGTAAAACCAGTTATTCCGCCGCTGATGTCATCTCGTACCTGCTCGGCCCGTCCTGGCGACCAAGCCTGTTGCCCAGCGTGTAGTATTCGCCGCCCGTGTATAGGAGCAACCGCGCATAGAGCGCAGAGGGTAACAGCGAGCGTTACCCCTATGACACGGGCGCGTAGCGGATCAACGCCGACCCCGGCTGCGACGTGATCCCGACTGCCAACTCGCTCCCGCTCAGGACCCGGTCGGGGCCTCCGTCAAGGTCGGTGCACAGGTAACTTGCCGCGGGGTCAAGCCCGTGCAGGCGCAACACCCGCCGGTTGGTCGCGCACTGCGACCGGCGAAACGCCTGCACGAAGCCTTCGCCGGTCTCCGGGCGGTGGAACTGCCACGCGATCCACGCGTCCTCATCCAGCGAATACGGTGTGAGCGGGTAGTAATCGGCCAGCATCAGGTCGGCCACCTGTTGGAATTGATCGATCAGTTTCCGATACAGATCCCAATCCAGATTCGACTTGCGCGCGTCCCAGCAGATGCCAAGTGACGGGCTCATGTGACTGCGCGCGTAGTAGACTTCATCGCTCGCAGCCTGGTAAACGCCGTGTCCGTAAAAGGGAATCCACTGCGAAAGCCCGTAGGTATGCCCTTGATTGCCGGCGGCGAAACCCGCATCCCCATTGAACGACTGGTAGTCGCTCCGCAGCAGAGGAACCGCCCGGCGCATCGTCTCCAGGTCGTTGCGCCGTCCACCCGACGCGCATGAGTCGATCAGCATCCCGGGATGGCGTCGTCTCAGTTCGTCCCAGTACGCCAGATAGCCCTGTATGTGCTGGTTCTCGCGCATCCCTTGCCGGTCAGCCGCCTCACCACTGCGCCAGTTGTCCAGCGGGTCCATGTTGAAATCCTGCCGATACAGGTCGATTCCTTGCTCGCTGATCAGCCGGTCGACGTGATCGGTCAGCCATGTCCGCGCGTCCGGGGTGCCGAGGTCAAGCAGCGTATCGCCCAACAGCCACTCAGGGTGGTTCTGATGCAACCAACTCCCGGCGGTCACCCGCTCCGGCTCGAACCACAGAATCAATTGCATCCCATGCGCATGCGCCAGGTCGCTCACGGCTTTGATCCCATTTGGGAAGCGTGAGGCATCGATCTCCCACGTGCCGATCTGCGGCCACTCGTCGCAGACGTACCACCCCGCATCCATCCACCAATGCGTCAGCGGTATCCGCTCACGCACATAGGCTTCCATGAACTGCCGTTCACTCGCCTCGCTGACCTTCAGCCCGGGGAAGAAGCCGCCGTCACACATGATCAGCATAGGCGCCAGGGGCTTTCCAGCAGGTTTCGGCAGGTTGTGCTGTAACATCCAGCGCCGCCACAGGTTATGCGCACCCGCCACATCGTCGCCCTCCCAGAACAGCAACGCGATCAGCGGTGTGCGAATGGTCTCGCCCGGTTTGAGCGCTATCCGCGTCACTTCCTGTCCCGCGACAACGCGCACGCGCGCCACATCGGTATCCACGTCGGCGTCGCAACTAAACGACGCAGCCCACTGCCCCGGCCATCCAACAGCGACAAAAACGCCGCCGCCGGAGGTCTGCAGGTTGAAGTACGGAAACGCCCCATTGCTGGCGCGCCCGCCATTCGGTGCGAACCGCGCCACACTTGTAGCGGCGCCCCTTGCGGGCGCCAGGACATCGGCAAAGGGTTGGTAGCTGTCGGGACGGTTGTCGTCGCCGCGATTATGGTGCAGGACGAATTGGCCGTCGCCATCCGAGAACCCGGCATCCAGACCCTGTATCCCCTCCAGGATCGGCGCATTCACAATGCCTGTGTTCGTGAAATACACCGTCCACTCGATCACGGGGAAGTCGGCGTAGTCGACAGCGACGCAGCAGACCTGTAGCCCTGTCTGCGGATCGGTCCACGTAATCGTCTGTTGCGCGCGCATCGAGTCGAGCACAGTCGTGACCCTCTGCCTCGGCCATGCGGCCAGCAGGTCGCTCGATGGTCGTCCCCCATATGAAAACGCGAACGGCCACTCTGAGTCATTGTCAAACAGATGCGCGCCGACCCACTGCTCTTTTGTGCTCATACCCGTTGTTCTCCGTTGCCGTTGTTCCGCCGAGCGCCTATGCTCCGAACACTTCGCGGATAGCCTCAAGATAGCCCATACCATTGACTGTATCCGGTTCGAGGTAGCTGCCCTCGGTCCACTCGTTCCAAGCGTTGATGCTCAAGATACGATTCGCGGGATCGCGATCGGCCATGAAGGCGTCTGCATCTCGCAGCGCTGTCTTGAACGCGGCCGGCGTGTTGTTGACCAGGCTCGGTGTATAAGGGTAGCCGTAGTTGCCATACGGCCCATCTTGATAGGTGCGCGGGCTGGAGTCCCAACCCATCGTCACATTGGGATAATACGGCACGCTGAACTGTGCCCTCATCTCCGCCCAGTTCCGTCTGGCGCCCTGCAACACGGGCGCATAGTCGGTCGTCGGGAAGTCGGGCATCTGGACATGGTGAATCCACACATACGACGAAACACTGTCAACGCCGATGGCCGCCACAAGCTGCGCCGGGTTGGTGATCGTTTTTTCGCCGGGGAGGATTTGCAGTCCCCATACCACTGTGTTGAAATGCAGGTCGGGGAACCCGGCGGCCTTCGTCTTCGCGCGGAAGCTGGCGATGGCGCGTTGAGTCTGCGCAATGCCGCCAAAGCCATCGATCAACCGGTACAGCTCGTAAATCGAGAAGTAGGGACAGCCATTGATCTTCCAGTACGATGGATGCGTGAAGTACTTCGCCACGATCATATCGGTTGCGCGCTCCCAAGTATCCAGGGTGATCGCGCCGGGGTAGAGCAGCGGTGGCGCGACGTCGTGGCGGGCGGGATGAATGTTCACCCAGTCGTGATTGGCCCACATCAGGGCGAATTTCAATCGCGCGTTGTTGGCTGCGCCCAGGTACCCCTCATCAATCGTTCGACTCAGGAACGAGCCGTCGTTGTAGTAGTACCAATCGAAGATAAACGCCCCGATGCCATGATCGGCCGCGGCGTCGATCTTGCGCGCGAACACTTTTGGATCGGCTTCGTCCTCATAACCCCACAGCGGCGCCTTGGGTTGCTGATGTCCCGCATAACGCGGCCGGGCCGCTTTGACCAGTTCCCATTCAGTCCAGCCCTTGCTGTGGGCGCGCTCGTTACGCGCATCGACGTGATAGTTGCCGAAATAGTAGACGGCGACAGTAGTCATGTTGCACGCATCTCCTTCAATGTCAATGTCCCCGGCGATCAGTACGTCGCCCGCCCACCGCTGATGTCAAAGACAGCGCCGGTGGAGAAGGAACACTCTGGTGAGGCCAGCCAGGCGACGAGTGCGGCGACCTCTTCCGGTTGTCCCATCCGTCCCATCGGGATCTTTGCGATCAAGGCCGCGCGTTGTTCAGTCCCGACCGAGTTCGCCATATCGGTCTGGATCAAACTCGGCGTCACGCAGTTGACATAGATGCCCTGCGTGAGCACCTCTTTGGCCAACGCCTTGGTAAAAGCGATCACGCCGGCCTTGGATGCCGAATAGGCGGGCATGTTCGGGTTGCCTTCCTTGCCCGAGATCGAGGCGATGTTGACGATGCGCCCCGTTCGGCGCTCAAGCATGTGCGGAAGCACGGCCTTGCTGCAGTAGAACGTGCCGTCGAGATTCGTGGCCAGCACGCGGCGCCACTCGTCTTCGGCGTAGGTCACGACGGGTCCCGAAACACCCACGACGCCGGCATTGTTCACCAGCACATCGACCTGTCCGTGGCGCTCGATGACCGACGCTACCATCTGGCGCGCGCTCGCCGCATCCGTCACATCGACGTGCACGGCGAACACGTGATCGGCCGCGATCCAGGCAATCTGTTCACACGTAGAACGCGCGCTTGCTTCGTTCATATCAGCTATCGCAACAATGAAGCCGTCATGCATCAGGCGCTCGGCAATCGCTCTTCCGATCCCGCGCGCCGCGCCCGTCACAATTGCCACCTTCGGCTTAACCATCATTCACCTCGTTATTCCCGACATCCTTCGCAGTCATCGCTACGTCGCGCTCAGCTTTCCTGCGGCGTGTAATCAATCACCAGCAGTTCTTCGACGATGCCCAACTCGGTGAACCATTTCGCAAACTTGCGATGTTCCGGGTGAGGCAGGTAGGCGTCGCGCGCCTGGGCGTTGGCGAATGTCAACAGGATCACGTGCGTCATGCCGCGATCCAGATTTTCCGGGCTGTTGTTCGCGCCATATTCAAACCCGACGATCCCGTCGATCTTTGTGGTCAAGTCGCGAAAAGCGGTGATGAACGCGTTGAATTGCGCTTGCGTAGCACTGGCTTTAGTTCGACAGATGAGCACATGCCTTACGATGTTATTTTCCATGGCCTAATTAAACACTGAAACGACAGCAGGGCGAGCGCGCGTTGCGCGCCAGTAACCAAGCATGAGAGTCGCAGACCCGACTGCCAGAATGCCGCCAAGAAGGAACAGGCCGTTGAACCCATTGGCAGCGATGAAGTAGCCGCCGGTAATGTTCATCCCAGCAATCGCCAGCGTGCTCCCCATCAAACTGATGGCCGAAATTGACGCGCGCCGGCGAATCGGGTGGATTGGGTCATTCGAGCATTATGCCAGTTTTGGCATTATGCGCGAACTACGTTCCCGCCAACCGTTCGACTACTGGGGCGAAGGCGTCTATCATGTCGTCATTAATCACAATGTACGAGACGCCATACCGTTCACGGCGCATCTGCAGTCCCTCAACAATCTGATCCACATTGCCTACCAGCACCACGGGCGATGTGAGCCATTGATCTGCGCCGGCGTCATCCAGTGACATGCCCCACTTCCGCGCGCTATTCTGCACGGCCAGGCGGCGATTCTCACTGATAGATGTGATATTCATGAGCATATTCAACTCAATCGCGCCCATACGGTCTCCTGCGGCGTCACGGATCCATTGCACTTTTTGATCGGTGGCTTCAGGCGTCGCCGTCGACATGTCCAACTGGCCCGCGCGCGTTGTCTTGATATTGATGCCAACGATATTGGCTTCCTGTGCAGCAAACGACAGAATATGCCGGCTGCCGCCGCCAATCATGATGGGAGGGTGCGGTTTTTGGACCGGCTTGGGGCGCCCCTGCAGTTCGTTCACGCTGTAGTACGCGCCAGTGTAAGTAAATGGCTCATCCGCCCAGAACCCTTTCACGATCTGCAATGCCTCCTGCATACGGGCAACGCGCACGCCGGGCGGGTCAAACGCGACGCCCGACTGGGCATAATCGGAACGAAGCCAGCCGGTGCCCAGCCCCAGCTCAAAGCGCCCACCGGAGAGCAGGTCGATCGTCGCTGCTTCCTGAGCCATAAAAACAGGATTGCGGAAATCGTTGGCGAACATATAGCTGCCGAGGCGCAATGTCGTCGTCGCATCCGCAGCGGCAACCAGGGCGGCAATAGGACCCATCGGCGCAATCAGATGATCACCGAGCAAGAGCGTGGAATACCCCAGCGACTCCACCCTGCGCGCGGTGGTCACCCACGCATCGCGCGTATGAGCGCCGAATGTATTGACGCCGAACCTGAATGGTCGCGGTTGCTTCATTTCGTGTTCTCCTTCTTTTCAGCGGGAAAGTCATCTACTACTTGTTGGAATCGTATCCTATTTTCCCGCCAACCGTTCAACCACTGGGGCAAAGGCATCTGCCACGCTATCATGCATCACGATGTATGAGTTGCCGACAATGTGCGCCTCCCGCGCAGCGAGCGACAGAATACGCTGACACTCTCCCCGGCGTTGCAGGTGGACACCACGCGGAATTCATAACTAAGGAGGTCGAGGCTTCAGCCGGTTTTCGCCATCGCAAGGAAGACAGAAACCCTTCGGGTGTTGCTTGCGCGGGTCGCGGTACGCACGAAAACACCCGAAGGGTTGTGGATTTACGTTCCCGCCAGCCGCTTGACCACCGGGATGAACTGCTCCATCGGTTCGAAGACGGTGATGTACGAGATGCCCAGCTGCTCGCGGCACATCTGCAGCTTCTCGACGACATGATCCACGCTGCCAATCAGCAGGGGGGTTGACTGCAGACAGCGCTCGATGCTGGCGTCGTCCGCCGGCAGCTCCCAGCCCTTCAGGAGATCCTGCGCTGCCTGGCGGGGATGATCGGTGATGATCGGAGTCTGTGCCAGGAGATTTAGTTCCAGCGCCGCGAAGCGCTCGCCCGCTGCCTCGCGCACCCACGCCACCTTCTGCTCCGTGGCCTCAGTCGACAGGCTGGTGAAATCGAGCCATCCATCACGCGTGGTGCGGATATTGATGCTGACGATGTCGGCTTCACGCCCGGCAAACGACAGGATGCGCCGGCTGCCGCCGCCGATCACGATTGACGGGTGCGGCTTCTGGAACGGGCTGGGCTGGCCTTTCAAGCCGCGCACGTTGTAATAGCGACCGCTGAAATCGAAAGGCTCTCCCGTGAAATAACCCTTGATGACATGTATCGCCTCTTCCAAGCGGCTCACGCGCACACTGGGCGGGTCCAGCGGGATGCCCGACATGGCGTAGTCTTCCTTGTACCAACCCGTGCCCAGGCCCAGTTCCAACCGGCCGTCGGACAATAGGTCGATCATGGCCGCCTCCTGGGCCAGGACAACAGGATGGCGGAAATCGTTCCCGAACATGGCGCTGCCGATCTTTAGCTTACTCGTTGCTTCTGCAACAGTCACCATACAGGCAATTGGGGCTGTGTTGAACATGGGATGATCAGAGAACAACACCGAGGAATAGCCGGCATCTTCGATCGCACGGGCGCGATCATGCCAGCTCTGGCGCGTTGCCCCGCCCGAAGGACCAAGGATACCGAATCGGAAGGGACGTAGTTTGTTCATGGATACCCTCACTTTTCCGGCGACCCCAGCAAGCTGAGAATGACATCTGCCTCGCTGAAATGCACCCAGTTATGCGTCAGCCCCATGTAGCCCAGAAAGAAACCTTTGCTTCTGTCAGGCATTCCGGCCCAATAGTCTTCCCCCCACTTTCCCGCTTCTCGTAACATGCCATCCTCACGGACCACCTGCCGGATGTAGTCAGCATCGTTCACCTCATCGAGGTCCTCGGGAGATAGCGTCTCAACAATCGACCGCGTGTGCTTCTCGACAGCAGCCCAGTAGTCCTTCAAGGCTTCCAGATTGACCCTGCTGCTTAGTTCGCTGACTTCAGCGACGGTCATCCCGACGCCAAAGTCTGAATCCGGCACATTGATCCGCTCAGCCCACCCTTCGTTGAAGAAGAGCTGCGGGCAATGACCCACAAAGCGGCTCACGGCAACATCCTCCGCACGCGCCATGTGCCAGAGCAACCAGGCGATGGTGTTGAGTCCTGTGATCGGGCTTTTGCGCACCTGCTCCGCTCCGGCTGTGTTGACGATACCCTCAATCATGCGCGAATGCACTGGCTCGTAACGGATGAGAAAGAATCGATTAGCGTTCATTGTGATTCTCCAAAAAGGCGCAGTGTCGTCGTCGCATCGGCGACAAGTGCGGTAACGAAACGGCGACCTGGTACTCGCGCCCGACAATCGTTGAGTGAACCCTGCGGTCTTCAGTGTTAAACAGGCTGACTCGTGGGTATTTGGCACTCATTCTTTGTATTCCTCCGGAACTATTGTTGTCATCGTGTGGGTCAACTTATGTCGGGCGCAGCTTTAGGATTTACACCCATCTGGATCAGCATGTCGGTCCAGTTGCTCTCGTACATGTCAGAGACTATTTTGCCATTCACGACCTTGCTGATAGAGATGCCTCTGTAGGTGAATGGTTTGCCGGTTGGCGGCCCCCAGCCTCCCAGGGAGGGGTTAAAAGTTGGCCCAATGTTGGCGCCGGTCCATGTCCAACGTGTCGCTACCATGTCGCCCTCGGCAATCATGTCAAGGATTGTCATTTTGAAATCCGGGACGAACTTGCGGAGTTCCAGGCAAAACGCCTTCATCCCGTGCTGTGAGCCACCTTCCATAAAATCAACCGGCGAGAAGTATTCGTCAAAGACAGCAACATTACCCTTATTCCACGCTTCGTCATTAAACCTTCGTACGATCTCTTTATTCTCTTCGAGTGACATATTGGTCTCCTGTTGATTTGCGAAGTCAAGTTAATTGCCGCCTGCCTTTTCCATCATCTCCGTGTAGTTGCTGACAGACCAATCTACAACAATCTTTCCATCTCGGATGGTGTAGATCGAAACGCCAGTAACATTAAACGATGATCCTATTGGCCACCCCTGGAGTGTCGCGCTGGAAGATTGAACCGTGCCGGTCGTTGTCCAACGCAACATAACACGTTCCCCCTCCGCCAGTAACTCGTCAATGTTAAGTTGCATGTCATGCACTACCGCACGCGCTTCTGTGACATTCACTTTGAATTCCTGTGGAGAGACACCACCCAATAGGCAGCCAGGTGCTGCGAGTTGGTCGATTACTTCAACCTTTCCGTCATTCCATGCATTGTTAAAACAGCGAACGATCTCTTTATTCTCTTCGATTGACATAGTTATCTCTTATAGAACGAACCTTTTGGTCATTGAACAACTCTGGAACATCGTACGACTTTCACGGCTCGAAAAGCTGCCATTTCCTGACAGTTGGGCTGACAATCATCTGCGCTGGTCGCTATACCGGAGTAGAATCCCTACTCTGGACGGACGGACACCATAGGCATGCCAGAACAAGAAACCAGTTCGTTTACAACCTTTGGCGCGATGCTGAAGTACCTGCGGCGGCGCGCGCGGTTGACGCAACGCGAGTTGGGTATCGCCGTGGGTTACTCCGAGTCGCAGATCACGCGCATGGAAAACGATCAGCGCAATCCCGATCCCACCGCTATTGAAGCCCAGTTTATCGATGCCCTGCGACTTGACCATGATTCCTCCATTCAATTGATGGCGCTGGCCAGAAAGGCTTCTGCCAGCGGAAAACCGGCGCTCGTGCAATCGAACGAGCCCATCGCGCTGTCCGCGCCGCAAAACCATCAGAGGATCACCAACCTGCCCGCGCCATTGACGCACTTCATCGGTCGCGAGCACGAAGTCGCTGACATTACGAGTCTCCTGCAGGAACACCGACTCGTCACGCTGACCGGCTCCGGCGGCGTGGGCAAGACCCGCCTGGCGATTGAAGTCGGCGCCGGCCTGCTGGATCAGTACCACGATGGCGTCTGGCTGTCTGAATTGGCGCCCCTTGGCGATCCGGAACCGTTAACCAACACCGTCGCAGCAGTGTTTGGCCTGCAGACGATGAGCCGCCCGGCGTTGACCGTCTTGATCGAGCACTTGACCGACCAGCACACCCTGCTCATACTGGACAACTGCGAACACCTCATCGTGGCATGTGCCCGGCTCGCATTTGCGCTGCTGCAGGCCTGCCCACGGCTGCACATCCTGGCCACCAGCCGCGAAGTGTTGAATATCCCAGGCGAGGTCGCCTGGCGTGTGCCTCCGCTGGCGATGGACAAGGCAGTCCAGCTGTTCGCTGAACGCGCAAGCGCAGTCAAACCTGACTTCGCGGTCACTCCGGCGAACAGCACCTGGGTGACCCATATCTGCCAGCGGTTGGACGACATGCCGCTGGCCATCGAACTCGCGGCCGCCCGCATGCGCACCTTCTCGATCGAGGAACTCGCCGCGCGCATGGACGACATCTTCCGGTTGCTCACCGGCGGCAGTCGCACGTCATTGCCGCGCCACCAGACGCTGCGCGCCGCCATTGAGTGGAGCTATCGCCTGTTGCCCGATGATGAGCGCACCTTACTGCATGGGTTATCGGTCTTCGCCGGCGGCTGGACGCTGGAGGCCGCCGAAGCCATCCACGGTGCGGGTGTGCTGGAGCATCTCGACCAATTGGTGAATAAGTCGCTGGTGACGGCAACAATCGACGAGGCGACCGGCGCGTCGCGCTACAACATGCTGGAGGCGATCCGCCAGTATGCCGGTGAGATGGCGTCACATTCTGACGCGACACCGACCAAAGCGTTACGGCAACGCCACATGGAGTACTTCGCTGACCTGGCTCAGGCCGGGTTGTTGAATATCCTGGATGAAACATGGCACTGGAAATGGAACGCCGACTTAGCGACGGAGTTAGATAACACACGCGCTGCGTTGAACTGGGCCAAACAAACCGGCGCATGGCAGTTGGGTTGGCGATTAATCACCGGAATGCTCGGTATTTGGACAGTGCGCGGGTATGGGGATGAGTTGATTCGCTGGATCGAAGCTATCATCCTGTCCCATCCTGAAGTCAGTGATCATATGCGCGGCCAGGTGTTGACAGTGATCGGTCGTCTGTGCTACACCAAAGGCGATGTGAATGAGAGCATTGCCAGATACCGCGCAGCATCGGAACTGGCGCATCACCTTTCAGACGAATCGTTGATGCTTGAAGCTGACCAATACCTGGGATTCCTGTCTCCGGATCATGACTATTCAACCCTCTTGTTGAATACTGTCATCGAGTTGGCGCATCATACCGGTCGAAAAAGTCGCGAGTCCCTGGCGCTATCCCATCTCGGCGCTCGGTTGCGTCTGATGGGCGATCTGAAACAGGCCTTCATTGCATTGACCGAGAGCGTGAGACTGGCGCGTGAAACTCGAAGCGCCGGCGCCATTGCGGGCGCATTGGGACCCATGGGGCGGCTACTCCTCGAACAGGGAGATTACACGCGCGCGCGCGCTGTGCTTGAAGAAAGCGTCATGCTCAATCGTCAGGAAGGCCTGCGCGGCTGGTTGGGGTATGACCTGGAAAACCTGGCAGAGGTTGGACTACGCCAAGGCGATAACGCGCTCGTGAAGCGCATGCTTGCCGAGGTCATTCCTTACTATCATCAGATTGACGACCTTGGACGTGTCGCGCGTGGACTGGCTGCGGCCGCCGGGCTGGCACAGATGCATGGCCAACTCGCGCAGGCTGTGCGCCTGCTGGGTGCTGCATCTGCCATCCAACGCGACCACCACACCCATGGGATATTTGAATCCGACGTGTCTGCCGAATATAAACGACGCCTGCCCGCGTTGCGCGCCGCCCTCGCCCCTGCGGATTTCGAGGCCGCCTGGGCAGAAGGGCAGACGCTGTCGCTTAGTCAGGCGATCACTGAGGCGCTAGCGGTGTAATCGTCGCGCCGAGTTGCTTCACAATATCAGTGCCATCGGCCAGATTGTCCCACTCCATGATTTTGCCATTTTCAATGCGAAAGAAGAATATAACCTTGGCAGACCAGTGTCTACCGGTAGGTGGCAGGCCGTAGGCTTCTCCAGTATGAGTGGCGCTATTGATACAGTTCAAGTAGACCCAGTCACCCTCAGCAATCGAATCGATGATTTCTACGTGGTGACCTTCCCATATTACATAAGCAGCTTGAATACCTTGCTTATTTGATTCGGCAATCCCAGGTGTCATAAGTTCGTCAAACGCAGCATAGTTTTGTTGATTGACTGCTTCGATCCATTTACGAGCGATCCGTTTATTCTCTTCAATTGACATGGCTTCTTTTCCTTTTTGATGAATTATGGGTTTCCACTCAAACCCGCGTTCACTATACCGAGAAGTTTTACGGAAAAGCTGCCATTTCCTGACAGTTTTGCTGACAGTGTCAGTCGCGCAGGTCGGCGTTACCACGCAAGGCGAGATAGCGACAGAAAGCGTCGGGCGGTACAATACGTCAGGATTCAGGAATAACACGCATCGACCGATTGGCGGTCGATAAGAACTGGACACTTTGATTTCTCTTTTGTGGTGAGGGAACTATGACACAAGCAGACATCGCCCTGATCGGCCTGGCCGTGATGGGGCAAAACCTGGTAATGAATATGGCGGATCACGGTTTTACTGTGGCCGTCTTCAATCGCACAACTTCTGTGGTCGATGAGTTTGTCAACGGCACGGCGAAGGGAAAGAGCATCATCGGCGCACACTCGTTGCCTGAGCTGGTCGCGGCGCTGAAGCGACCGCGCCGGGTGATGATGCTGGTGAAGGCCGGTCAACCGGTGGACGACTTTATCGAGAAACTGATCCCGTTGCTCGAACCCGGCGACATCATCATCGATGGCGGCAACTCGAACTATGAGGACAGCATCCGGCGCACGGCCTATGTCGAGTCCAAGGGGCTGTTGTTTATCGGCACCGGCGTCTCGGGCGGCGAGGAAGGCGCGCGGAACGGGCCGTCGATAATGCCCGGCGGCTCGCCGGCAGCATGGCCGCACGTCCAGCCCATTTTCCAGGCGATCGCGGCCAAGGTGCCTGAAGGAGATCCGAACGGCGCGCCGTGCTGCGAATGGGTGGGCGAGAACGGCGCCGGCCACTTCGTCAAGATGGTGCACAACGGCATCGAGTATGGCGACATGCAGATCATCGCCGAGGCCTATCAAATCATGAAGGAAGGCCTGGGGATGAGCAATGCCGAGATGAGCGCTGCCCTGGGCCAGTGGAACAAGGGCGTGCTGGATTCGTACCTGATCGAGATCACGCGCGACATCCTGTCCTATCATGACGAGCAGGGCGAGGCCGTGGTCGACAAAATCCTGGACAGCGCGGGGCAGAAGGGCACCGGCAAATGGACCGCCGACTCGGCCCTGGAGCAAGGCACGCCGTTGACACTGGTGAGCGAGGCAGTATTCGCGCGGTCGCTGTCGTCGCTGGTGAATGAGCGCGCAGCAGCATCGAAGGTGCTGAGCGGACCCACCGGGCAATACACGGGCGACCGCGCCGCGTTGCTGGCGGATCTGGAGCAGGCGGTCTATGCGGCCAAGATCGTGTCGTATGCGCAGGGCTATATGCTGATGCGCGCGGCGGCGGATACCTATAAGTGGCATCTCAACCTGGGCGGGATTGCGCTGATGTGGCGCGGCGGCTGCATCATCCGCTCGGTCTTCCTGGGCAAGATAAAGGACGCGTTCGACGCCGACCCTGATCTGTCAAACCTGATGCTGGCGCCCTACTTCCAGCAGGCGCTGGCCGTCGCCGGTGACGCGTGGCGTCGCGCCGTGGCAACCGCGATACAACTGGGCATCCCCACACCGGCGATGTCGAGCGCACTGGCGTTTTACGACGGCTACCGCCGCGGACGACTGCCGGCCAACCTGACTCAGGCGCAACGCGACTATTTCGGCGCGCACACGTATGAGCGCATCGACCGACCGCGCGGACAGTTCTTTCACACGAACTGGACCGGCCACGGCGGCGATGTGACAGCGCGAACGTATCAGGCGTAGAGCGGTTAACGTCATCATCCGTGGGCTGCGTAGATCGACCAGTTCGTTACGGGTGCTAAGTTGGTTATCATGTGTTCCTTCGACTTTGTTCCGAGGCAGTTGCACTGCCGTCGCGTCCACCGCCGCAGTGCAACTGCGGCTGGAACACTGCGCGGGTTGAAAGAACTTATGACCATCCACTTAGCGATACGGCGCGACAGATGGTGATATCCGGCTAAAGCCTCGGCCTCCTTCGATCGCTCTCGATCGCCTTTGATCTCCCTTGATCTCTGGAGGATGAAGCTTTAGCTGGAACTCGCACCTTACCGTGACGTGACTGGTTTGACGGTGACGAGTATGTATTCGCGACGCATCACGCGCTATCTTACGGTTTGATGAACCACTCCGCCGTCGAACGGACTTCCACCGGCACTCCCCGAATGTCAAAGCCGTCTTCGTTCGCATCGCAGAGGATCAATGCGCTTTCCACTGGCGCGCCGGGTGCGCCTGGCAAGGCATCGCCTAACGCGCGAACCTCGCGCTCGCGCGTGGCTGCGTTCTTCAGGAGACATGCGCCGCCCGCTCGATTTCCGCCAGTTGTGCGCGTTCCGTGCCCGTATCGCACGCCCAGAAAGAATCGAATTGCTCCATGAGCATGGCTTTGATCTGGCTTTTCGACCAACAGGAATTCCAGTAGTCTTCACTCACACCGAAATGATATGGCATTAGTTCTCACTGTCAATGAAAACTATTGGATAAAACGCCTTGTCTGACTGTGCCTATGCAGGCGTCCGGGCTTACGCTGACGCAGTGGCAGGTTTGCGCGCGACCACCTCGATAGGCATCCAGGGCGCGGTCTGGGGCAAGAAAACAATCGGATCAAATCCGGCTGCCTGAAGCAGATGCTTCAGTGCGTCCTTGCGCAGCACACGCTTCCGGACGCCGATCGTTTCGGTCGTCCAGCGCAGGTGATCATCCGCGTCGCGTGTCTCGTCCTCGCGCAAAAAGGCGTTCATTGCGACTACGTGGGTGTCACTTTCAAAATCCCAATCCTCGATGCACAGCACGCGCCCGTTCGGCACGCGCCGTTCGCCGCAGAAGCTGTGGCGCGGCATCTCCTCCATGAGAAAGTCCATGTCGCGCATACGGAGATAAAGCTGCCCGCCCGGTTTGAGGGCAGCCCGTATACCGCCCAACGCCTGCTGGATTGCGGCATCCGTTGGCAGTTCATACAAGGCAAAGCAACTGACGGCGCAATCAAAGGCGTTGTGAAACTGGCTGCCCAGGTCACGCATGTCGCATTCCTGGAAGTGAATGTCGACCTGCTCTTCAGCCGCGAACTGCCGCGCAAAATCCATACTCGTCGCGGAGACATCGGTAGCGGTGACCGTCCAGCCGAGGCGCGCCATGGCGATGGCCTGTTTGCCCCAGCCGCACGAACAGTCCAGCGCCAAGCGTTGCCCGTTGGCGTTGCCCATGGCCGCGCACAGCGTGCGACCCTCCTCATCCCAGTTCTTGATATGATCGAGGCTATACGGAAGTCCGATCTGGAGTATGTACTCGTTCATCCGGGCGTAATACTCCGGCACGGGCAAAATCCATGGATACATCAATAATTCCTCAGGCCACTTCAACCCGGCAGCCAGTTCGGTCAGATTCGAACGCCGCATCAATCACTGCTTGCACTTTCACGCCATCGTGGAAACTGGGTGTGATGGGGATGTCAGCTAGAATCGAATCGATAAACAATCCGAGCACCAACTCGTTCCGATCATACCGACACGAACTGTGTCTTGCATGGTGCTCCTTGTTCATCCAGTGTGGTATCAGACCATCTCAACGTAGTCAGTGGAGGGCCAGCCGACGACAAATGTATCCAGTTTCTTATTGGCCTCATCCCACTCAGGGCCCAGCAGTTGCAATACTTCCTCGGTAATCTGATCAGGACCCGGAATCTGTCGGTTGCGCAATTCAATGCTGGGCAACTCCCAGATGACAGCATACTTGCCAACCCTCTCTCCACGATCAGCCTTGAGTACGTACGCTTTCCAACCCAGTTTGTGGCCGAAGAGCGCAAATTCGTTATTAAAGAATTTCTCGAAGTCTTCACCATTGACTCCGGAGCGGAGTTCCAGCGGTGTGAAACCAAATATCTTTGCCATGATCGACTCTCCTTTGCTGAATAAAATGAACACGGATTGAAATTCCGTGTTCATCATACAGATAGCTACGTGGGAAAAGTTGTCATTTCCTGACAGTTTTTTGCATAGCCCACCGCCGATGTCCGGCTCATGCTGTCCAGCCTGGTGTATGCCTGTGGCATCACTCTCACCGCATTACGAATGGCAAGATTGCGCGATACACGACGATATTTTGCGACACGAACGGTACCTCTATATTGGCATTGTTATCTATAGAAAATGCTGTAAGGGTTATGGCGCTTATCGGCAGCGTGAATGAATGTGTGTAAACCACAAATGCTCCCAGGTCAATCGAATAATACGTTCGCAACAAGCCCGATCCACCTGAATTGTCGACAGCGCTGAGCGTTACCACATGATTGGTGATACTGATCGTCGTTGTTGGCGGCTGATAGTCCGCGCTGGTGAGGGGATCCAGTATGGCGGTAGGCGAGATGATCTGCATCTGCCCGTCACCGGCAAAGTCAAGTTGGATAGAGGGGGCAGGAGCAGGCTGGCTGGTGTCGAGCACCATACTGGCGCTACTGGTGCTCGTGACCGGCACGCTGGCATAGACGACGGTGTCGCCCCGTTCGGTGGGCGAATACGCAGTCAGATACACGCTCAGACCGCTGAGTATCTTGCCGGTGAGGGTAATTGTGTAAACTCCTCCCTTGCGCACAAAGGCGCTGCTGTAACTAAGACCCGAACTATAATCTCCGCCAGGGATTGCAACCTCGAATAGGCCGCGCTGGGAGGGTTTGGTGGCCGGGCCATCATGGCGCCCCTGGTCATCGATGATGTCTAACTGGGCGGCCCCCTTCACCTGCAACAGCCACCGATC